>Ga0302119_10000682_pt1 | contig 15311 bp, 17 predicted proteins | sample AG5_Tmax_MG_FD_203114 | JGI IMG/M metagenome (GOLD analysis project Ga0302119, IMG submission 203114) | Marine microbial communities from Western Arctic Ocean, Canada - AG5_Tmax | ecosystem: Environmental > Aquatic > Marine > Oceanic | place: Canada: Western Arctic Ocean | collected 2017-10-01 | reverse complement strand
GTTAGCACGATTTACGGACATACTCGACTGCGTTGTGGAAAATCGCCATTCCTTCGCCCTCACCGTGTTCTTCGGGACTCGCTAGTTCACGTGTCCACGTCGCTCCTAGCCATGTGGAATGGTTGGCTTCCGGATGTGGCATCAGGCCGAATACGAGGCCCGATGGGTCACAAACACCGGCTATGTTGCGCCAGCTCTGGTTTGGCGAGATCGGGTATGGAAGTACTTCGTCCGAGCTCGCGGGATAAGTGGACTTCGGGTCGACGTAGCGCACAGCCAATTGACCGGATTCGGCCCACTCATCGAGGAGTGCTCGGTTATCGGTGACGAACTTTCCTTCACCATGACGAACTGGCACTCGGATGCGAATCATTCCCTTGGTCCAAATGCATGGGCTGTTGGGGTCGAACTCCAGGGTAGCCCAACGATTTTCGTAATGCCCACTGTCGTTCAGTGCCAAGGATGCTGTCTGGGTCAGGCTGACCTCTTCATCACCTGGGAGGAGGCCCATTTTGACAAGGACTTGGAAGCCGTTGCAGATACCTATCACGGGTTTGCCTGCTTTGACGAATTCTCGAACCTGTTCGCGCAATCCGAAGCGAAGGCGGTTGCCCATCAATCGTCCGCTGCCAAGGTGATCTCCGAATGAGAATCCACCAGGAACGGCCATGATGTGGTAGTCTTCGAGGCTCAATTCACCATTGACGAGTCGGTTGACGTGAACTCGCTCGGCAATCGCGCCAGCCATCTCGAAGACCGCTATGGTCTCAGCTTCACAATTGATTCCGAAGCCGGACAGGACTGCCACTCGTGGTTGCTCGATCATTGGTTCGCACCCCCATCGAGTGTACCTTGCCAGGCAGTTCTGAGTGCATCCATTGAGGCTTGCAGCACCTCGGTTTCACGATAATTGATAGTGATGTCATCGCCCTCCCCCACCGCCCCTAACAAGGTGCAGGAATTGCCAGCCATCGCCTTGAGGAATGCTTCCTCCTGATTGGCTGCGATGCTGACGAGAATACGCCCGAGACTCTCTCCAAACAGTGCGCCCCACTCGTCGAGATGGCTGCAGTCACTCTCAAGTCCAGCGATATCGATGGTTGCTCCAGAGTCGGCGCCGAAGCAGCACTCTGCCAGTGCTGCGGCGAGCCCCCCGTCACTGCAATCGTGAGCGCTGGCTACCAGTCCTTGGCTCATCGCTGCAGTCAAAGCGCGGTACATCGCCAAGTTGCGCCCTGTTTCGATCTGCGGTATGTCGCCCCCTATTCCACTCATTCCGTCAGACTCGTCTCTGAGCATGAAGGCGAGCTCGCTCGCCCCGAGTTCTTGGTGGGTTTCACCGAGAAGATAGATTAGGTCACCAGCCTTCTTGAAATCACTTGAAACCGCCTTTCGCACATCGACGTGGTTGCCGATCAAACTGAACAACATAGTAGGTGGAACGCTGATCTTCTCACCGTACATCACCACATCATTCTTCATCGAATCCTTGCCACTGATGCACGGTAGATTGTAGGCTCGACAGACCTCATCCAAGGCACGGTTGGCACGCACTAACTGTGCGAGTTTGTAGCGGCCGTCAGGGGTTGTTGCGGATTCCACAGGGTCGGGCCAACAGAAATTGTCGAGGCCAGCGATAAGGTCGAGATCGACGCCGACACAGACTGCATTTCGCAGTGCTTCGTCAACGCTGGCCGCTACCATGGCAAATGCGTCGATGTCTGAATATCTCGGAACTATACCATTCGAAATCACCACGCCTTGGGTCTGGCCTTGAATCGGCGCGAGTACCGCTGCATCGCCCGGAGCATCGTGATTCACGCCACAGAAAGGCTTGATGACAGATTGGGCGATGACTTCGTGATCGTATGAGCGCACCCACCATTCCTTGCTGGCGATATTCGGGCGCGCCATCAACCGACGCAGAATCTCACCCATGCCGGCTGCATCGCATCGAGGGAAGATGATCGGCTCGTGAACGGGGGGTGTCCATTCGGATTCGAGTTGCAGTTGGGGGCAGCCGTCATAGAGGAATGAAATCGGTAGATCGGCTACGGTCTGTTCACCGAATCGGACTATGAATGAGCCGGAATCGGTGAAGGTTCCGACTGCCGTAGCCTCGACTTCGTGCAGCTCCGCGAGTGCCTCAAACGCTTCGCAGTCAGCCGGTTTCACACCCACAGTCATGCGCTCTTGCGACTCCGAGACGAGAATCTCCCAGGCCGATAGTCCAGCTTGTTTCAGCGGCACGACCGAGAGATCCAGATCCGCCCCGCCGGTCAACTCTGCCATCTCGCCGACGCTGCTCGAAAGGCCGCCAGCACCATTGTCGGTGATGACTTGGATGAGGCCGCTGTCGCGTGCTTCCAGAATCATGTCGATCATCTTCTTCTGAGTGATCGGATCGCCTATCTGAACAGCCGAAGATGGACTCTCTTCCGTCAGCACGATGCTCGAGAATGTGGCGCCGTGAATCCCATCGGAACCTACTCTGCCGCCTACCATGTAGACGATATCACCAGGTGTCGGCGTCTTGATGTGAGACTCTCTTCCATCGGGCAAACGACGAGGCATCATACCTACCGTCCCACAATAGACGAGCGGTTTGCCCAAGTATCGATCATCAAAGATGATCGCCCCATTGACAGTAGGAATACCAGACTCATTTCCTCCAGCCCGGACGCCCGCGTGAACGCCTCGGAAGACACGTGAGGGGTGGAACAGCCCTTTGGGAATCTTGCCGGAATAATCTGGTGGGCCGAAACAGAAGATATCGGTATTCGCAATCGGACGCGCGCCCAGGCCCGTCCCCAGAATATCACGATTGACCCCAACAATACCCGTTATGGCGCCGCCGAATGGGTCCAGTGCGCTCGGAGAATTATGGGTTTCTGCCTTCATGCAAAGACTCCAATCATCATTCCAAGCGATGACTCCGGAGTTGTCATGGAAGATCGAAAGCAGCCAATCGACCCCTGATTGAATGTCCAGCGTAGGCTTCATGATGTGCGTCTTGAACAGTGAATCAATAGTCGAATCTTCTCCAGTCTCAGTGTCGACATGATGGATTCTGGCAGCGAATATCTTGTGTGAGCAATGCTCAGACCAAGTCTGTGCCAAACACTCGAGCTCGACATCGGTCGGTGTGTTTGGAACCAGCCCCCTCACCTCTCTCGCAGCCCTGACTTCGTCACTTCGGTAGTGCCTCTGAATCGCTTGCATCTCGTCGAGGTTCAGTGCTAGAAGGCCATTCTCACTGATCTCGATCAGATCTTCGTTGGATACTTCGAGATCGACGACCGACGGCTCTTGATGACTCAATGGTTGGCGGTCGGGAAAGTCCAATGTTGGCCAGTTTCCAGCTTGGCAGTCAGCTCTTTGTGCGATTTTCGCTCGCTCTATCATCGGATTGTGCAACTTGCTCGCCAACCATTCAGTAGTGGTTCCTTCCGGCACCCCCCAGAATAGATATGTTCGGCTGGTCACCATCTCCGCTCGTCCTGCCAGGTGCGGGAATATCGTCAGTAGTCCGTCGAGTCCGGCTTGCGCTGCATTGTCGGTGACGCCGGGCTTGAACCCAGTCGCGATGACTATCTGAGGAGAATCCGGGAAGACTGATTTGTCATCCAGCAGGGGGCTGTCGACGCTGCCCCGCTCGATCACCGGGTCGGCGAATAAGTCGTATACCACTCGTTCCGCTTCTTCGGAAGTCAGCGTGGCGCGAATCTGGTAGCCTAAGATTACTCGAACCGCGCCAACGTCAATTCCATAATTCGATTCAAGCATCAATTTGACCGTGTCGCCGCGCGCATCTGGAAGTCCCTCGAGGTCTCGGGTCGTAACCTCGAATGAATGAACCGGATTCGACATACCCATGAGTGAACCTCGGTGGTGCTCAACCGTGGCGTGCCGTCAATGAACCAACCGGTGCAGGCCATAGGCCTGAATCATGATTCAGGGGGAAAGGCTTGAGATACCTTCAGCGGCGGATTGCGTCGATGCAACCGCAGGACGCATGGGGGGCGCGCTGGACTGATTGTGCCAACCCTCTCGCCCACCGCTTCATGCAGACGGCTGCTCGTAAGGGCTCACTGGTGTGCCTAGCCGCTGACATGAGAACTGTTGACGAATTGGTTGACTTGGTGAATCTCGCTGGCCCACACATCGCTGCACTGAAGACTCACGCCGACATGGTCGACGACTTCTCACGGGAGAATTGGCAGCGTTTGGTAGAGTCGGCACAACAGCACGATCTGCTGCTCTTCGAAGACAGGAAGTTCGCCGACATCGGCAAGGTCTCACAGCAACAGATGGCTGGTGCTCATGATATTCGCTCTTGGGCCGACATCGTCACTGCTCATCGTGTATCCGGGCCCGATGTGATTGATGGCATCGCCGCCGCTTGGGCTGATGTCGAGAGGGTCGGCGGCGTTCTCTTGCTGGCACAGATGTCGAGCCGTGGTAATATGCTGGGTTCCGAATACACGACTCAGACCCTCGCCACTGGCCGGGGTTCTCCGCATGTGATAGGATACATCGGCAATGGCAGTTCCGCTGATAGAATCGGTGCACTGCGAGCCGAGGTTGGAAGTGGACAGATGATCTGGACGCCGGGGGTGAATCTCGACGTAGGGGCTGGAGCAATGGGGCAGCGCTACGGGCATCCACGCGATGCGGTGCTCGCGGGATCGGATGCGATCATCGTCGGCTCGGGCATCCATGCTGCCGACGATGTTGCTGCTGCTGCTGCAGAATACGCGAGTGTGTCGTTCCAAGCTCTTCTGGACCGGGTCTGAGGAGATATCGTGAATCTTGAATCTCTGCTCAATCTGATTCTGGCACTGCTCATTCTTTCCGCCGTCGCAGTGCTTCTTCTCCGAGAATTAATCAAGCGCTGGAGAATCGGACTGCGATTGGCAGCAGGAGATGAAAGTCTGTTGACCGATGGTTCTGTCTCCATGAAGGCTGTCACCGATGGTCCGCCTGGAAGCTCGATTGTGAATCAAGTTCCTGCTGTCTTGATTGTTGATGAAAGCAGTGAAATCAATTGATTAGGGACGAGATTGTGGAACGGAATTCTTCGATGAGACCGTTCAAATCGACCAAGCCGAGGTAATGCGCAGCACCCAGAGACCCTCCTGTGAGCAGGAAGAGGACGGTCAATCTCACCAACCAACGAACCTTGCTCCTCTTCTTTTGAGGATTGAAATCCACCACCGAAGCAGTAGAGGCTGATGGTAATTCGACATTCCCGGGATCGTCAGGTGTGGTATCTGGAAGTGGGGGCAAGCCAGGCATCACCGGCATCCCTGGCATCGTTGGAAAGGCCGGTGGTTCGGGTTCGGGGTCTTCGAGAACGGGGTAGAGCGCGTCGAGATCCGAAAGTCCAGGGGCTTCTGGAATGGTGCCATGCCAATCACTCCAAGCCTCACCGACCTGTGCGTCTGTGATCGGCGTCACCAAGACGCCGACGGCCCCCGAGGAGTATGCGGCATCTTCGGCGATCGTCTTCCGACCATGGCTAGTGACGAAGACGATTCGCGCCGAAGAGTCGGCTTCTCTCATCTCCAGAGCGGCGACATGTCCGTCAAGTGTCGGAATGTCGAGCGCGATGAAGACCAAAGCGGGTCGCAGTTGCACATATCGGTCGACTGCACTATCGCCGTCACCGCATACTTCGATGCTCCATCCGCGCTTGTGCAAGACTCGTTTGAGGTGTCCTTCGATGATTGGGTTGCCAACCACCACCAGTGCTGTGTTCGACTCCTCTGTTGTCATGCTCGTCGCGACACACGAGCAGTTGTTGATGAAAGACGCGGTCGGCTCACTCAGTCGTCGCCCAGAATCGAGGCCAAGAGCCATTGCGGGTCGAAATCGCGGAGGTCGTCGTAACCTTGGCCTACTCCAGCCAGCACTATGGGGCGGCCCGTAGCGTGCGAAATGGACAATGCAGCACCACCTTTGGCATCGGTATCGAGTTTGCAGAGCACGGCTCCGTCGAAATTGAGCATCCTCTGGAACTCCTTCGCCTGAATCACCGCATCATTACCTGCCAAGGCATCGGCGACGAAGAGCACCAGATGTGGGCGCGTGACTCTGTGTACCTTACGCAGTTCCTCCATCAGATTGATCTTGTTCTGCATTCGGCCCGCGGTGTCGATTATCACGATATCCTCTCCCCTCGCCGCTGCGCTCTCACAAGCATCGCGTGCAATCGCCGCTGCATCACCGCCGCGCTGACTACGGATGCAGCGTACCGAGAGTCTGTCTGCATGGTTCGCCAACTGTTCGATTGCGCCCGCGCGGAAGGTGTCGGCGGCGGCTAGCACCACCGAGTAGCCATTCTGCTGCAGACGATGTGCGATCTTCGCTGTGGTCGTCGTTTTACCAGTGCCATTGACGCCGACCATCATGATTGAGACTGGAGTTGCTTCGGCTGCGAATGACTTCACGGTCTTATCGAAATCCCAGTAACCTGACTCCAACAGATCGAGTAGTGCTTTTCGCAAAGCCTCATCGATGACATCGGCTAATTCGGCCTTGCGACCGATGCGGGCTCCGATCAGCGAGCCGCGCAGCGCAGTCATCACCTCTTCGACAGCGGCGTGACCCATGTCGGCCATCAGAAGATCCGTTTCCAACTCCTCTAGAATCTCATCGAGAACCTTGCTGGATGCGATGATGCGGCCGCCCCGCTTTACTTCTGATTCGCCCAGATCCACTTTGATCGCGACTTCGTCGGTGGCCACGAGTGCGCGCCCAGTGGTGCTTCTCATTCGGTCGTGTGGTGGTTTTTCCTCGGGCTCATCCGAAGTTTTCGCCGCTGCCACGGATGCGACCCGAACAGCCTTCTTACGGGATTTCTTGTCAACCGGTTGACTGAACGGATCATCAGGTAATTCCTCGACAAAATCGTCCCATTGGTCCTCTACCTCTTCTTTGAATGTCTCGAAGCCAGGGGGTGGCGGTGGAGGTGGTGCGTCCTTCGCGCGCTCCATCGCCTCCATCAATTGACGGCGTTGAATCAACGCTTCCTCGGCTTCGATAGAATCTTCCTCGACTGTGAATTCATCTTCATCGACGGCTTTCTCAGCGCGTTTCTTGAAGCGGTCGAACAAACCCATTATTCCGCCTCAATCATCCAATGTCAGATCGGTTCCGCGCTTGCGACGTCTGCGGCGGGTCCTCTGCTCTATCGGCTCTTGCTCTGTGGGGGGTGTAGGGCTCGGTGCGGCGGTTTCGGGGGCCTCATCCTGTAATTCTTGGGCCCCGTCGTTGAATTGATTCGCGAGTTCAATGACGAGTTTCTCGGTCTCATCGAATTCGGCTTTCAGCATGTCCATCAGCCCAATGAGTTCCTCGTTCCGATGGGTCAGCATCTCCAACGCTTCTTCTCGCGTTCGTTCGGCTTGAACACCACTGCCTATGTCTATCACTGCACCGGACTCACCCCGAACATCTGCGATGATCTGGACGCCGCCGCCCAGAGGAATCATCACATTGCTCGCTCCCCCCTCTGGGATGGATTCGAGGGCGAGAAGCGCCCTCGCTTGCTCCTGTCTGACCTCATCCAATCTGATGACCTGCTGCTCGATGGTCTGCAGACGTTCGCGGTTCAGTTCGACGAGTTGCGCGAGACGTTGCAACTCGACTCGGTCGGATGTGGGGTTTTGTGCGCCGCCAGCCCTACGCTCAGAGGTGCCCATCGAGGATAGCGAGATGTGCGGGTGCAATGAAGCCGTCGCAGGTTAAACCTCGACGTGTAGGTGGAGTGTCGGATCAATGAGTATCGGATTACTCGCCGTCCCATATGCCTTCGTCGATCATGAACTCCATCACTCTCTTGGAGACATTCGCGCGATTGCCGCCACGCACGCCTGTGGCTGATACCGCGAAGACCTCAGGGGGGATGTCGTCTGCCTCACGGAGCTCGTAGCCGACCTTGCGGCCGTAGGAGATCGCTTCGATGTCGGGCATGACCCATGCCTCCACCTCTTCACCTGCATATCTGTACTCAATCATCCTCTTCCGAGTGTCGGTCGAGAAGGGGTCTGAGTCTGATACTGGTGTGTCTCGGATTCCGACGACGACCCTCTTGCCCTGGTCCAATTCTCTTTGGATCAACCACTCGTGACCCACGTGAAGTGGCTGCCATCGGCCGGGCAGAAGGACTGCCTTGGGTTTCTCGAAGAGATGTGCGAGCTGGTCGACCATGTCATCAATGGAATTACCCACAACACCACTGGAATCCAATGTTATGTGGGCGCACTTCGGCTCGTCGAATGGGTCGTTGATACCTGTGAAGTTGGTGATTTCGCCGGAACGGGCCTTCGCGTACAAGCCCTTCACATCTCTGTCCTCGCAGACCTCCAGCGATGTGGAGATGTGGACCATGATTGCATTGTCTGGCAGGATGTCGAGAATCTTCTCGCGCACGTCTTCGTAGGGTGTGATGAAAGAGCAGATAACGTGTGTGTGTTTGGATATCATCCTAGCCATCTTGGCGATGCCAAGCAGGTGTCGCTCCCTTCCCTCGCGGCTGAAATCGTGGTTGGAGAAGAAGTCCCTGATGGTGTCCCCATCCAATACCTCGCAACCAAAACGCTCAGCTGCAGCCATTGCAATGGTCGTCTTCCCTGCGCCGGAGAGGCCCGTGAACCAAACTACCTTGTTAACCATCTTTCATCCCTCTGGGAGCGGGGCGAATTATGGCCTGTATTTCATTGCGACGGCTGCCTGCGGTATCTCAACGGGCGTGAATTCCTATATCGGAAGGTCTTGAGCCGGAGTCATGGAGGTTGGGCTGTCGATGGTTCCTCGCGTTGATGCGTTTCTTCTCGGAGCCCCCAAATCAGGCACCACCTGGTTGGCTGAGGCACTGACACAACATCCAGGAATCTGTGTCTCGGAGCCGAAGGAGCCGAACATGGTGGCGACGCACAAAGGAACTTTTCCACGGGATGATTCGAGGCCTGATTGGTCTGCATATTCGACCTGCTTCGCCACTGATGGAGTTCGAATCGATTGTTCTGTTCACGCGCTCGCTTGTCCTCTCGCACCCCACCGTGTTGCGGAAAATTGGCCGGCCGCGCGCTTCGTCATCTGTCTGCGCGAGCCGGTCAGTCGAACCATCTCACATTGGAACATGATTCGCGATACTGGTGAGGATGTTGATAATGGAAGTGATTGGTCTGATTTCGCTCAAGCATGGTCAGATCCACGGCTCCAGTGCGACACACTCTATGGCGCCGCCATTTCGCGCTGGTTGGAGTATTTCGAGCGCGACTCGTTCTTGTTGATCGAAGCGAATCGAATGCGCCGTGAACCTGAATTGGTTCTCGCCGAAGTCTGTTCTCACCTAAAGTTGGCTGCACACACTTTCGATCTCGACGCGGTACACAACGCCAATGTGGCAGCAGACAGGCGCTCCATCACTATCTTCGGCAGAATTTTTCGCTTCACTGCAAGCCTGTTACCCAGATTTATCAAAAGACCGATCGTGATGCGGCTACAAAGTCGTGGAGTCAATGTCTACAAGATGCCCGTGCTGTCCAGAGAGGGGCCGGCAAAACGAGAGATCGGTGATGCTCAAAGGAGCCTTCTAGTTGAGGAGGTGAATGCTGATCTCAATCTCCTCGAGGATCTGACCGGCTTCAATGTGGATCGCTGGCGCATTCACTCCTGATGAGCGACCCAATCCGCAGTCCAGCGCTCATCAGCCGCGACGAGGAAAAATGGATTGAGAATATTCTCGACTAAATCATAATCCAATGTTTTCCCATCTGGTCCAACAACGATTCCACCAGCGCCGGAAACAACTGCATGAGCAGCGGCGATATCCCAACACGATGTTGGGCCGAATCTCGGATAGAGATCTGCTGAGCCCTCTGCGACGATGCAGGCCTTGAGAGAAGAGCCCATTCGAACAAGTTCGTAATCACCAAGTGTCGAAGCAAAAGACTCGTCCTTCTCACCTCGGTGGGAGCCGCTTGCCACAAGCCGCACCGAGCCACCCCCCTGTGTCGGTTTGACCAACATCTGACCGGCCCCCTCTGGGCCGCGGCGCTCTGAAGCGTGGATGGCGCCTCCAAACCACGTGGTGCCACTCACAGGAGCATGAACGACGCCGAACAGAGGGGTCCAGCGTTCACCGTGGCGGCGCATCAAGGCGATATTGACGGTGAACATACCATTCCGCTTGATGAATTCCTTCGTTCCATCTAGTGGGTCGACAAGCCAGCATTTATCGCTGGACCGCGGGTCTCCGACCCGTCCTTCTTCGGATACTATCGGCGTGGAATCGATGGTTTGCAAGCCTGCGACAATTACGTTATGGGCTGCCAAATCTGCTTCTGTCAGAGGTGAGTCGTCGTCTTTGTGGGTTATTTCGAAGTCTTCGGCGCGCTCGTAAACCTCCATGATTGCTCGCCCCGCATCAATCGCGATATCCACAATCACTTCCAAGTCCACGAATTCAACCCCCAAAGGCTCGATCAGAAGTCTTGCATCTCATCAGCCGCATCTTCGAGGGCTGCGCGCGCTTCCGGAGGGAGATGTACCAGAAACGGGTCCTCCTCACCAATGATGTTCTTCCATGACGACATCGAGCGCACCCAGATCTCTTGTTGTGAATTCCACTCCAACCAGCGGTCGACGAAGTCGCAGTGCCGTTGGATTTCTTCGTCGTCTTCAGACATCTTCCTCAGAATAGTGTTTGTTTGAGAGAGAATCATCCCGAAAGGTACATTCAGTTTGTAGGTGGTGAATGGGTTGCGTTCCTGTACGATGGTTAGGTGTTCGCGCCAGAGGCCGAAGGTAACGTCGTAGACCCAGCCTATCGAGAGCACGATGGCGAGGACACTGAGTCCGATTCCCGCCAATCCGAAGTAGGTTGGTTGAATGCCCATGAAAGGTTCCATCGCTTTGAATCTCCAGCTGACAAGTGGCCAGAGGAGGAGAGTCAAGGTGGTGCACCAGAAGCCCATCGAGATGAGGGTCTGGCTCTGCTGGATGCGCCAGTACTGACGCATGGCTGCCTTCTTCAACACATGATTTGCTCCTTGCCTTCTGCTTTCACCGTTACGCACCCGTGTCGTTCACCACATCCATTCCGTGGCTTGGGGGGTTTCGGCGTTTCAGTGAGAGATGATGAGCGCTGGATCGATGTGGGCTTCGAGGTCTGCTAGGAACTCGACTTCTTCTGAGAATGCGGCTTCTAGAATGGCTTGCTGTTGTTCGCTTATCGGTTCGCGCGCTGCTGCTTTGGGTTTGAATCCAGGGCTGCGCAGAGGGTCGAAGATAGCGCGGCGCAGTCGATGTGAAGGGAGGAGGATTCTGGCTGCGCTGATGAGGAAATCAGGGGGTTGCCGTAAGAATCGCGCCCAACCGGCGGGGTTCATGCCGCCTCCTTCATTGTGGCGAGGGAATTCAGTGCCGGTGGGTAATTCGTCGAGGTCGAGCCATTCTAGGACATCATTCATCGTTGCGAGAGGGTCGTTCTTGATCGAAGAGAGGGGAATCACCCGGACATTATTGCCCAATGCTTCGACCCAGCGTAATGTAGGATCCTTCAGCCGAGGGAACCCTAGGAAACTCCAAGTGAGGGGGTCTTCGATGTCTGCTTTGAAACCCCGCGATGCAGCGAGGTCGAACATATCTGCCTGGTTAGTGTTGTATTCGACCAGTCGCTTCGAATGCTCTTGATGCATGCTCAGCATCAAGGCCACAGGGTCGCGTAGTGTGATGATGACTCGAGCTGTGGGCATCTGGTCACGCACTGCAGACAGGGCTCGGTCTGAATAAACGTGGAATGCTGATTTGTCGATGATCCAGGGTTCATCGGTGTATTTGTGGTAATCGGGTTGGGGGGCGATTATGGCTGAGCCTCTGGGATGAAGGGGGGAAGTCGGAAATTCCGCCGCCCCTGCCATCAGAAAATGGCTCTCATTAGGCCAGGGGTGGAATATCGAATCGTGGGCTCGTAGCCAATGCATCAATGAGGTGGTGCCTGTCTTCGGCCCACCTACGAGAAGTAGATTCGGGGTCTGATTGAATCTGTGCACAAGCCCGCCCCCTATTGGTCGGGTCGGGTGAATGGCCTTGAACGCCGCGATGCGCTTCACTGTTCTCGGAAGTGGGCGATGACTCGAGGTTCACTCGAGTCTGAAGGTTTAATCTCCTCGAGTGAGTTGATGATAACGAATCGACGAGGTGTGCGGTGGCGGCTGCCGAAGTAGGATAATACGTAGTGCCTAGCTTCATCCTCGTCTGCGGCGACGACGTCGAGGGTGTACTCCTGAACGGTCCTGCCATTGCGGAATGTTCCCGCTGCGCGATAAGCCTTCATGGCGCGGCCCACCGGAGGTCTCGATATAAACGCGACGAGGGGGTTTCGGTGTCCCGATTCCATCTCCCCCAGCCAATACCATGTTACTTGGCACCGGCCTTTCCTCAAGGTTCAAGAATGGACTGTCGGTGATGCTGTGTGATTGGTGTGAGTGTTCGGAATGCCGACCCTGATGGGGTTGAGGATATGGCCCCTATGAGTCCTGAACAGCTCACCGAACACCTCACCACATTCTCACAAGAACGCTTGATTACCGAGGTCATGACGATGTGGACAGAATTGGGTGAGATGGAAAGGTCGTTGGCGATGTCCAGACAACGTGCACGCGCCTTGGATTCTGAGCTGGGTGAATTGCGTGCACGTGGTGTTGGAAGAGGGGATGTTGCAGAATTGCGAGAACGATTTCAAGTGGCGGAGGCACGAAGAGCGCAATTAGAGACTATGTTGGAGAATGAGAGGGTCCGTAGGAGTGATCTTGAGGAGCTTGTAGGTGGTGGGCGTCTCGACGAATTACAGAGAGAGAATGTGCGCTCGATTCAACGAGAAGAGGAATATATGCTGCTGATCTTGGATATGGAAGGAAATATCGACCAGTTGGTGGCCCTCGTTGAGGAGTTGCAGAATAGAGACGCTGCTTGATCTTCAAGAATTCATCTCATCGATGAAGTCTTTCAGTACCTCTTGCAATTCATCAGCATCATCGAATGATTCGGTCAGATTCCCAGTGATTACCCAATCTGCACCCGCAGCAGCCGCTCGCTTCGCCGCTGCACCATCACGAATGCCTCCTCCAACGATCAGAGTGAGGTTGCAGGACTCGCGGGCTGCTGCGATAAGGCCCACATCGACAGGCGTTGCTGCGCCGCTGCCCGCTTCAAGATAGAGGAGTTGGAAACCATAAGCTTGTGCTGTCATCGCGTAAGCACTCACTCTATCTTCATCACCCTTCTCAATCAGTGTTGCTTCACCCACTTTCCCAACCTTACCTCCTGGTGCGCAGACGATGTATCCCATCGGTAGTGTTTCAACGCCAGCTTGTCGTATGAATGGTGCACCCTCGAATTGTTCATCTATCAGGAATCGGGTTGAAGTGCTGTTCATCAGCATCATGAAGGTGATTCCGTCGGCGGCTGAGGAAAGTGCAGCAGCCCCTGCTGGAAATAGTACGATGGGTGCCGTCCAACTGTCTTCATATGATCCTGAATCCTGTGTGGATGCCCATCTGACAAGTTCCAGCGCCTCTCGAATCGCCACCACGGTGTTGTGGACATTCTTCATATCTGTACCTGTAGAACCACCGACCAAGACCATCTTGGAACCTGCGGAGACCGCTGCTACACAGCGTTTGGCAGCTATTTCGGGTGTCTGATCTGCAGGGTCGATGAGAATGGCATGCCTGGTCCCATCAGAAGTATTCTGGACATAGCGCAGGGTCGGGCCTGCGGTACTTGTCATGATGTTGCGTGCTTCACTCCTCGTCTAAGTGTTTCAGCGGCATCATTGTGCTCAAGGAAGGATCTGGCGATGTCTACGCCGTTGTGAATATCATCACTCATTGACCGTCTCGGGTCTTTTCCTCGCCACTGCATTCGTTGCAGCCAATTGACCCCTGTTTGTTCTTCACCTTTCCACCAAGTCTCAATGAGGAAATCGGGGCGAACGCCTTCCATTTCCACCCCCTTCAACTCACCGAGACGAATTCCTCCCTCCCATAGATCAGGTTTCATTCCCTCAACTCGTAGATCGAGGACCCCATCTACTAATATTGACTGTTGATTGGAATGCCCTCCTCCTTTCACTTGAATAGTGATGAGATTGTCTTTTCTGATTATACTGCAGTCACTCAGAAGGTGAAAAATCGTGCCCCGAGAGGTGAGGTGAATCGCACATGCCTTCTCTAGCCATGATCTCCGAATCGCTGTTGAAGTCTCTCCTGGTTGTTGAAACTGAAAATCGCTTAACCAAGATTCAGGTAGAATCGGCCAAGAGTCTCTCTCGAGTAAACCAGGGCCCTCTCTCATCAAACCAAATTCTGCTTCCTTCACGATAATATGAATCAATGTGGTTGGTAATTCGTCGAGAATCGTGTGGGCGCAGGCGAGTGTTTGAAGGTCAGAGCCAATAATTGCGATAGTTTGGGTCAAGCAACCAACTCATTTTGGTGGGATGATGAAAAGAATAGTGCATTGACGGGGCAAGCCGGAATGCAGAGTTCGCAATGGGTACATTCTGGTTCATTGATATTAATCAAGAGCCCTTCAAGATCCAAGACGTCGATCGGGCAGAGAGCGACGCATGCCGCACAACCGAAACACCTCCCCTCATCGAGCTGAAGAGTCTCATTGGTTCGTCGAGCCATGATGATTCGGAGGGGGTTGTTGTTCTCAAATTAATACCCCATCCCCTTGTTTTCTATTGGAGAAGTGATGAGGGTCAAAGATATCGATAGAATCATTGTTTTTAACTCAATCTTCGATAGTCATTTGAAGTATATCGCTGACGGACAATAGCCATACCCCCACTTCCATTCGAATTGTTTGAATTGATATCCATCTCCAGAAGAAATTCAGGGGTTCCCCTACCCTGACCGCCGGTTGAATGATGAGCATCACTCACTTCGCACGGTCATGGTACTGTACACACCAGGCAGGACATCGGGATATCCAGAAGAACGGGTCAAGTCTGGAATTAGACTACATTTTCTCGGAGGTGGAGATGAGGTGGGTAATGTTGGGTGCCTACTTGAGGATCGGACCGGAACTCGAGTACTCATCGATTATGGGCTCGCACCGACCAGACCACCACGATACCCGAAGGAATGCCCCCCAATCGAACACGCCATCATTACTCATTCACATATTGATCATATTGGCATGGCACCATGGTTGGTTGGTCAACATGGGGCTACACTTCATGGAACGACACTAACAGCTGCGGTGTCAGAAATCATGTGGAGAGATACTTA
>Ga0302119_10000680_pt1 | contig 15370 bp, 9 predicted proteins | sample AG5_Tmax_MG_FD_203114 | JGI IMG/M metagenome (GOLD analysis project Ga0302119, IMG submission 203114) | Marine microbial communities from Western Arctic Ocean, Canada - AG5_Tmax | ecosystem: Environmental > Aquatic > Marine > Oceanic | place: Canada: Western Arctic Ocean | collected 2017-10-01 | reverse complement strand
TATGAAGCTGACTCAACGAAAGTCTTTAAAAACTCTGACACTAACCATGGCTTTATAGCCCAAGAAATCAAAGCGGCTATAGATGCTGACAGTAGCATTGCTGACGGCTTTAGACTTTGGGACGATAGAGAAGATGGCTCTCAGGAAGTAGCAGAGGCCGCATTAATACCCATACTTGTTAAAGCAATACAAGAACTCACCGCACGAATCACAACCTTAGAAGGATAAATAACCATGACAGACCGTACAGCAGAAGAACTAGCATCAGACTTCACAGCAATGGGACACAGCATTGCACTTATCACAGACGTAATCGCAGGAAACTCTATGGCAGAAGATGATGCCGCAGATAGGCAGGATTGTGTAGATCGTAATACTCAGCACCTAGAGTTGATGAAAGCTAAGAGCGATTGGGGCAGTGAAAGCTTTACTGCTACTGACTCAGCAGTTAGCGCAGGTAATGGATATACAGCCTCATGAGCTTAATACTCCAAAGCCTCAAATCCAAAACAGTACAGTTTTCCATAGCGTTGGCTGTCCTAAGTATCTTACAGGGCTATGTAGGCTTCTTGCCTGTTTCAGCCGCAGGACAAGCAATGGTGGGTTGCATCATCGCAAGCTGTGTAACAGTATTGCGTTTTGTTACTACAGGGCCATTATCAGCTAAATAAAAGAGAGGCACCCACACTATGCAAGAAACAAAAGATGTAATTGACGTAGCCGCCGCAAGTACAGGTATACTCTCATTGATGAGTTGGTTGCCGCCTATTGCATCTGTGTTTACGATTGTGTGGTTAGGCATACGAATATACGAATCAGAAACCGTTCAAAAGCTTATTAAAAAAGGTAGGATAAAAGATGAGTAAAAAAGGAAATAAGAAAACCGCTAATAAGTCTTTGGAGACTCTGAAACGTAAGCAATATGCTAGGGGTGGTAGAAGAGGAAATCCTCCTGCGCGAAAAGCCGCTCAGCCTGTACAAGAACTAAAGCAAATAAAATCGGCGCCTATACCTTTAAAAGTTTCTGATCAAAAGCCTACAAAAATAGGAGGTAATCCTACTCCTTTACCTAAGCCTAGACCTAGTTTGTTTTCTGATCCTGTTAAAGTTGGTGGAATTAAGAATCCTAAAGATATTAAGCTTCCAGAACCTTCTCGCTCAACAGGCGGTGGAAGAGGCCAACCTATATCCGATCTTACGCCTATTAAAAGCTCTCCAATGGATGAAAACACTAGAAGGCGTGTTGAGTCTGGTATGGGTGGTGGAAGAGAAGCCCTGCTTGGAAACCAACCGCTTGGCGGCGGTGAGCAATTAAAACAAGAAGTAGGGAAATTTAATCAACAAATATCTAATCAAAGAGAAACCTTTAATCAAGACAATGCTAAAGCTCTAGCGGCAGGGACAACTAACTTTCGTAGAGCTTCTCAATCGCAATCTCAAGATGTGGCGCAACAAAGCATGGTGGGTCGTGGGTCTAAAATAATTCCTCAAACTGTTGAAAATAATAACGGCTACAAGGCAGGTACTGGAGTTGCTGATGGTATAAACAAATCTCAAGGACAGTCTCAACAAAGCATGATGGGTAGTGGTTTTACAGGACTTACTCCTGCTCAGTTAGCTAAACTTGCTGAAGACTACGGAGGAGGATATAATCCTAATCAAGATGGTCAAGTTGACAACGGCCAAGAAACAACGGCCTCTGACGAGACAGAACCCGGCGGAACGCCAGAAGGAGAGAGACTAACTTTACTAGGCAAGGACGGGAACGAGTATTCAACTCAGGCCGAACTTGATGCCGCTAATCATGCATATGATAGAGCTATTATAGATGCAAAACAAGGGACAGTTACAGTTCCTGACTCAGAGAGAAGTACGGGAGGAAGCCCGACAGCCCCACTAGGAATAGAATACACTGCACCTGTCGCAGAACTAGAGCGCATGACAACAGAAAGAGTAATGAAGCCAGTTCCAGAGTCTGAGCAGTGGGCCAATAAACTTGTAGATCAATATCCTGAGTTAACTACTTCACAAAGAGAAGAGCTTAGAGCATGGGGCGTAAGTAACAGACAAGGTAGCGAAGAGCCGTTTCCTGCTTTTTTTAGTGGCATGGATTTTCTTAAAGGTCTTGAAGCCGCTAACAACATGGAGTATGACACTACTACCCGCGCACCTGAAGGCACAGAAACTGGCACTGATGACATTCAAAAGCTTGGAGACGCAACAGACGCAACATCAAGCACAGTAACTGCACAGGGCCTAACAGCCGAACAAGGCACAGCAGTTGCAGGCACTCTAACAGGCGAGGGCCAACAAGCAGAGCGTTATGACGCTACAACCACTTCAGGCCTAATGGACAAAACAGTCGCGGCTCAAATGAAAGGCGACCCGACTAAAGCTGTAGCAGGCCAAGTAGATGTTACTGCACAAGCACCAGAAACTCAACGTGATGATGCCGCTGAAAAAGCCGCACTAGGAACATTCGCTGATAGACCAGAGTATAAAGATTATGCTACAGCCGCTAGAGATGATTCAGACTACGGTTTTGATACTTCGACAGTAGACGAGCCTCAAGTAACTATAAGTGACGGCGTAACAATACCGCAATCTAAGGTTGATGAAATTAGATTAGATGCTGAAAAGCGTGGGCTTGATCCTACAGACGCTCTTAAAGCTTACAGCGAAGCGATGGTTCAACGTACAGTACAGAAAGGCGATGCCGCACAAAAAGGCTATACGCCTAGAATGGGAGAAACCCCCGAAGAAACAGCGGCTAGAGCAGAAACTTATGGCGCAGATTATACGCCACAGGGCGGCAACACAGAAATAGATGCTACTCCTGCATACAAAAAAGCCGCAGAGCGTGTTGCACAAGTAGGCGAAGCCGCTTCTAGAAAAGCCGCTGAGCTAGGTACTGCACCTTCAGCAGACTTAGAAGGCCGACAAGCTATTACAGGCGAAGCGCCTAAAGGAGATGCCTCGCAGATTGGTGGTGTCCCTACAGCCGCCGCCGCTTCAATGGATGCAGTAACAGGCGTAGCGCGTACAGCCGCCGCAGAAGACATGATGGCAGTTGTTGCAGATGTTAAGCCAGAAGTTACAGCGGCTATTGCTGAAGACCCTGCAAAGTATCTTGTACAAATAGACGAAAATCCAGACCCTCAAACTGTTGCGGCTATAGCGGCTCTTCCTGTTGAAGCATTAGTTTCTACACAGATGGAAAGTTTATTAGCGGGGATGGAAGAGGGCAAAACTCCTGCGTGGGCTAGGCCCGCTGTAGCGGCTATGGAAGCTAAGATGGCTCAGAGAGGTTTAAGTACTTCTACTGTAGGTCGTGATGCGCTCTTCAATGCTATTATCCAAAGTGCATTACCAATAGCACAAAGTAATGCTCAAGCACTACAGCAACGCGCACAACAGAACCTCAGCAACGAACAACAAGCTAACCTTTCTACTGCTCAGAACACTATGCAAGTACGGATGCAGAATCTTGCTAACCGTCAGACTCACGCATCTCAAACAGCTTCAATGGCACAGCAGATTAAAGTACAGCAAGGCACTTTTGAGCAACAAGCAGTAATGACTACTGCACAACAGCAACAAGAAACAAGTTTAACTAATGCTCAATTAGCTCAGCAACGCGCACAACAAGAGTCTTCTCAACGTCAGCAAACTGCTATTGCTAATTTAAGTACTGGCGCACAAGCAGACTTAGCAAACTTACAAGCTATGAATGCCGCGGGGTCGCAGAACATGACCGCTGATCAGCAATCGCGTTTAGCCTCATATAATGCTCAAGTAAATAAAGTAATGCGTCAAGCTGAGCTTTCTCAAGACATGGAAAAAGCTAATCTTTCTCCTGCTCTACAGGTTGAGATGCAACGTGTATCTGAAATGAATGCGGCCTCTAAAGACACAATGACCGCAGAGCAAACAGAGCGTTTAACTAATCTTCAAACCCTTATAGACTTTAGAAAAACCGATGCACAGTTTGCTCAACAAATGGACTTGGCTAACATGTCCAACGAACAGCAGATAGAACTTGCTATGTTGCAAGATAAGGCGGCTACAGACTCTGCAAACTTTACAGCAGACAACGCTTTTTCTATGCAGGAACTAAATCAGAAAGTTGCTCGTTCTGTACGTCAAGCAGAACTAAACTCACGCATGGAAGAAGTTAATTTAGATTCTAAGTTAAAAATAGAACTATCTGAACTAGCTGAAAAGAACACGACTTCTCGTGCAAATATGAGCGCAGAACAACAGGCGCGCCTTGCAAACTTAAATGTCTTAGTAGACTTCCGCAAAACTAACGCGGCTATGGCTCAGCAAATGGACTTAGCTAACTTAGGTAACGAGCAACAGATGGAGCTTGCAAATCTCCAAGAGCGTTCAGCCACTGATGCCGCTAACTTCACTGAAGCCAACAGAGGAAGAACCCAAGAACTTAATACCTACGTTCAGGTTATGTCACAGAACGAACAGCTTAAACAAAATGCTGATATGGCTAACCTCTCTATGGAAGAGAAGATAAACCTAGCTAACCTTAGCTCACAGAGTCAAGCTGATATGGCTTCTATGTCTGCTGAGAATGTTCAACAGCTTCAAGTCTACGAAAAGAAAATGGCGGCAGGACAGGTCAACGCACAGCTTGCACAGGCTATGGGCCTAGCAAATCTCAGTAACGAGCAGTCAGCAGGAATGTTTAACGCTCAAATGAATGCTAACTTTGATATGAGTGCTATGTCTAACGAGCAACAAATGGAAATAGCTAACAGTAAGTTTATGCAGACTATGACGGCCACTAAGTTCAGTGCCGATCAGCAAACAGCCCTCTCTAATGCCTCTTTACTAGCTCAAACAGATCTAGCTAATGCTGACGCAAGGACTCGTGTATCTGTAGAGAACGCTAAAAACTTCTTGACTAAAGATATGGCGAACTTGAGCAACGCGCAACAAGCTATTGTAATGGATCAGCAGATAGCACAACAAGCTTTGTTGTCTGATCAAGCCGCGCAGAATGCCGCAAAACAATTCGGCGCTACTTCTCAGAATCAGATAGATCAGTTTATGATTAGTCAGTCTAATAATATGATGCAGTTTAATACAAGCGCACAGAATGCTATGGAGTCCTTTAATGTCACTGAAGCTAATCGTACAGCGGCTATTGAAGCAGGCAACACCTTACAAGCTGATACTTTTACTGCACAGCTTGAAGCAGATATAAGCAAGTTCAATGCTTCTATTGACAATCAGCGCGATACTTGGAATGCTTCTAATGCTCAGGCCGTAGAGCAGTCTAATATCTCGTGGCGCAGACAGGCCAATACTATTGATACTGCCGCCGCTAATGCCGCTAATCAGCAGAATGTTCAGAATGCATATAATATTTCTGCCTTGGATCAGACTCAGATGTGGCAACAGTTGCGCGACGAAGCGGCTTATGTCAGACAGTCGTATGAGAACAACGAGCAACGCGAAGCTCAGCTAATTGCTACAGCTATCGGCAATGAATCTGGAGCGGCTAAGGGCGCTACAACAAGTACTTCAGAGCTTCTGGGCTTGATTAACTCGTACCGAACTGCTTCAACCCAGTGGAAAGGTGGTTATGCGGGCGGAAATGGGGGTGGTGGTGGTACAGGGCCAAGTGGAACAGGTGGTGGATATGATGCTAATACACCCAAAGAACAATAAATTAAAAGAAGGATACTGAAATGGGATTTTTGAAGAAGGTTTGGAGTGGCATTAAAGGGGCTGTCAAGAAGATTGGCAAAGGGATTAAAAGCGCCTTCATGAAGTTTGGTAAATTCATGGACAAAATTGGTATCATAGGCCAAATAGCTCTGTGGTACTTCATGCCCTATGCGGCCGCCGCGATTGGAAACGCGTGGGGAGCCGTAGCAGGCCAGACAGCCGCTCAAGCCGCTAGTACAGCCGCAGGAGCCGCCGCTACCTCTGCCGCTACAACCGCAGGAGCTACTGCCGCACAAGCTACAGCCGCAGGAGCCGCACAAGCCGCCTCTACTGCAAGCACCATCGCCGCAGGGCAAGCCGCAGGTGCTACAGCCGCGCAGATCTCTGCATCTACAGTTGCTATAGGTACTTCACAAGCGACAGGTTTAATGAGTATGGGTTCTCTTGCAAAGGGAGTAGGTAGTCTAATGCAATTTACTGCTAATACTGTAGGTAAAGCGGCGAATGTGTACAGCAACATCACGCAAGGAGTCACTGACACTCTTGGAAACTTTGCGGCCACAGCAGGTAAAAAGCTAGGTTTTGAAGGTGAGATGTTCACTAACGCGGCAGATAACTTCTTCAGCGCAGGAGGACAATCTTCTATTGGCGCTGACACAGCCGCATCAAGAAGTTTAGGCGGCGACTCTAGACTCCAGAACTTAACGCAGGGTCAAGATTATTTTGATCTTGTTAAAGAGAATCGCATAAGAGATAAGAAACTTTTAAAAGCTTTTGATGAGACAGCAACAGGGAGTATAAACCCTGATCAGCTTGCTTCTGTGGATGAGTGGGATACTGGGTTTGGTAGTAAGTATTCTAAGGACATGCAGATATCTATAGATCGCGGAGAAAGTAATTGGACTGCGAGTACAGACCTAACTTCTGTTCCAGACTCTGCGGCTCTAGCTAAGGAAGTTGCTATAGATCCTTATGGTCAAGAAAGTTTTGCAAGGGGCATGTTAGATGATGCAGGAGCTATGGCAGGTACAGGAAATCCAGATGCAGTTTATTCCCCAAGTTTATTAAGCCGGTTTACAGATGGAATTAAAGGTATCCCTAAACGCGCATACGACAAGGCCGTAGAAATTGCCGACGACCCCGCAGGATTCGTGTTTGAAAAGGGCGAAGAAAGATTCCAAAGCGGTGTACAAACTAGACTTATGCAAGAAGCAGGCATTTTAGAAAAGCCGACATATGAAGTAACTAACGTGACTAACAATGCATACGTCCCTAGCTTTGAAAGCTTTGGAGGATCTCAGCAACAGTATGGCGCTCAAGAGATCATGAATGCTCGTGCTTTTGAACAGCAAGTGACTAATAACCCTAATCCTTATGGTTATACCGCGTTCCAATACGGCAACTATATGTCTCAATACGGCACAACAGCTTAAAAAGGTTTTAAATTATGGCAACAGTAGAAGAAGAATATAGCAAGATACAAACAAGCGCCAAGCGTCCGCTTCCCGGACAGTCATTAACTAATGATCCTGAGAATCCTGCGGCGTATGAGAAAGCGCCTAAGTTCACTTCAGTACATGCGGCTTCTGAGTATCTCTGGGAATCTTTTATTGAGCCTAATACCTATGTAAGTCTTATGAAAACAGTTTCTGAAGGTGTTCCTGTTATGGATATTGCTCAGATCATACTGTTTGCAGAGTTTGAAAAGGGGTCGTGGAATCCTGATCTAATGTTAATGTTATTTGAGCCTGTAGCCTATATGATTATAGCCCTTGCAGAGCGCCTAGATTTAAATATAATTATTTATGAAGGCGACCTTGAAGATGATGATGAAGAAGCAGAATTCTTAAACACAACCATAGATGAGAACCGCATCCGTAAGCTTATTAAAGATAAGAACAGTGGTAGGGTTCCTGAAGGAGTTCTGACGGCTGAAATGCAAAAGTCTTTAGAGACTCTGCCGGATATAGAGATTGAAAAACCTGAAGCTACTGAAACTTCTAAGCCCAGTTTAATGGAAGCACCCGCCCCCGCACAACCTCAGAGCCTAATGGCTCCACCCGTAGGAGTTTAAGAATATGGCTATTAGAGATTTTGGAGAATCATTGCTTGCAGATGTTAGAGAACGTAAAGACTCTCAAGCAAGAGATGCCCGAAAGTATGCTAAAAAACAACAAAGAAAAGAACTTCTTATTTCAGGTGGGGCTTGGTTAGGTTCGCAGTTATGGGATATCGGCAACTCAGCACTAGCCCAGAAGACACAGAACTTTTTAGGCCAGAGCAATTTATATGATAATAAAATCAAAGTCAATAAAGCCGAAACCCTTATTACAGAAGCTCAAAACTACCAAGCATTAGCTAAAGAAAAAGGCATCAGCATTGATGATCTAATGCTAAATAATATAGCTAATAAAAAAGCTAACCAAGCCGCTCTAGAACACCCTAATACAGTTTTTGCTGAGGACTTAGCAGATTATACTTCGGCTATGATGCGTAATACTGATGTAAAAGATGAGGCTAACAGACACGCAGATTATTGGAAAGATATTCTAAGCCGTGCTGATAACTTCGCGGCAGGAAAAGACAACCAAACTTTATCTGACATTGCTAGTAGAGCAGGCCCAAGAAGTATTGTTGGATCAGCATGGAATAAACTCACAGGATCACAGCCAAGCGTGGATGTGTTTAATTCTAATATGGATCAGATGCAACAAGTTATTGAAGCTACAGCTATTAGTGGTTTAAGCTATGACAAGAAAAAACAAGTAGCCGTTACAGCCGTTGCTCAGGGTGCAACACAAGCCTTGGGTAAAATGTTTGCAGGCATTAGATTCAGCCCCGAAGAATTAGAGGACTTAGAAGCTTCTATCAGGAGAGGCGACAAAATTGATAAAGATGTTGAATATATGTCCACAACTATGGGAATTCTAGAGATAAAAGAACAGACAGTAACGCCACAAAATAATACCGGCACTGTAACAACAACAACAAATTCTTTAATCCACAAGCCCGGAGTTGCACTCACCGTAGAGGAAGGTATCAAACTAACAGGAGGACTCCAAGAGATTCTGGATAATGTTGCACGGAATACACATGAAGATGGTATCGCTTGGAGTAACTTTTCATATATGTTGAATGAAATTACGAAAGGAAAGGCAGTACCTACCTTAGAGCAATACTGGAAAGTTTCTCAGCTTAGTGTACAGTTTGAAAGGTATTTAAGTGGCCCCGCAGGTAAGGGTTCTATGCGAAGACCTGAAAATTCGGAGATTTTGAAAGTTAGAGAAGATGCATTCCTTAAAGTTGGTTCTGGTGTGTTGATTGAACTTGCCTCCCTTGAGGGAATGAATGATGAAGCATCTAATACTAGGCGCGCAGAATTATATATAGACTTAGGAAATATACAGAAAACTGTTCATGCCTTTTCAAAGCCTTCTCAATTAACCTACCCTACCCGCGAAGAAAATATCTCTGCTGTCATGGAGGCAAATCCGACATGGAGTAAAGCTAAAGCAACTAAATACTTCGACCAACTTTAAGGTTAATTAAATAATGGATGATACTTTGAATGAAGAGCAAGACGAGTTTGCAGGCGCAGTCAACCCGTTTGAAAAAAAAGAAGAAGAAGAGCATGATTTCACAGACGCTGTAAATCCTTTTACATCTGAGATTAGCGTGCCTGAACCTGAGTTTGGGCCACTAGCTTCTGGCTATAAAGGTTTACCAGAACAAGTTAAAGCCGTCATGCCAAAGCCAAAGCCAAAGCCAAAGCCTGAGCAGATAACTGTGTATGATCGCGGCAACACTGGGCGAAAAGTTAATAAGGCTGAGTTCATAGCTCAGAGTCAAGAATCGGGTGACTTTATTGATAGCGAAGTTAGTGGTATTGTTCCAGATGTCAAACGAATTCTATATAGGTCGCAAAGAAACGTAACCGAAACAATTGTAGGTTGGGCTGAAGACGAAGGAAAGCTTAAAAATATGTCTCCGAAAGAACGCGAGAAATATTTAAATGTAATGACAGAAGTAACTTTCGGTTCTAGGATGATTCCTACAAATTGGGCTGATCCTGATGTTATTGGAGAAGACGGTCGGATTAAACCCATAGAAACCATATCAGGCGCTGTAGTAAATATAGGTGCTTTGATATATGGTGGTGGCAAGTTCGCACAGTTAGCTAAACTCCCAAGCAAGGTAGCAACGGCCGCTCCCAAAATATCTGCAATTTTCTCAAATGTGGTAGGCTTTGAAGCTTCAACACAACTCTTTTCTGATTTTAATTATAATATTTTTAACATGGTTGAAGATATGACAGAAAAAGATTCTGAGTATTTCGGAAGCTCTATTGTTAATTATATGGCCGCAACGGAAGAAGATACTACATCAGAAAAACAACTAAAACTTCTTGTAGAAGGCTTAGGATTTAGTGCGGCAATTGGTGTTCTTGGCAAAGGCGTTACAGGAACTAGACAAGCAGTGTTTGGAAAGCGCCTAGAAGAAATGACACGCGAAGAAATAGATAGTGCAATTGTAAAACATTTCAAAGCAGTGAAAGAGAATCAGATTGTTACCGGTGAAAAGACTGTAGAAACCTCTAAAGGTCTTAAACAAATAATAGATCAGAATGCAAATGGCGCAGAACTCATAGGCACAGCAGGCACTGGAGCTAGACAGCGTGTGCGTGATTCTGTTTATGCCGCAAACACCTACATACAAAAGACAAAGCAACAGCTTTTCACATCACGGGGTTATATGACTCCAAAAATGTATCAAGCGGCTTTAAACGCTAAGCACGGACAACGCCAGTTAATATCAGCGGCTGAGAACGTAGCTAATAGACTAACAATAGCTATTAATACGGCAGAAGGTAGCCCTGTACTGCTGAAGAAAATAGAAGTTTTACTGGAATCAGATCTGTCTTCGGCATTTAAAGTAAGCGCCGATAAAAGAGTTTCTTTCTTTGCTAAGCAACGTAACATTCCTGAAGATGTCGCAGAAGCGATTCTAGATGCGCGCTCACAGATTGATGCTTTGTCTACAAAGATTTTAGGCACTCCAGGATTTAGTGACGAAGCATATGACGCAATACAATCTAATCTAAAAACCTATATGCGTAGGTCTTATAAGCTCTTTGAAGATGCAGACTATAAGCCAACAGCGCAGGTTAAAACAACAGCCATAAATCATCTACGAGATATTAAAGTAAGTGAAAAGCTTTTAGGTCAAGCTGAAAAGGGTGTTGAGGTATCGGCGAAGGCTCGAAAGAAACTTATAGCTCGTGCTCAGAAAGACGCTGAGTTTGACGTGTCTGAGATGTTAGGCAATACAGATGAGCTTAGAGACTATGTAAGCCAAGTAAAGAGAGTAGGTAAATTCTATAAAAAGAATGAAACTTTATCGCCTGAAATACGGGCGCTCTTAGGGGAGATAGATAACCCCGCTGATAATATTATTCTTACTTTAACGAAAGCCGCACGAATCTCAGAAATGCAAGACTACTATAATGTAGTACGAGATCTTGGACAAAGCAAATATATATTCGGCAAAGGAACAGATGCTCAACGAGGCACAAGATATAATGTTAAGATAACAGGCACCAACTCTAAGCTTGACAATCAGTATACAACACAAGAAATTGCTGATGCTCTTGCTAGAAGAGAAGAAACCTATAAAGCTGTAGAAGCCGACAACCCACTAGGTTCGCTTATTCGTACATACATAGGACTCAAGGGTGGCGCACAGGCCATGCAAACAACTTACAGGCTATCTACGCACGGAAGGAATATAATAGGTGGCTATCAGTTTGGAACCGCTAACGGCAGAATATTATCGCACACCACAGTAGACGCTTTAGCTGTTCTCAGGAACAGGATCTGGCGTAAAGGCGGACAGGTAAATAAAAAAGCACTTGATCAAAGCTACGAAGAGTATCTAGGCTTAGGTGTTATAAATACGCAGATCAACGTGAACCAATACAGGGACGCACTAGAGATAGGATTCAGAGGAATAAAGGGGGACGATGCTAAGTCTGTATTAGGCCGCGCTAAAAAAAGTAAGCTTGGTGATGCTGTGTTAGAAAAACCGGGCCAGATTTATATGGCTACAGATGACTTCTTTAAAATCGGAGCCTATGAAGCAGAGTTAGCTGATTTAAGAAAAGCTTGGGGAGACACAGTAGACGACAATCTTTTAAAAAGGGATGCGGCTAGAATTGTTGCAGACACAATGCCTAACTACGATAAAATTCCTAAGAGCCTTAAAGCCCTTAGAGCTTTGCCGTTTGGTAACTTTGTTGCTTTTCCTGCTGAAATAACAAGAACGTCTTTGAAGATTGTTCAGCAAGCCAGTAAAGAAATAACTTCTACTAACTCTGTTATAAAGACTCGTGGTCTACAAAGACTAGCAGGATTTGCAGTTACAAATGCAAGTTGGGCTACACTTGCTACAGCTTCTTATAATTGGATGGGTTTCTCAGACGAAGAGGTTGAAGCGCGTAGAGTTCTAAATTCAGGGCCATATAGCGATGGTAGTAGTTTAACTTATTTCAGGCTTCCTGAAGGGAAGGTAGGTTATATTAATACGCAGTACTTAGATTCTTATCAGACTACCAAAACTCCTATACAAACATTCTTCCACGAGATAAATGAAGGAGAATTAAAGGGTAAAGAATTAGATGACATCCTAATAAAAGCAGGCATAGAAAGCGTAAAAGAATTTATAAAACCATATACATCTGAATCTATAGCTACTGGCCCTCTTCTTTCTATTGCGACCGCGATGATAGACAAGGACGGAAGAGATCATAATGGAAAACTTATCTTTGGTGAGAAAGGAATTAATGGGTCTGCGCTCCTTGCAATTACAGGCAAGGCCGTTCTTCCCGGAACCATTCCTAATTTAGCTAAGCTATATGAATCCATAAAGGGTGAGGCAGACGCATACGGAAACTACCCGCAACCAAAAGAACATGTGTGGTTAGAGCAAGCCGGAATAAAGCCAGTAGAAGAGAATCTTGAAAGGAGCTTTGAATATAAATTAAAAGACTATAAGCTTTTAGATAGACAAGTATATCTAGATCGAATTAATTTAGATAATACTCCAGAAAAAATAAATGAAGATCTTTTATTAACTAACTCACTAGAGTTCCAAAATCAACAAGACTTGTATATAGCGGTTAAGGCGGCTGTAGTGTTGTTGAAACCGCCTAAAACTATTGCGATTTTACAGCGCAACGGCTTCACGCATGACAGAGCAACCGCAATTATAGCGGGGCAGTTCTGGCCTACAGATATAGGCGCAAATCTAATAGAAAATAAAATGGATATTATCAATAAATTAACAGGTGAAGATAGGATACAATTCATAGACTCTTTAAAGACCACACAGTCTCAAGCTATAAGAATATATAAAAGATTACAATTTATGTCTCTAGAAGACGGTACTGCATATGATGAAAGAACAGAAGCTCTTGGTCGCCACCTTAAACTGCTTAATATTGACGAGAAAGATACTTCTATATTTAACAAACTGTTGCAGAACAATAAGCCTTTAACGCCTGAAGAGCGTGAAGAGGCCGGACTAATCCCACTAGCTGTAGGAGGCATAGTCTCTGAACCTGTGCCTAATGCCCCCGCTGAACCTGATGAGCGCATCAATAAACTCACAGGGCTACCATACAACGAGAGCGCAGGGACTGCATACATGGATACAGATGATCCTCTGAGAGTGTTAAACATGGCCGCAGGTGGCAAGGTTAAGAAAAGCGCAGGTGGGAAAATAGCAAAATTAATTGCAGAGCCTTTAGCAAAGATTATTAAAAAGTATAGTAAAGCTGATGTTTCAGACGAAGTGGCCGAAGAAGCCGCTGATAGAATACTCCGTAATTTCAAAGGCTCTGATGATATGCCAAGCATACTTGATGACATTGATGTAGAAGATTATATTAAACTTGAAACTAAAGCACTGTTAGAAGAAAAGCACGAACTAAGTATAGCGCAGATACGAAAGCAGTTTCCCGATCTTATCAAGGACGACGGAAACTTTGGAGGCGAAGCATTTAGTAAAGCGCGTGGCTACACCGCTGATGAGAGAGCAACCTTTGAAGCTTCTGGCAGTTATGATGATCTCTTAGGAGACACTTCAGATATACGCGCAGAAATACAATATACTTTAGACGATCTTGGACTTACTCAGAAGAACGCAGGCGGGAGAGTAGGAAAAAATACAGGCGGGGAGGCTGAGCACCCTAGTATGTTCCGTAGAGACGGTTCGCGAAAATCAAATAAAGGTTTCTTGGGTCAAGTTATCAGAGATGATGGTGGAGTAATGACTGAGTATTCTATCGGAGTTCAAATTGATGGCAAGGAAGTAGAGATACCCTCTCTTGTTCCAACTTTGACAGCAGATGAAATAGAATTTCTACGCACCAAGCCTGAAGGCGTTGCTATTCCTAAAGCTATTCAACAGAAAGCTGTAGATAATGCCCTCCCGCTATTAAAAGAAGGTAAGAGTCCTTTCTATCAGGATTCAGAGAATAAAAATCAGGAAGCCTCTGGTGGCAGAGTTAAAAAAGACTTAGGGGGCTTACTTTCTAAAGCTTCGTCTTTTATAGGAGACACTATTAGAGATGCTATACCTACAAACATACGTCAACTTGCATATGATGTAACTGGAGGCACAGAAGACTTAACTGAAAATAACTTGCAAGAAGACGAAAAGAAAGCACTTATTGATGCAGTTAACTTAGCTAAAAAAGAAGGTCGTACTGCTATTGAATATGGCGATTACGCAACCCATAAAAAAGGCCAGAGTCAGTATCGTGATGTGGGTGGTGGTGGTGGGCCACGAGCTTTTATATCTAAACTTTCAAACCCTGCATATTCTATGAAGACTACACTAGGACAAGCTAGTTTTAAAGAAGACGCAGAAGGTAATACAATAATTACAGACCAATATAATTTCAATGACTCAACAGGCGAACCAAGTCTTCTTAGATTTATTGGAGGCGTTAAGAGCGCAGGGCCAAGTCTTTATGGTCAGGCTAGAAATGTTGCTAGAGAATTTGGAAGTCAAGAAGGTGAAGGAAGCGAAGTTACTATTAACTTAGGAAATCTTTCTTCTTTAAATATAGACAACAAAGGGCCAGTTTAAATGGAACCAGAACAATTTAAATACTTTAAACTCTCAGACTTCGATTGCCAACAAACAGGCGAAAACGAAATGAGCGTAGAGTTTATACGCAAACTAGACAGACTGCGCGAAGCCTGTGGGTTTCCGTTTAATATTACAAGCGGCTACAGAAGTCCTAAGCACTCTATAGAAAAGTCTAAGCCTAACGGTGGAGGCACTCATACGAAAGGGATTGCGGCGGACATCTATGTAAGTGGTGGGCGACAGCGTATGCAGATAGTTGCTAGAGCTATTGAACTAGGCTTTATAGGCGTTGGAGTCGCTAAGACTTTTGTACACGTAGATATGCGTGATGACTTTAAGCCAGTGTTGTGGTGCTACTGATAGACTTGTTGAACGCCAGAGCCGACTGAAAGTTACAGACCGTTAACTAGGCAGGAGTCATTATTGTGGCTTACAGTGAAAAAGTTATAGATCATTATGAAAACCCAAGGAATGTGGGTCAATTAGATGAAACATCTAAAAATGTTGGTACAGGGATGGTGGGTGC
>Ga0302119_10000679_pt1 | contig 15373 bp, 12 predicted proteins | sample AG5_Tmax_MG_FD_203114 | JGI IMG/M metagenome (GOLD analysis project Ga0302119, IMG submission 203114) | Marine microbial communities from Western Arctic Ocean, Canada - AG5_Tmax | ecosystem: Environmental > Aquatic > Marine > Oceanic | place: Canada: Western Arctic Ocean | collected 2017-10-01 | reverse complement strand
GAGTCGTGTAGACTCGTCAAAGATCGCAATTGAAAAAGCAGGAGACCGTGCCAAGAATTCCGTGGCAGGTTCGGATGCTTTTTTTCCCTTTCCTGATGGACCAGAGGTTTTAGCGGATGCCGGTGTCGTGGCTATTTGTCAGCCAGGCGGCTCTATGAGAGATAAAGAGGTTACGGCGGCATGTGATGCAAAAAATGTTTGCATGGTTCACACGGGAACGCGTCATTTTAAACACTAAATCATGGCAACAAAATTTCAATGTGAACTTTCTTGGTCCGCCTCTCGATCGAAAGAATTTGAGAGGTGTCGCAAAGAAAACTGGTATTCCAGATACGGCTCTTGGGGCTGGTGGACTGAGCGTCCGCGAGGTGCAAAGTATGAAGTGATGACGCATAAAAATTTAACGTCGCTTCCCGCTCTTGCCGGGACGTGCATGCATGATGCCATTGAGCACTGGTTTTCACTTCGCTCGAATGGAACCGTAATGACGTCGCACGAACTTTTTGAAGATGCGCGCGAGAGGTTTAGAGAAGGCTGGCGAGAATCCGCGGGGGATGGATGGGCGAGCCAGCCCAATAAATCGGTTCACCTTGAAGAGCACCATTATGGCGAACAAATTGAAGAAATCCGGACTAGCCGGGTTCAGGAGATGATGACTCGTGCTAGCCACTATTTTTGTGAATCAAAAGACTTGCAAGCTGTCCGCGAAGTAAATCCGGAGTCATGGTTATCCGTGGAAAGCATGGACACGTGGTCTTTTTTGGGCACTAAAATATATTCTATTCCGGACTTCGCTTATGAAAAAGACGGGACCTTTCACATATGGGACTGGAAAACTGGGCGCCCGCGAGAGGACGACTGGTTTCAATTGCACACTTATGCACTTTATGGATGTGAAAAATGGTCCGCCGATCCAGAGTCGATTGTTTTACACGCGGCTTATTTGAATGAACAAATTGTGCAAACCAAAGAGGTTAATATTCAGGCCTTGGGGGATGTGCAAGATGCCATGTCCATGAGCGTGCGTGCCATGATGGAGGTTCACTATGACCCTGATGTCGACCCGTGCGCGAAAGAAAATTGGCCGGAGAATGGAGCGCCGAGCCAGTGTGGTCGGTGTCGCTATCGCGGGCTCTGTCCCTCTGGTTTGTTGAACGCCTAATCTTCCCTTCCCTCTTCGCGACTTCCAATGACTTTGCGAAGAAGAATAATGCCAATGGGGCACGCTAAAGCCATGATGGCAATCGCTAGCCATAGCGTTGTGGACTCTCTGGGGTATTCCGAGTGTAGAAATTGCCACGTTTGGTAGTGAGTTTCTTGGCCGAGCCGCCCGGCCACCTCTTGAATATAACCGAGTTTTTCAGCAACGAGGGGAAGGAGATCGGCTTCTGGTAGGTCATCTCCGTTTGAGAGAAGCAGGTCTGCGGCATTCACATTATGCTCTTCGGTTAAATAGCGTTTTGCTAAAACTCCATCCGATGGGCACCATTTCTCCAACATTCTTCCGGACATCATTCCAACAAAAAGTTTTGCAACAAAGTAAGGCAACAGGGAAAGAGCCATGTACGTTCCTTCTTGTCCCTTAGGCGCAATTGCCGCCGTGTACTGGTAGAGCCGTGGAGACCAAATGGCTTCTCCTATGGAAAAGAAAAACACAAAAAGTGTAATGGAAATGTAAATTGGATCCACAGGGCCAGAAAGACCTAGCCAGGTGTGACCAATTAAATCCCCGAGCCAGCCATCCGCCAAATTAGAAAACCACTCTCTCGGCATGGCCAAAAAGAAAACGGGAAGAGCGGCAAAGGAGCTACCTATGGCAATCATGGAGTAGCTCTTTATTCGTACGGTATATGCTGCCACAAGGGGCGTAAGGATGACAATCATGACAGGATTTAACACACTCCAAAGGTTTCCGATCTTTGCTCCTGGTCCAAGTTCCCTGAGTCCGTACTTCGGGAATGTGTAGTGCATGTGATAGAAAACAATACGAATCATCACGATAAGAAAGAGGAAGACAAGGAAGCGATGAAAGTTTGGCTGGCTCCAGGCGGCGCGGAAATTTTTTGCGGTGCCCTGCCCCGCATCTTTCATGCTTTGGAGAATTCCATTCAAAAATCCGGTGGACGGCACTGCAAGGGGCTGGGGGTGATGAATAATGCCGTCATCTGTGGCTTCAATTCCGCGGCGTAACCAAAAATGTGTAATAAGGAGTCCGGGGATTGTGGCCGCCGTGGCCCAAAAGAAGAGAACTCGGTAAGTGGAAAGTTCCATTCCAAGAAGGACTTGCGTCCCGTTTTCCCCAAGCTCTTCGCGGACCGCGTCAAAGAGCCATCCTGCAATTGCAAAACCGACATTCATGAAGGTATAAAAAACAGCGAAAGCAATTGTCTGTTGTTTCGTTGTTGAATAGCGCTTGATCGCCGCATTCATCACCGGAACCATGAGTGCCAAGCCCACAGCCATCGGGAAGAGTCCGAAGCCAAGCGCAACCCATGGGCTATCCGTTGCTGTCATTACGGCGCGTGGAATGAGGCAGAGCCAGAAGCCGAGGAGGAAGGACTTTCGGATTCCAATGGTGTCTACAAGGGACCCCACAAGGACGGTTACTAGCGTCAAGATAGTAGACCAAATGGCAATGGTGTCCCCCGCTGATGTGTCGGAAAAATTTAAGTCAGCAGAAAGCCAGAGAACAATGGTGGACGACATTAAGCCGTAAGCAATAATTTCTAAAATCTTAGTGATGTAGATTAACCAAAGCTCTCGGGGTGCGCCCAAGAGGGGGCGGATGGAAATCCGGTAATAAAAAATAAGTCCGGCAATACCAAGAAGGACAAAGGCGGTGGACTTTAAACCTGAGAGGGGGTCGGACATGGACCTATGCTGTTACCTGGGTTTGGAAAGAAGGCCGACGGCCCTCAAGGAGGGAAGAGAGGCCTTCTAAAGCGTCGGGGTGAGCAAAAATAGTTTTCAGGTCACGAAGCTCTAGGGCGAGGGCTTCCCTGAGGCTTAAGTTTGCGCCTTCGTCAAATAATCGCTCTGCCATTTGAAGCGCATGGAGTGATTTATGGCCCATCATTTTGACGGATTTTTGTAAACGTGGGTCGTCGCCCGTTTCCGCAGCGCCAGACAGGATTTCATCGACCGGATAGTTTGCAAAAAAATCCCAAATGACTTCCCATTCTTCAGAGGGGCATTGCTCCGGCATCGCTTGCTCTGGAGCAGAGCCCTTTGCGGCCCACGTTGAGCATGCATGGTCAATCTCGGCAAATGAGGCTACGGCGTCGATGAGATTAATGGACAAGGCCTTTTTTGCAGACAGTATTTGACCGGTATAGACTAAATATTTTGCCAAAGGAAGGCCAATGCGTCGAGGAAGTCGTTGTGTTCCGCCAAGCCCGGGATAGATGCCAATCCCTGTTTCTGGAAACCCAAAAGACGCTTTGGGGGAGGCCACAATCCAATCACAAGCGAGGGCGAACTCTACGCCACCTCCGAGGGCTAGCCCATGAGCGCGCGCCACAATGGGTGTTGAGCCTTCAGAAAGACTTCGGAAAAGGTCCTGTCCATCTTTGGTGAAGGATTCAATTTCAGGGTAGGTGTTTGCGCGGAGGTGGTCGACAAAGAACTTAATATCTGCACCAGCAATAAATGCTTTTCCGGATCCTCCAAGGACAATTCCTTTTGGCTTTTTATTCTTTGCTTGAATAAAGGCATTTTTCCATTGCTTTGCAACTTCTGGGTTAAGTGCATTCATGGCATCTGGTCGATTAATCCATACGCCTTTTAGGTCTCCGCGAGCCATGGTTGAGACGAGTGTAATTGGAATGCCGGTCCCTGGTGCACCAAGGAGCTTTTGAGGAAGATTAATCCCGTAAAGCGCCATGGTTTCCTTTGCCATTTGAGTCCCCTCGGTAATACCGGTTTCGTTTAATAATTGGAAAGGGCCCTTTGCCCAACGAAGTCCAACTCGGGCTCCAATTTCAACATCTTCCACCGTAGAGACGCCTTCTTCAACAAGTTGGCCCGCGACGTAAAAAGTAACCCCATAAAGCCGCCGTGAAACGGCATCATAGTTTTCTTCGTTTGGCGTTCCGGAAAGATTCCAATTCTCTTTTACATCTTCTACCTGGCGCACAAGGCCGTCGGCAGGGGCGTAAAAAGAATGAAGTTCTCGCCCGAGTGTATTTGCGGCGTGCATGGCAATGGGTACACCGGTGACATTCATAAGCTCAAAGGGCCCCATGCCAATGCCAAATGCTTTTTTAGCCGCCCAGTCAATGGTTGCAATATCCGCAACTCCTTCGTCAAGAAGCCGGACGGCTTCATTCAGCCATGGAACAAAGTAGCGATTGACGACAAATCCAGGCGCGTCAGCAGAAGCGATAGGCGTTTTTCCAATGGATTCTTGCGCGGACCAAACGGCTTGGATGGCGTCGGGACTTACTTTTTCATGACCAATTACCTCTACCAGGCGATTTTTTGCGGGGTGGAAAAAAAAGTGGAGCCCAACAACACGCTCCGGATTCTTTGTGGCTGCGGCCACATCCTTTACGTAGAACGAGGAAGTGTTTGTTCCAAGGATGCACTCTGGTTTTGTGATTTTTCCTAGACGTTGAAAAACGCTCTTTTTTACATCTAGATCTTCAAAAACCGCCTCAATAACGCAGTCTACATTGGCAAGCTCATTCCAATCTGACGTTGCGTGAATTCGGCTTAAAATAGCTTCCGCCTGCTCTGGCCGGAATATTTTTCGCTGAACCCCCTCTTGAAGCATGGTTTGGATGATCCCACGACCGCGCTGGACCTGTTCCTCCGTGAGGTCAATGAGGGTGACAGGATAGCCTTCGGTGGCAATTTTTTGAGCAATACCAGAGCCCATATTTCCTGCTCCGATAACGGCAAAAGTCTGAATTTCGTAGGGTGTTGTCATGTTGAGGGGGTTATTAGGGCGTCGTCCCCGTATTCTATCCCAGTGATTTCCCTGCAAAACCTACGGAAAACTTTTTCCCTTCATGGGGGAGAGGCCACAGTTTTGCGATTTGACTCACTTGAAATTGCGGAAGGGGAAACATTGGCCATCGTTGGGGCTAGTGGGTCAGGGAAGAGCACGCTTCTTAATATGATCGGGGGGCTCTTGCTTCCAAGTTTCGGTGAGGTTTTTGTCAATGGTGTTGAGGTGACTCAGCTGAAGGAGTCGGCAAGAGATCATTTTCGCGCGAAGCACATAGGAATGCTTTTTCAGTCATTCCATTTATTAGAGGCTTATTCTGCGCTGGAAAATGTGGAGCTAGGAGCATTTTTTTCTGGTTATGCCGGGAAAAAGGAGGAGGCAAAAAAACTTTTGGAAGACCTCGGACTTCCCCTTCATTTCAACCACCACCCTTCCCAGCTTTCGGGTGGTCAGCAGGCTCGCGTGGCCTTGGCCCGCGCCTTGGTCGGCAGGCCGAAGGTGCTTTTGGCTGATGAGCCCACAGGGTCTTTGGATTTCGAAGCAAGAGAGGATGTTCTTGGGCTCATTCTTTCGATGGCGAAAAGTCGAAAAATGACCGTAATTTGTGCCACACACGACGAGCATGCTGCCCAGGCTTTTGATCGCAGGGTGGTGTTGTCATGAAAGTCCACCAGCTTGCATTGAGGGGATTGCGTCGACGCCCTATCTCCACATTTCTAACTGCACTTTCGGTAGCTCTAGGAGTTGGGCTTTTTTCTGCCATCGGCTCGGTTCGAAAAGCTGGAGAAATCGGGTTTCAGCGTTCCGCAGCCCTTTGTAATTTGGTCGTTGGCGCAAAAGGCTCTTCGTTAGAGCTTGTATTAAACACGATTTACCATCAGGGCGTAAGTGCAGGAAATATTCCCGTATCCGTTTTTGACGAGCTTCAAAAGACGCCTGGGGTAGAGTGGGTATCACCGATTGTTTTAGGCGATCATTTCGAGGGCCATCGAATTGTTGGAACAGATACAACGCTATTTCGTCGCGCTCGATTTTCCGATGGAGCGGGCATTGGGCTTCAAGAAGGGCGTTTGTTTTTTCAGGAAGATCACCATTTTCTTGGCGAGGCCGTTTTTGGGTCTTATGCCGCAAGCGAATCAGGCCTTCATGTGGGGGATACCTTTATTCCAACTCATGATGTCATGGCAAGCGGATTGGGGGCAAAGCACCACGAAGAGGCGGAAACCCGGGTGGTTGGCATTCTGCATGAAACAGGGACGCCTTTGGATCGAGCAATTTTCATCTCCAAAGAAGACTTTTATCACATCAAAGGGCATCAGGTTTCCGAAGAGGAAGAGGCGCATTTGGCTGGATCTGCACGGGACCCAAAAGGTTTAAGTGCCGTTCTTGTGAAAACAAAGCCTGGATTTTATCACATTAATTTATTTCGAGAGTTAAACGCCCGCCACGATATTCAAGCGGCAAGGCCTGCCGATGAAATCCGTAATTTATTTCAAATCGTTGGCGGCGTAGATCAGATTCTTCGCCTTGTTTCCCTTCTTGTTCTTTTTGTAGCACTTCTTGGTGTAGGTGTCTCCCTCAGTGGGGCCATGGCAACGCGGAGCAAAGAGTTTGCCATTTTCCGCGCCCTTGGTGCGCGGCGGCGAACTTTGTTAGGCATGGTTATTTTTGAATCCGCCTTCCTCTCTTTGCTCGGAGGGCTCGGTGGATTAATTTTGTCTGGCGCATTAATTTTCTTTTCGTCAAAAATAATTCATGATTTGACGGGAGTTACAATTTCTTCCTTTCCAAGTCTTCAGGATGGTCTCTTTCTTGGCCTTGTTGTCCTTTTCGGAGCCCTGGCCGGCCTTGTCCCAGCACTTCGTGCATATAAGACTGAGCCTTCCATTCAACTTTCTTTAGCAATATGAGTCGAGTCCTTTTTATTGTCTTTCTCTTTTCTTGTGGAAAGCCAGCGGCACCGCGTCCCGTGCAAGCAGAGGTCGTTGTGTTGCCTACCGCGCAAGAATTAGGGATTATTGAGGAGGATCTTCTTGGCAGTGTTTCCTGGGATGTTTTTTGCCGAAAAGTTGGCGTGACACAGGGGCACAAGGGGACCATTGCGGATCCTATTCCGGTTGACGTTGATTTATTGGGTGCCTGGGAATTTCGATATGACCTTGACGATCCGTTTCCCCCGTTTGTTAAAGCGCTTCATGGAAAGGTGGTACGGGTTAAGGGCTTTATGCTTCCGGACATAGAGTTTGAGGAAATCAGCAAATTCCACTTAGTTCGAAGCCTTTGGGGGTGTTGCTTTGGTGCACCACCGCGCGTGAATGAAATGGTGCGCGTGAGCGTTCCGGAAGCCTTGCGTATTGATATTACTTACAACACCTTAGATGTCGTCGGCCGCCTTGAGGTGATTTTTGAAATGGAAGACGGTTTAATTGAAGATCCTTATCGCCTTGAGGCCCTGTCTTTGACGGAGCTTGGCTTTGAGGACCCTGAGGCACCCGCGGACTTTGACCCTGAGGCTGGATTTCAGGGAATCCTTCCGGGTAATAGCACCGAATTTTAGCCCATTAATTGACGCTTTCCCTTATTCTAGAGGCATGTTTACCCCTCTAGCCTTGCTACTGCTTGCCCTTCCAGCCGCGCCTCAGGCTGACGGCGTGACCTTGCTTTCTAAAGTTCAGATTTCTGGCCAGTGCAATGATATTTGGGGCTATACCGCACCTGATGGGCGCGAGTACGCCATTGTGGGCACTGCGGGTGGAACAAAGTTTTTTAACTGCACGGATCCGACGGCCCCCTACCTTACGGGCACCATTCCGGGTCCAGGGTCAATTTGGAGAGACATGAAAACGTATGACCAATACGCATATATTGTCACGGAAGGCGGCGGGGGCATGCAAATCATTGATTTGAATGACCCCGAAAATCCATTCCTCTTAAAGACTTGGGGAACGAATCGCTGGGATAACGCACACAACATTGCTTGTGACGAGGCGGAAGGAAAGCTTTGGGTTTGTGGAACGAATAATGGAACCCTTGTGATGGATGTCGCTGCTGACCCGGAAAATCCAACTTGGATTGCCACCTATAATAATAATTATGTGCATGATTTGCATGTACAGGACGGGTTGGCGCACCTTGGGGAAATCTACGCCGGGGACTATCGAATTGTTCGCAGTGATAGTTTGCCACAGTTTCCAACCAAAGATAAAATTCAAACGCCAGGCGATTTTACTCATAACGCTTGGGCAAACGAATCAAACACCCTGTGTATGACGACGGATGAAGTTGGGGGTGGCCGTGTTGCGCTTTATGACATTTCAAACCCCTCCAACATTCAATTCAAGGATTCTTGGACCATCGACAACCGAACGATTCCCCACAATGTTTTTATTAAAGGGGACCGCGCCTATATTTCTTGGTACACCGAGGGTTTTGTTTGCTTGGATATTTCAGACCCTAGTAACATTAAAAAAGTAGGCTCCTATGATACAAGTCCATATGGGCCAGGTTCCGGTTATCACGGTGCATGGGGTTGCTACCCCTTTGCTCCCAGCGGAACCATTTATATTTCTGATATGGAAGAAGGGTTCTATTGCTTGCGCGTTGATGGGCCATCCATTGAGCTGGACCACACTCCATTGCTGGATACACAGAATGAAGCGGGCCCTTACCCCGTTACCGTAACGGCAACTGCTTTGCGGGCGGGCGCCAGCGTGGCTTCGGTGGAGGCTTGGTATCGCATTGACTCCGGGTCGTGGCAGGTTGAAGGCTTGCAGCAACAGGGCACTTCGGACACGTGGTCAGGAAATCTTCCGGGTCAAGTTGCTCCAACGGTTGTGGATTACTACATCTATGCAAAGGATGACTCCGGTCATACACAGTGGAGCCCTGGTGGGAGCAACGCCGGTGACTTAGTCTATTCCTTTTTGGTCGGCCGAGAGCGCCTTGTTTACTTCAATGACTTTGAAGGGCAGGGTGACGAGGGCTGGACCCATGGAAGCTCTGCGGGAACGGATGATTGGGAGCGCGATGCTCCACAAGGGAAAGGCGGTGAGGCTTTCCGTCACGAAGGAACGGTTTGGCAGGATCCGGATGTGGCTTATAGCGGCAGTAAGGTCTGGGGCAATAACCTTGGCCTAGGAAGCGAAACGGGAATCTACGGAAGAAATTCTTCCACTTGGTTAAGCTCCCCTTCAATTGATTGTTCCCAATCAACGCGAACTATTCTGCAGTTCCGTCGCTGGGCTTCTATTGAGGCTGCCCCGTATGATCGCGCACGGATTCGCGTGAATGGAAACGTGGTTTGGGAAAATCCGCAGGGCTGGATAGAGGTTTTCCATCTTGTTGACAATACATGGTTTCCCCAGTCCATTGATGTCTCTCAGTACGCCGACGGCAACGCGTCGGTTGTCGTGACGTTTGAATTAGAGACAGATGATGCAATGGAACTGGGTGGCTGGGCCATTGATGACTTCTCTCTTGTGTCTCTTGAGTCGGCCAGCACAGGGAATGACATTTTGCTTACAGGTCCTTCTTCTGGTTCCATTGGAAGCACGGTGGCATATCACTTTAGTGGTGCCCCAGCAGGCGGAAACTGGTGGGCAGCGGGAAGTCTATCTAACGGAGGAACGTCTTTTGGTGGCCATGATTTTGACTTGGGCCGGCCTTACTTTGTGATTGATACGGGTCAAGTTAATGCTTTTGGTAATGGAGATTTCCAGGCGGTTCTTCCGGCCAAAGCGTCTGGGCTTACTATTTACCTTGAAATAGCTGCCTCAGGTCTTGGGGAACTGTTCGACTCCAATATGCTAGGACTGGTTGTTCAATAGACAACCAGTTCCAAAGCATTGGAGCTTGCTTCAGGGCCATAAATATTTCCTTCCCAACATTGAACCCACACGGTGCGGTTGAGCAGGCTCATAGGGACTCCAGCAGAAAACTGAGCTTCTCCCGCGGCGTTTGTCGTTGCCTGTCCTAAGTCATAAAGGGGTGCGGCAAGGTCAAGGCCGATATTAGGGCCTAGTGGGGTCCAGCCCCAGCCTTGAAGGGAGGCATGAAAGAGAATGACTGAATGCGGAAGGCCACGTGCAACAGACAGCGTGGCGCCTTGACCGGCCATGAGCGGTGTTGATGAGAGGCGAAGGAAGGTTGGGGATGCTTGAGTTCCAACCCAACCAACCAGGTTTTGACCCGGCGCGGAAACAAGAAAATCTGGGCCGTCATCACCATTAATGTCTGAAATAGCAAGTAGGTTTGCACCGTAATTTGCTTCTTGGCTGTTGCCAAAAAGGGAAAGAAGGGGGCGGCCACTTCGACCGGACATTCCATAAACGGCGCCGGAGGCAAGTCCTGCGGCCGCGAAATCACCTGCGAGCGGCGCACCAATCAGCAAATCTTGTGCGCCATCAGTGTCAAGGTCTACGGCTGCAAGGCTTCGGCCGAAGCCATCGCCCGCGGAAGGCTGTGCCATGGAAGTGAGAGGCTGGTCAAGGTCATTGACGGACCAAATTTCAACATAACCTTTTGCCGAGAATAGCTCCGAAAGTTCATTCAATGCGGCAATACCGATTTCATCTTTCCCGTCGCCATCAAGGTCGGCAATGCGAACAAGGGAAATACCAAAATAGCTATTTCGTTCTCTTCCTTTAAAGAGTGCTAATTCGGCGCCTGTTCGTCCGGAGTAGAGATGGACCCCACCAGCGTCTCGGCTTCGGGTGTCCTCTTGCCTTGCGCCAATGGCAAAATCTGCATAGCCGTCGAAATCAATATCGCCCATGCCGATTCCAGAAATGCCAAAGAGATCCCAGGAGTTTTTTCCACGAAATGTATGAAGGATGGATCCATCGGCGCCCGAATAAACATAGGCCGCTCCTGCAGCGGCGCCCTGCCAGGAATCTTCCGGTGCGCCTACAAGCAAGTCATCGAGGCCGTCGGCGTTGACGTCCCCAACATTGGAGAGTGCGTAGCCAAATCGGTCGAAAGAGCTCGTTGTGGTGTAAGTGCGCAGGAGAGAGCCGTTTGCGCTAGACCATAGATGTACGAGACCTGAAGGGTAGCCTTGGCTGTTGTCTCTTTTGGAGGAAGTGGCAAAGTCGGGGAGGCTGTCTCCGTCAAGGTCTCCTGTGGAACACACAAACCAACCAAGCCGTTGGTTTTCAGCTGTTCCGGTGATACGAAATATTTCCGTACCATCTGCTCCAGAAAGAAGAAGGACTGCACCGGCATCGGTAGCCATGGTGTCATCTCCAGAGGCGCCGACGAGGTAGTCCGGAATATTATCTCCATTGAGGTCGGCGGTTTGAGCCAAGCTACTGCCTAGGTTGTCACCTGGCGAATTGCCGTCGAGGGAAAATGGACCCTGGAGAAAGAGGAGGGGGAGAAGAAGGGGAAGCACACCCCATTGGAGCAAAAAAGTGTGATTTTTGCAGGGGAATTGAGAAGAATCTGCGTTCGTTGGCTTAAACTTTCCAAGGAATGGGTATTTCAAGCACCTTAGCTGCCGCCGAAAGTTTTTCTGGCGCGGTAAACACAAAAAAAGCAGCGGCTGAAGTGGCCGAGAGCGTTTTGGGGCAATTGGGCCAATCACCTGACTTAGGCGTAGTTTTTTTCACGCCGCAGCACCGAGAGCAGGTGTCCAACCTCCATCGGGAAATTCAGAGCCGCCTTGGTCCGGACGTATTGATTGGCTGCTCATCATCTGGAACCATCGGGGCAGGGCAAGAACATCAGGTCGGCCCAGGAATTTCCCTTTGGGCGGCCTGTGCGCCTGGTGCTCGTGTCCAGTCTTTTCACCTTTCTTTGACTGAAATGGAAGGTGGCGGCTTTGTACGTGGCTGGCCAGACGTCGGCCCAGAGGCAAGCGTGATTCTATTAGTTGATCCATTTGGTTTTCCATTGGACCCATTTCTATCCTCCTTAAGAAAAGGCGGCAAGTATCCGACGTTGATCGGTGGCCTGGCAAGTGGCGCAAATCGTTTTGGCGGGAATTTGTTGATTGAGAATGATCATGTCGTGTCTTCTGGGGCGGTGGGCTTTGTGATTGATGGCGCGGCAAGATTTCAGCCCCTTGTGTCTCAGGGGTGCCGGCCGATTGGTCAACCCTTGCGTGTTACACGGAGTCAAAAAAACATCGTGTTGGAACTCAATGGGGCGCCGGCTTGTGAACTGTTTAATCAAACTATGGGGTCGCTTGAGGAGGAGGAGCGGCTGAGATTTTCCCGTGCGCCTCATGTAGGGATTCATGAAGGGGGCGAAGAATATGAAGGAGGAGCGGGAAGTTTTCGTGTGCGTGGGATTATGGGCCTAGATAATCAAGAAGGGTCGATGGCCATTGCCGACTTTGTGAATGAAGGCATGGTTTTGCAATTTCACACCAAAGACGGGGAGGCTGCCCACGATGATTTGAATCAAATATTGGGGATTGCCACCGGTTTTTATCCATCGCCCGCTGGGGCCTTAATGTTTGCCTGCTCTGGTCGCGGGCTTCCGCTTTTTGGGCGCTCAGATCATGATATTGCTTTGATTCAAGCCCACTATCCAAAACTGCCCGTTTCGGGTATGTTTGCAGCCGGTGAAATTGGCCCGTGCGGCGGCCAACCCTTTATTCACGGCTTTGCCGTTACTGCCGGCCTCTTGGTTCCTCAAGAGGGCGAATTTCATCCCTACTAGTCTTGTGAACCAACAACCAAAACCAAAACTTGAGTCCATCCGACCTTCCGTTGATTCTGCAAAAACGATTGTGGACCCAAGGAGTCGCCCGTTGGAATCTCCAGAGAAAGCTGTCCGCCCTGGCGAGAGCCTGTTAAGGGTTGAGGTGCTCACCGGGCCGATGGATGGCTTTATGCATTTTTGCGCGAAGCAAGAACTTGTGATCGGCCGATCTTCAGCGGCTGACATGATTTTGGAGTTGGATACGCGGGTTTCTGGAGCGCATGCGCGCCTCTTTCAGGACAAAGGACTCATTTGGCTGGAGGACTTGGGTTCCACAAATGGAACTTTTGTTGGCGCGGAACGCCTGACCACAAAAATTCCCATTTCGGCAGGTGTTCAATTTACGGTTGGGAGAACTTTGCTTGAGGTTCTTGCCGATCAAGGGGGAAACTAATGGATTTAACAGAACTTTCCCCATCCTCCTATCAGGTCTTCAATGCCGCAGCTGAGGAAATGTATAAGCTAAAGTCCGGGTACTTTGGCGTGGAGCATCTTTTTCTTGGGCTTCTTCATTTCGGTGGCCCAGAGATTGAAGCATCTTGCGCGCGTGTTCAGTTGGATCAAAATCGGTTTTCAAACACTTTGCGAAGTTTGTTGCAGGCAGATTTAAGCATTGCCCCAGAAGGTGAGCCGGTTTTTACGCCACGCGTGACACGGGTTCAGGCCGCTGCCGGATTGTTTGCGGCACAAGCCGGGTCGGGCACCGTGGAGCCCGTTCATCTCTTTCGGGCTTGTTTGGAAGAGAGGCGATCTGTTCCCTCTAGAATTTTGAATGCCCTGCAGGCGGAGGAAACACCGTCGTCGGCTGAGTTGCTCGAAGAAACTTTGCGGGTCATTCGTGGCGAAATACCTGCATCGGAAGAGGGGCTTCCTGTTGGTGGTGGGTCGAACTCGACTTTAGCGGGTGCTCTGGGTCAGTTTGGGAGAGACTTGACGACTGCGGCAGCCAGTGGAGATCTGGACCCTGTTGTGGGCAGAGATGCAGTGATTTTGGAAGCGGCCGGAATTCTGGCGCGTCGGCAAAAGAGCAACGCCATGCTGGTTGGAGATGCCGGTGTTGGAAAAACAGCAGTTGCCCATGGGTTTGCTCAGTTTTTAGTTCGAAAAAATGTCCCAGCGACTCTTCGAGGACTGCGTCTTCTTGAGGTGTCTATTCCTGCTTTGGTTGCGGGCACTCAAATGCGTGGGGAGCTTGAAGAGAGACTCCAGGCCGTTTTTGATGAAGCTAAATCCGCAGGAAACATCATCTTGTTTTTTGATAACTTTCATCAAATGACAAGTGGAAACGAACTGGGCGAAATGTTGAACTCTTTTGCCGCCTCAGGCGACCATCGCATGATTGGGGCGATTTCTTCAGAAGCCTGGGAGAAAATACAAAGCGGGGAATCCGGATTAGGTCGGCGGTTTGAGCCCGTTAAAGTTGAAGAACTGTCAGAAGAACAAACCCTTGCCGTTCTCCGTTCTTTGCAGCCTTCTTTCGAAGAGTTTCACAGTATGACGCTTGGCGAGGATGCTTTGAACGCTGCAATCCATTTATCAGTTCGCTACGTGCAAGACCGACGTCTTCCCGACAAGGCGATTGATGCGATCGATCAAGCTTGCGCCTCTTCCTTGTTAGAGGGCTTGGCCTCCGGGAATGCCGTGGATCTCGCTGGAACGATTTTGGGAGAACCAGAAATTGCTCGAACGATTTCCCGATGGACAGGAATTCCATTGGAGCGCGTTGGCGCGGATGAAGCGGAACGGCTCCTTCATTTAGAGGATTCCATTCAAAGTCGTGTAATTGGGCAGGACGAGGCGGTAAGCATTGCTTCAGCTGCTGTGAGAGCAGGGCGCGCGGGGGTTTCAGACCCGAATCGCCCTCTTGCTGTGTTGTTGTTTGCCGGTCCGACCGGAGTTGGGAAGACGGAACTAGCCAAGGCGTTGGCTGCCGAAGTCTTTGGGTCAGAGGATCACTTGGTGCGCCTTGATATGACCGAGTACACCGAGGCGCACTCTGTCGCGCGTCTTACCGGGGCACCTCCTGGATACGTTGGCCACGGTGATGACGGGGTTCTTGTTTCGGCAGTTCGAAAATCACCCTATACCGTGATTCTGTTTGATGAGATTGAAAAGGCGCACTCTGACGTTTTTGATGTTCTGTTGCCTGTTTTTGATGAAGGTCGGCTGCGTTCTTCCACCGGCCGAGTGGCTGACATGCGGAATAGTTTGATTATTTTGACCAGTAACCTGCTGCAACAAACAAAGGCAGAAGACTCTTCACCCATTGGCTTTGAAACAGGTAGCGAGAAATCAACCAAGGCAGAAGTGGAGACCCCTCTCGATGAAGGTCAATTGCGCGAAATACTATGCCAAGGCTTGCGTCCCGAATTTGTTAACCGCTTAGATGCAATCGTTCCATTTTCACTGCTTGGTGAAGAGCAGCTAAAATTAATTTTGGACCGAAGATTGGATAAACTTCGGGCTCGTGCCAAAGAGCAGGGGGTTGATCTTCAGGTCGAGGAGAGTGCCTTTGAGCTTTTGCTGCGAGAAGGGACCGACACGCGGTTTGGTGCCCGTCCTCTAGAGAGGGCTATGGATCGGTATTTGCGTCGCCCTTTGGCCGAAGCCCTGCTGCGTCGTTCAGGGGAAGGGGGTGTCTTAAGGGCTGTGGAAGTGAAGGGAAAAATCGAACTTCACTAGTCGTTCATTTCCCTTGCATTGGACCCAGAAAGG
>Ga0302119_10000670_pt1 | contig 15479 bp, 2 predicted proteins | sample AG5_Tmax_MG_FD_203114 | JGI IMG/M metagenome (GOLD analysis project Ga0302119, IMG submission 203114) | Marine microbial communities from Western Arctic Ocean, Canada - AG5_Tmax | ecosystem: Environmental > Aquatic > Marine > Oceanic | place: Canada: Western Arctic Ocean | collected 2017-10-01 | reverse complement strand
AAGACAATGTGCCCGATGGTGAAATCGTCACAAGCAAGCGCGTAAGAAACGACTCCATTCTGAGCCTCCTGAACACCAAATCCAATATCGGAGAGAACTCCTTCATTTTCCGATACAGACTGTCAGCCCAACTCCTCATGGGAACGCGCGGCGCATTCGTTGAGAAGATCCGAGGGCGGGACGGTCGCATCATCGGTCTCAACCTTCTCCCACCTCAGGCCACGGCCCCCATTCCTCACCCCAAACGATTCGTCTCCGGGTATGAGGTCGCCATGCCGGATGGCAGGAAGATCATCATGCCTCCCGAAAGTGTCGTGTGGATCCGTCGACCACACCCACTTGATCCGTACCTCTCCATGACTCCAATGGAGTCAGCGGGCGTTGCCATCGAGATTGAGAACCTTGCCAAGTTGTATAACCGGAACTATCTCCTCAATGACGGTCGTCCCGGAGGACTGCTCGTGGTCAAGGGAGAGATCGACGACGACGATAGGAACGAACTTAGAAACAGGTTCCGAGGGAATCTGGGCAAAGCCGGTGCCACAACCGTCATTGCTGCTGATGACGGTGTCGATTATGTCGACACCTCTGCAAGCCCCCGTGATGCCGCCTACATTCAGATGCGTCAAATCACAAAAGAAGAGATTTTGGCTTCGTTCGGTGTGCCTGAGTCGGTGATCGGTAATGCCTCTGGGCGAACCTTCGCCAACGCCTCCGAAGAGATTCGGGTGTTCTGGAGCGAAACCATGGCACCTCACCTCCAACACATCGCTCGCGCCCTGGATGAGTTGGACGATAAGCATTATGTTGATTTTGACCTAGACGAAGTTCCGACCCTGACGATGTATCGGCAGGAACGGTCACGCTATGTGCTCCAGGAATTCCAAACTGGCCTAATCAGTGCTAACGAATATCGAGAGGCAACCGGGCGTAAGATTGTTCATTCCGAACTCGGAGACTCTCTGTTACAAAACCCGAACCTTACCCCCATAGCGAATACCCACAAGGAAACAGAACCGGAACCTAACGTAATGATGGGTCCGGGCGGAGGGGGAATGCCGGGGATGCCAGGAGCGCCCCCTGGAGCGCCTCCGGGGGCTCCCGGGGAGGGAATGCCACCTCCGGAGGGTCCGCTCGATCCGAACACCATGCAGGGCGCTATGGCGGCCCAAGCGGCAGGAGCGCCACAGCAACTGTCTGACGAATCCGGAAGCATGGAATTCAAGGACGCACACTCAATCTCTACAGATTCCGACTTGGATAGATGGTCAGGGATTTTGGACCGAAGCATTGAGCGTCTCTTCGAACGTCAACAAAGAGTGGTCCTGGAGAAAGCCGGTGGCGCCAAGGCCAGAAAAGCACTTTCCAAGGGAACTCTTGTGGTCGACTTGCTCATGCCTCAAGACATTTGGGACAAACAAATGGATGAGGATATTCGTCCAGTCCTAAATGCAATTGTTCAAGATGCGACAGGATCCTATTTGGGAAAGTCAGCAGAACATTCTCCACCTCTAGCCGAAGATGTTGTCACTCATGTCAACTCTCAAATGGACAGAATCAAATCGATCAATCTGGATAGCAGGGAAGCGATATCCAAAGAAATCACCTACGCCTTACGCATAGAAGAAGATGACCACCGGTTGATAGCGTTCAAGTCTGCCCTTGTGGGTCACTTTACTCACCTGTTGGCAAAAGTGCGTCCAAAAGTTGCTACCAGCGAGTCGCGTAGGGCTTGGAATCTAGCGGGTTAGCGGCCCTTTACAGAAACTAAAAGATTTTTCACATCATTTTACAGTTGCCTGCCACCGGCGTGCTCTATCATGACTACAGAGCGACAGGGAGTTATCTATGCCTGTAGGTATGGAAACAGACATCCAAATCAAAGCGACTAACGGCCAGGTTAGTATTAACAAGGCTCAGGGTATCGTTGAATGCTTCGTGGCCGGCATCGGCAACAAGGATTCTGTCGGCGACATCATTCAGCCGGGAGCCTTCGCTGGCAGCCTTCAACGGCGAAAGCCACGCGTCGTTTGGGGTCACAACTGGAACGACCCCATCGGGAAAGTCCTGGACATCCACGAAGTGGGACCCAGCGACCCACGCCTCCCAGAAAAAATGAAAGCGGGAGGTGTCGGGGGCCTGTATGCACGAGTTCAGTTCAACCTCGAATCCGAGAAGGGTCGGGAAGCCTTCGCCAACGTCGCCTTCTTCGGAGGCGAACAGGAATGGTCGATCGGTTACAAAACGATTAACGCCACATTCGACCCGGTTCGACAAGCAAACATTTTGCATGAAGTGGAACTGTATGAATGTTCCCCGGTGCTACACGGCGCGAATCAACTGACGGGAACCATCTCCGTTAAGGGTGCCAACGCTGCCGTTTTGGAACGTCCAGATACGGAAGCCCACGATCTTGACTTCTCCTTCGATGATCTTTATGAGAAGGACGGGATGCTCGCGATGATGCCCGTCGAGACTCCACGGACTGAGAACCTGTCCGATCAACACGATGCCAAATTGGAACTGGAGTTGCAATCCCGTTCGCCACAGCCGATCAAACTGATCAGCACAACCGACGGTGTGGCCATTTTCCAGGTCCAACGTTCCGACAACGGGACGGCCCTGTACCGGGTCCACTTTCATTACCACTCGGATTGTGGGTTCATGTTGGGTCAGCCCGAACGAGTTGCTCCACAAATGGTGTACGCCCCATTCAAACCACCCGGAGTTCAAGCGAAGCCACAAGTGAATCCGGCCAATCGCTACGAACACGCCCCTCAAGAAACGGTCATGCCCAGGATCATGCGCATTGTTCAGAAATTGGACAGCGACGACAGCGGAAAAGGCGAAGATCAACTGGTCATCTCATGCAAACTTGAAGACGCTTTCGCTACCAAGTCACTGCTCGATCCGATCATCGACTACCACGGCGCAATCGCCGAGGTAACTGAAGAGGGAATCATCATCAAGTCGGGGGCGACGCCCGACTTCATCGAAGCCGTTGAGACGGCTACAAAGGCCTTAGGCCGGAGGCTCGGTCGTGGCCTTCCCCGAGGCGGTGGTGGAGGGTTGGGAAAAGTTCGTAGGGCCGGAGCGGCCCTTCGAGGCTTCGATCCAGACTCCAGAGACGCCGACATGGACATGCTTGTCCAAGAAGGCACACCATGGGAACGACCAGCCCTACCACGCAAACCCGGGCCATCTCGTGGCTTTAGTTCCGGTAGGCATCGGTTTTTACAGGGACGCAATTGGGATGAGGAGGGGGAAGAAGAAACCCCTGACACTCCAACCCCGGACGCCCCAGCAGAGGGCGTCGCCATGGATGAGCGCCCCCCGTCCAAAGCACGCATGGGGGAAATGTCACGCGATGAATACGAAGCGTTCCGTGCCGATCAGGGCCGAAAGATCATTGAGGCTTACGGAATTCAGGACGTAAGCGACCCCCTCTACCCCCATCCCGCCCTGACCGAGTTCGACACCTTCGACAGGACCGAACTAGTCCCCATGTCTTTCTTCGAAGACATGCCGGGCAACATCGGCGGCTCAGTCTCCAATGGTTGGGATGAAGATGCCGCTGCTCGTGCCGGAGAAATGCGTACTTGGGAATTAGAAAACGACTATGAAATAGAGGCTTTGGACAAGTTGACGGAGGACATCCGCACCAACGGCATCAAGAATCCGTTGATAGTCCAATACGACCCCGAAACCGGCGACCTGGCTCTTGACGAAGGCAACCACAGGCTGGCTGCCGCACAACGACTGGGCATGCAGGTTGTGCCGGTGAGGATGATCAGGCAAACCTCATCCAAGCGGAGAGGCATTCGCGGTCCCAGAAAAAACATTCCCGCCCAAACAAACAGCAGGGGCGATTTGGTCGCTAATAGCGGGGAACTTCTCGACGGCGGTTTTAAACCTTCCGATATCGGCATCGCTGTGGAGAAGGTGACTCCTGAAATGAGGAGGCTGCAGATGCTGGTGGTTGCTCGCGGCGGAAGCAACCAACAGAGGGAAAGGAGCAAGCGACGTTTTCTCGAGTGGGCGGCTCCCGACGGGGGTTTGGAATCCACCAGAAACAGGTCTGATCTCCGGGCCGCCGAAGTAGCCCCAGGCAGAGAGGGGGGTCAGCGGATGCAACGAGGGGCCTCCCGTACCCCCAAACCCGCTCGTGACGAGAGGGTTGTTTGGAACAGGGAAACAGAGACTGGTCTTGCCAGCCGTCGGGCCGCCGATCTGCGCGGTCAGGGCTTCAACGAAAGAGAGGTCACCGCACTCTCGAACCCTCCCCCGATGAAGCCAGCAGGATTGGCTTCCATGAGGAATTTCCATGGCCAAGACGCACACAGGAATCTGCGAGACCTCATAGGCGCCCGTGAGGCAATGCTTGACTTCTTGGTAAAGAATCCGCATTTCGATGCGACCCTAGGCCTCGACTATGACCTCGATACTCGCAAATATCCCTCCCTGGAAGAATTCCCCGGTGGCGAAGCATCATGGAATTCGCTCATGGATGACTGGGACACACTCAGGACCGAATACGACAATGTCCTTGGCGGGTTCAGAGAGGAGAATCACGACCTCGGAGAAGCGATTGAAAAGCGCAACGAGGTAGTCGGAGAACTGCGAGACCTTGACGAACAACTTAGAGATCACATTGACACCATCACTGACAAGTTGGCACCCAGCCAGTTGCCGAACGGCGCATACGTCACAGATGACACAATCAAAGAGTTCTTAAAAAACGACGACTATGACGGCCTCCGGGCGTTGTTCACTCCTGAATATGTTGTGGGAGAGCACGGATCCCCCAGGGACAGGGCGGGCTACTTCGAGAATCTAGAAACTGACGACTCCGATGGTAAGCCCCACTGGGAGTCGTCTCTCGAATACGAGTGGAATGCAGCGCGGGACCTCAGAAAAGATATGGAGGAAAAGGAACAAGAGCAATACGGCGCCGAAGAAAGTGTCAGCCAGCATTCACGGAATGGGGCAAACGAAGTTCTGGAGGCTGCTGAGAAGGTCGACAACTACGACCGCAACATGCGGATCGAAACGCGGCCTGACGAATCAATGGTTGCGCTAGCCGCGGACCTGGAACCATCAAGACGGCTGGACGCAACAACCGGAAGCCTGGAGAGGTTCGAGCCGACCGGTCAGGGCTTCCGATCGCAACGGGGTCGTGGCATGGGGGAAGACCACGACATACCCACGTTCAACAGCACCGCCATCAGCCATGCGCACTACAGGGCAGGCGATGAGGAACTCGTACTCACCTTCAAAGGGGGACGCACCTACGTCTACGGAGGCATCACATCTGACCTAGCCGCCCTCCTGTTGCCAGAACACACTTCCAGCCTGGGCGAGACTTTCAACGAACACATCAAGGGCAGAGAGACGTATCTCATAAAACCCGATGGCACAGTTGTTGACAGCATGGGTCTCCCCACCGAAACACCAACTCTGGGTGAGAAACTGAAAAGACACGCCGGCAGGGTGAGGGACCACAGGGGACTGGATAAAGCGGAAGCCGGCACCTTCAACAAAGCCCAAAAGATCCTCGACGGGAAAGAGGCCCCTCCGGCCAATCCCGGTGATCGGGCGCGACTGGTCGATGAACTTCACAACCTGTCCAACAATCTGCGCGGCGACGGGGAACCGCATGTTGCAGAACTTTTAAATAATGCTGCCGTAGCGATTAGATCCGATCCCCGAAACCGGGTCAACGCCCACCATGGTGGTCGAATGGAAGTGTCTCTTTCTGAAGAAGAAGTCGGTGAAATCAGTGATGGGCTGAAGTCCACGCGAGCCAGATACGATGGACATCCCAACATCGAACGCGGTCTAACTGCATACGATGAAAAACTTAGGGATGCCAAGGGCGGCAAAGTCAGTCTGGATTCTGCTGAATACAATCAGATTCTTGAATCGTATGCCCGTCTTGATGCGGTAGACCCGGATGGCTATTTCAAACCTGGCCGAGATGTTCTCGAAATGGCGGCCTTCTCCAAGAAGGGCAAATGGGTTTCTCCTAACGTCGTCAAGGACACACAGTTCCCTGACCGGCCGCATGGCTTTGCTTCGCGGCGTCCCAACAACGGTGCACCTGCAGATATCACACCACGGCTTCAGGGCGATTTGGTTCATTGGGCACGGCAGCAGGGTGGCTTCCATGTAGTTCAAGACTTGGTTCGACGTTATGACCGTGGCGGAGAACAGTTGTCACCACGAGATTGGATTCGGCTCCACGACTACTTCGCGAACCACAGCCCAGCCGGCAGGGGAATGGCACAGTACGGGGAACGTCGGGGTTACCGATCATCCAGGGAAAAGCCCGAGATGTCTCGTGGGGGCCTGAAGAGGCGCGATGAAGCGGTAAGCCAGGGTCCCGGGCAGGGGCGATTCGTGGGACAGAAATGGGAGGAAGTCAAGCCGGAGAACTGGGATGAACTGAGTCTTGACGAGCAGGCAGACGAGTTGATGATCAATTTCAATCCTCGCTCCGACCAGCCGCAACTCTTTGACTGGCCGCCCCCCGAAGAGCGCCTGAGGACCGCTGACTACAATCGGATTCTCGGCGAAGTGTTTGAACAAATCCAAACCCGGGATGAGCGTGCGACTCCGAGTCTGGCTGTTGCCAGACGACGCAGAGAACGCCGGCAGCGGATAGCCGATGCTGCTAAAACCTCACCCAAGCAGCAGCGTCGTGAAAGACGACCTCAATCTCCTGACGCACATTCAACGCCAACATCTACGGCAATTCAGCGAGGACTCAGCGTCCTCGACCCGGGTCCTGGTGGCAAGCAACGCCGACTGTTGGATCCCGAAAGTGGGCGGAGCCTTACGGATCAGGTCGGTAAGCCGCTCTCTTCCGGAGGCGAACAGGCGGCCCGGGATCGTCGTCTCAGAATAATGGACTCCCTTGATGTCAACATCGGCACCAAGCGCAATGCGCTCGCGAATGCGTCAATGGATTCCAGGGCAGATGAATCTCATGTCGAATTTTGGGATTCCCTACAGGACACTCTCGACGGAGATGAAGACCTGACGTTTGACATGGTCGAACGGCTGGGTGTACAGATTGACGACTATCTCGAAAATCAGAACGGTCGCACTTTGACCGAAGATGAAGATCGAAGTATGACTTTCGCCAGTCGCCTACGAGAGCATGTTAAAACGATCCGCGAAGAGTATGAGGACGACAAGTTCATCAAGCGTGGCGATCCTTTCGTTGAGGATGTGGACGACACGGCTAGGCGATGGGTTGGTACGGAGGCGGCGCCCGAGGGGGATGACGCTCCAGACGATCCCCAGGGGACCGCTCAGGTGTCAAGGGAAACTGAACCGGTAGGGAGGCCCGAGCGTCATCCCGCCGAGCGACGAAGCATGGAAGCGTCGCGGCTCACAGGTGACGCCGTTCGGGAAGAGCGCGATCGTAAGCGGACGGCCCGCGACAGGGAGCGTGTCCTAGAGGCATTGCGCAAGCGACCTGGACAGAGTGAGGATCCTGACGCCGACCTAGATGATATCGAATTGGAAGGGGTCGTGGATCTGGGGGGCGCCTTCCGCTCCCGACGGGGAGATCGGGAAACCCGACAGGTCGCAAGGGAGGGCAGGCGAGAAGCCCGAGACATGGAAAAGAACAAAAAGTGGAGGGCGAAGCGAGAGGAAAAGCGCCGTCAGCAGAAAGCAAAGGACGATCAGAAATTTGAGGAGCGTGTCGCTGCCCGTCAGGCTCTATCTCAAGAAGAACAACTTCGACTAAGGGCAGATGAAGACGACGTAATGGGGCAGATGAACCCGGTTCGAACGCCATGGGGCTTCTCTTCTCGACGCGATCGCGAGGGCATCGATCCAATTCCCGACCACCCGGATCGTCGGCGCGCTCAGGACGTAGCGAGAACGGGGGGAACGGAGGAGGAATTCCAGGACCAGGATTGGGCCGATGATCCAGATAGCGCGACAACGCCCAGTTGGGACGAAATACGAAGGCAGGCAATGGAACCAGCACGGCGCCTGGCTGGCGACGAATACGAAATAGATCAAGACCCCCGGACGGGAAATTGGATAGCACGGGATATAAGCAGCGGGGAAACCTTCGAGGGGCCGAACTTCGAGACCATCGAAGCGGTCATCGAACATAGGCGGGAACGGGAATCGGGGAGTCTCGCTTCTCGACGCGGTGATGAAGATGAACTCAGGAGTACCAACGCCTCCCGAACCGGCACTGGCGAGGTGTGGCCCGACATGGAGCGAGAAGGCAGTTATGACCTAATGGGTGGCGGCAGTTACGCCGGCTCTGAAGACTTCGTTGGAACATTGTCTGATGCCATTGATCAATGGATGGAAAATCGGAGGGGCGGTCCAAGCGGCGCACGGACCCCGATGTGGGGCGACGGCCTGGAACCCGATGACCCCGTGATCTGGACTTACGCTTCAGACGATGTCGACGGTGATGGCATCCCCCTGTTGACAAGATCCGATGTGGAAGCGGCCTTCGAAGCGAGAGGCATCCCGTCCGGTGGTGATCTTGACGCGACAAGAAACCGTAATCGCATTGCGAGGGGACCGGAAGACACGAGGTCGGCGCAGGCAATAATGGACGACGAATACACCCAAGGCCCAACGGGAGAGCCCGGCGGCTCGGCGGCCAGAATGAGACCTATTGATTTGGATGCTCTGGATGATGAGGTGCAGGGCGCCCGAGCACATTACCGCGCCATGGTTGAAGAGCCCGAGCGAGACGTTGTCTCTGTCGAAGAACAACTAGGGGTCGGAGGAGAAATCGAATCACTGCATCGAACAAGACCTCATGAATTGAGCGACATGAGTACCGATGAACTGAACAAAATTGGAGCCTTCTGGCTAGAGCAGCCCAGCGCAGGCAGCCGAGAAAACAGCCCACCGGGACGAAGTATTAAACAAGAACTCGCAGTAAGAGACGAAGTTGAAAAATTGCGTGCGGACCTTGAAGGCTCTGATCGCCAAAGAATGAATTTGACTTTTCAAAACTTTTTTGGCGACCGCCCACAGCAGTACGACACGGAGGCTCTTTCCCTGATCGATTTCTCTCATTACGACAACGAACAGGAGTTCGATGACGCAGTAGTCGTGTTTCGTGCGCTCTCACGACTGGCAGAAGACGGGGTGTTAGATGGGGTCCCTGGCCTTTCGGAGGATGGTGAGGACGTACCTGACCTTGAGACACAAGTCAAAGAGTTCGGCGACAACCTGTATGGGGGAATCGGCCCTGCACCCGGACTGGAGCCCGGGAGCCGGGCGGCGGTAATGGCCAAGATGGGCAGAGGTCGCTACCTTAAAGAGAACCATCTCCACCAAATTCTCGATTACCTATCCCCTCAAACCGCCCGTCTTCAGGATTGGAAGATCACAGCATGGCAAATGCTGGCCTTCCGAGAGTTGGCACGGCGTGAGGCTCGCGACTTTGACTTGAATATTCCCAAGGAACAACGCTCACAATTTGATCGGTCCCTGAGGGCACGCGCGGCGCTCGACCCCGAACCACTGGGGAAAAAGGAACTCGTCGCATTGGCCATGCGCAGATTGAGGAAGGCTGAAGAGGAACGTGATGATGCCCGACTTGGACAACAATTCGGACAAGGCCTAACAGGAGTTATTTCGGATCGCCATTATCTAGACGATGTTGAGAGACGGCCACGATCCGAATCGCCGACACAGCGCTCCACACCCGGCGAAGCGCTGTCCGAGGAGGATTTGCAGAGAGCGTTGGAGGCTCCGTCAATGTCTCGTTCCGACAACGAACTTCATGCACGAGCCATGGAAACCCCGAAGGAACGCAGTGCTCGCAGGCTGACAGCCGACGAGGAAGCGGATCAACGAATAGATGAACTGATTTCTTCCGTTGAAGAAGAGGCGAGCGCCCCTCGCAACCGCTTTGAAGAAGTCCCGGGACGTGACACACCGGCCACCTTCGAACCAGAACCTGGCGCTCGGCGTGGTGACGCGTTCATGTCTCGACGCGATGGCGGGTTTGCGTCTGGCCGCGACATGTCCAAACAGCGTGCGGCTCGCAACCCGAAAGATCGTTCACTAATCAAACAATCTTCTCCGTTCTTCAAAATTGTCTACGACTCCCTTGATGTGGAAATTAGAAAAGAACGCGACGATGTCAAACGTGGCGCTCTTCAGAAGTTGAAAAAGAGTTTCGAATATTTCAATTCATCATCCATTCGATACGGGCCAAAGAATCCGCACCAAACCTCGGATGGGGAAATACAGATCGACAATGACGCCCTACCAGATATCGTTGATGCGCTATTCGACGTGTTGGGCAGGTGGAGCATGAAGTCGAAAGTCAGTGGAATAGAGAGAAAACGCGCACTGATCGACTATTTGAAGGTTATAGACGAATCGGCTGGACGAACCCATCCCGAAGTGGAATCAATGATGCCAGTACGCATCGCGGCGGTAGAGAAGTTTCTCGAAAAACTTGTTGACCTTGGAATGGACATTCTCTGATGGGCAAGCAGCCTAAGATCAGCCCGCCAGTGGGATACAATACTCAGAGAGCACCTAGAAAGGCACAGTCTAACTACTACTGCATCCTGGCCGGTACAGAGGCTAAGATGCCATGCAACGAATGCTCCAGCCCCCAAGGCTGCACCCAGGGAACTATGCGTTACAAGGAGTCCGAGAATATGGAGTACGACGAAAAGGCTGTCGTTCAAGTAGACGACAAAGGTGATCTCCTAAAGTGCGCAAAATCTTATGGCACTTCAGATTGTGGCTACAAGTCCGATACCAAAGTTTGTGGTAAATGTGGAGCGATGGCTACTGCTGTCAAGATGGTACCACTAGAAGAAGACCTCGATGAGGAAACTAATATGGCAGAAAAGGCCCACAGAACGCGGAAGCCCGAGAAGCCCCAAGCGCCAGGAATGCCTCCGGCAGAAGGCGGCGAGGGCATGTCCCCCGAAGGGGCTCCTCCACCCGCTGGACCGCCCCCTGGACCGCCTGAGGGACCGCCCCCTGGGCCGCCTGAGGGACCGCCCCCTGGGCCGCCCCCAGAAGAAGAGGCCCCTGCACCAGCAGCGCCCCCTCCTCCCCCCGCTCCGCGTCTGGAGGCTCCAGCCGAAGAGGCTCCCGAAGGAGAAATGCCTCCACCACGACGCGTCCCGCCCCCTCGTCCTGAAGAGGAAGAGGAACTAAAAAACGCAGTTGAAGACGAGAAGATCAACATCGAAGAAGAAGGCGATGAGGTCTACGACGAAGACGGCAACCCAGTCGGCAACTCCAAGAACTACGGTCCAGAGTGGACTGAAGAAGACGAGAAAACTTACGCCGGCTACCGTCAGCGTCGACTCGACAGCATGGGAGTCAAATCCGAAGAACTGGGAAACAAGGCTTACGTCTGCGCCATCGAACGCAAGGCTTACCCCGGCGGTTCTCCGGTTTGTGACGACTGTCCCGGCGGATGTATGGCCGAAAAGGGCATGCCGGGACTACTCGAGATTGAAGGCATGGTCGAAAACGAATTCGACAGCGAAATCATCGACTCCGGTTACTCGCAGGATGCCGACATGTTCGTTCTCGACTTGGCAACCAAAGACGATCGGGCTATCGAAGTCTTCGTTGACGGTAGTAACGCTGAGATCCTCGGCTACCACCGTTTGGACGATTCCGTCTTGGAGCACAAAACGGTAGAAGGTCAAGTCGTTGAGTACATCGGATACAACGATGCTGCCGGTGTTGCAACGAAGTCGATCCCCGGCGAAGTTGCTTCAGTGGAACCTGACGTGTTCGAAGGATTTGACTGTTTCGCTGTCGAGATTGACGGCGTGGACGGCAAGTCATACGACGTGTTCGTTTCTCTCGATGGAGAGATTCTCGGTCACGACATTTACGAAGCCGACGAGGCTGAAGATATCGAGGCTGAAGCCGCAGAGATCGCGCTCAAGCGTGCCTTCAGCGACGAGCAGCGCGGCGAAATGGCTGGTGCCGGCCAGGCACTCCCCGATGGTTCATATCCAATCGAATCAGAAGGCGACCTCAAGAACGCTATTCAAGCATTCGGCAGGGCCACAGACAAGACCGCCGCCAAACGTCACATCATGAAACGCGCAAAGACCCTTGGCCTTACCAAACTCATCCCAGCCAACTGGGTTGCTGGTGGTGAAAAGGCTATTCAACTAGACGTTGACGATGACGACTTCATGTCGTCGCTCATTGAGTTCCAGTTGATGAACGAGGACACCGAAGATTCCAATTAGGGATTAGAAGGTAGGCCCAGATGGCGGACTTTGTCCATTTGCGGCGCGTATATGTATCTCAACGGCTGACCCGAGGTCGGCGTGACTTCAATACCGCCGCTTTAGATTTTCAGGCACAGCAGTATTTGCTGAGCAAATCGCGTGTCTTGGACCCCGACTATGCCGTCAAGGTGTTGAATCCTGACGAAGAGCGGGAGTCGGAGAAACGTGTTCCGGGTGGTTACACGAAGCCGCCCGAGATTCGCTTTGACCCCAAGGCCACTCGGAAGCCCGGACAGATCCTCAAGTTGCATGTGACCGCTGAGGACATGCTGGATACAAGCGAGAAACCCAACTTCGGATGGGTTGATCCTCCCGCCCCCGTGGATTCGTTTGAAACAGTCCGCCGCCTTGCCAGGGAACCAAAGATCCAGATCAGGGAATATGACATCGATCCCCGTACCGGGGGAGCAGACAGAAGTGACTACCGGGACATTGAACTTAAGTCCCTCGGTGACAAGATCGGTGGTGGTGGCCGATCCCTGATTGGTCGTGCGGCCCGAAAGTTGGGAATGGTCGTTGACGACCTTGGCAAGTTCCGCTGCCCTCCGGGCACCCCCAATGCAAACCAGTTCACTGACATAACCGGCTCTACTTGTTTCCCGTCTCTGGGGCGTGTGCGGGGAACAATCGATCACCTGCTGAATCGCATGGGCATCGATTACGGCGCCAACCCTTATGTGGGAATTCCCAATGATGTGGCTCAACGCATCGGCCTCGGCTGGACTCAGGAAGAAGCCAGAGCGTTGACTCAGATGTCGATAGCCGAACAACTGAGACACGGCGTGGCGGACGCCCGACGACGCGGTGTCAGAACCGTCGAGCAGTTGAAACAGCACCAAGCAGGACTAGAAAAGAACGTCAAAAAGTTTGCCAAGAAACGAGGGATTGAACTTCCGGATGATCTGCATGCTGACCCTCGGGCATCGTATGAAGCCCTCAGGGGACTTATGCGGGAAACGATAGATAACGGAGAATGGACCAACGGTTCAGATCGGGATGGCGATCCCCTTCCCCCACCGAAGTTGACGATTACCAGTTTCGCGGGTCATACGAAGCGAGGGCTTAGACCTGAAGAAGACGGTTTCGACCCCGACACCATCACATTGGTCGACTTGTCCGACGATGAAATGGAAGACCTATTAACAGATGAACTGATTGATGCTGTACGCATATTGGAAGATCCCGGGTCGAACCCCTCGAGAGACTTGCTCAATTTGGGTGCGGTAACTCACACTTCGCGGGAGCGGAGGGAATATGAGAAGCGAGGGGAACTCTACGACGCCGTGGAGAAACTCAGAGAGAACTGGCTTGTAAACGCGAACGGAGCCATGTTCGCCCATCTCGAAATGCTGGATAGAGATCTGAGGACTGGGACGAACCGGGCTGGTGTTGTTGGTGAACTCATTTTAGGTACCGATCGTTACCTTGGGATGGGTACGGGTGGGATAACCCGCCATCCAGGCCAACCGGCACGAATCACAATCAACTCGGTTGACGCCACTTTCAAGCAGTACTACACCGTACCTCCCGGCAAGATTTCTCAAATCATTTCCACAGGCGACGGGTTGGAAGGCGAGAAGTGGGACAAACTTCATAAGTTTCTAAAAGATCAGCAGCACATGTCACCGTTCAAATTCTTGGACAAGATGAGGACAGAACATTCTCAAGATTTGGCTGAAGGAATGCTCAGGTCGCGTTTTGCTGGAGCCATGCAGGTCACATATCACGAATACACGCACGCTCAACAGCATGACATTTTCTTTGAACGTGTTGCATCCCAGTTGAGTGCAGATGGCAAATACACCATCCATAAACCTATTGGATACACCGATCCCCACGCACGGCCACCAACGACGTGGCGTGACCCCAAAGGGAACCTGCGAAGAGGAGAGGGGAACTGGACGGGTGATTCAAGAGAGATGTCTCTCTACCCGGAACAACATCATCTTGACGATCCAGAGTTCGAGGGAGCCGAGGAGGGTGTCGCGTTCTCCCACTGGACCAACAAGGACCTTGAAGACGCAGTTATCAGTGAAATGTTCGCACCTCCGGACAACGATTTCCCACCCGGAGACATGCCCCTCATGAAGGACTCGATGTTGGACCTTCTCGCAGGACAGCGCCTGAAGGGCCTCCGCGACAGACAGCAAAGGGGCGCTCAGGGTTGGATCGACCCGGCAGACACGGGCGGCCCCCTACTGAAGGAAACCCGCGAGCGTCAGAGACAACGCGAACGGCTGATGTACATCGAAGCAACAGCCGAACTCAGCGCCCAAAAACAAATGGGCATCATCGGTGGACCAGTCGTTGACGGTCATCTCTCATACCTTGATGCACCCGCCCGGCAGGTGCGCGCTCAACACGTCACCGACGGACAAGTGCTGATCAACGAGGCTGATCTGCCGGAATTTGTTAGACCCTCCGGTAAACCAAATCGCTTTCGAGTGGTTCAAGCAACCGCAGAAGGTCGTCCCATCAGACAGGTGGATCGAGCCGGTCCACGCATTGACAGCATGCACGCGCGAGGCGTCGGTTCTCGTGGGGATGGTGTGCAGGTTCGTGCTCTCATCAACGAAGAATTTGGTATCGCAAATCGTGGGTTGTTCGAAGACGCTTCCATGGACACGATCAGCGCTGATCTTCTCGACGAGCGCTTCCAAGCCCTCCACGACGCATTCGAAGGGTTGAACCAGGACAGAGAACTTACCCACAACGAGAAGATACGCATGTATCTGGCTGCTCGTGGCATGGAACAAATCCTCAACGAGAACGCACGACGCGCAAAAGCCACCGACTATTACAAGAACAAACTTGCTAATGAAGGGAAACCTGTTGCGCCTGGAAATCCCTTAGACGGACGATGGATTGACGACTGGACGAGGTCACTTCGGAGCGACACGGATCAACTGTTCGACGATTTGGGCGGAACCAGAGTCTTCCAACCTCCGAGCATCAGAGAAACCGACGAAGCCCTCAGTGCCCACACGGCTACCCGGCGGGCAATCATGATGGGTGGTCTAAGCCAACAGCAAGCAATCGCGATCGATGCCGACCTGCCAGCCAAACACCGTGACCTGACAGACCCAGAGAAACTGGCAAAACGAATCCAACTAAACACTGCTGCCGCCCGGTACGCGGACGATCACAGCATCGAAATCTCAACATCTCCAGATGAACCCAGCCCCCATGTGG
>Ga0302119_10000669_pt1 | contig 15479 bp, 10 predicted proteins | sample AG5_Tmax_MG_FD_203114 | JGI IMG/M metagenome (GOLD analysis project Ga0302119, IMG submission 203114) | Marine microbial communities from Western Arctic Ocean, Canada - AG5_Tmax | ecosystem: Environmental > Aquatic > Marine > Oceanic | place: Canada: Western Arctic Ocean | collected 2017-10-01 | reverse complement strand
GTTGAAAACACTGAGGCTAATCGTCAGGCTTATCGTGGCATGCTGTTTAATGCTGAAGGCTTGGGTGCGTACATCAGTGGCACAATTCTTTTTGAAGAAACCCTTTATCAGGACCACTTAGACGGCGGCACCATGCTTGCTAAGCTTGATAATTTGGGCATTATTCCCGGCATTAAAGTTGACAAAGGATTAAGTCCTTTAGCGGGCGCCGGACCTCTTGAAACTTGGTGTAAGGGATTAGAGGGTTTAGCCGAACGTACTGCAGAGTATTATCAGCGTGGCGCACGTTTTGCTAAATGGCGTGCAGTCTTACAAATTACTGCCGATGGTTGTCCCAGCGACCTTGCCATCAAAGAAAATGCTTGGGGCTTGGCACGCTATGCCAGAACTTGTCAAGACTCTGGTCTTGTGCCAATTATTGAGCCTGAGATTTTGATGGATGGCGATCATACGATTGAGCATACAGCAGAAGCACAAGAGAGAGTTTTGACAGAGGTTTATAAAGCCTGTGAAGAAAACGGTGTTTTTCTAGAAGGCACTTTATTAAAACCATCAATGACTGTTTCAGGCGCTGATAATGCTAATAAGGCGAACCCTGAAGAAGTAGCCAAAATAACGGTGCGCACCATGGATCGTTGTGTCCCTAATGCTGTACCCGGCATCATGTTTCTTTCAGGTGGCTTAACAGAGGAAGACGCCTCTGTTTATCTAAATACGATGAATAGCATGGATCGCAAAAGTTCCTGGAGTATGACATTCTCTTACGGTAGAGCATTACAGCAATCTTGCTTACAGGCTTGGAAGGATGGCGGTGATGAAGCAGGGCAAAAAGCCTTGATGGCAAGAGCACAGGCCAACTCTGAGGCTTCTATGGGTGACTACGTTTCTGGCTCTCAGCCTTCTTCGCAAGCCACTTTGTTTGAGGCTGGTTATAAGTACTAGTCTTTAAAAACTCAGTGTCAAGCATCGAGAACAATAGATGCTCTGGCTAAGTTGAGCGACAAAGGTATAATAGAAGACCCGCAATGCGGGTCTTTTTTATTGTTAAAACAAACACATGATCGAACAAAGCAAATATTATCCTATTATTGTCGTTGGCGGTGGCCATGCCGGCACTGAGGCAGCGCTTGCCTCGGCACGTATGGGCGTTGACACTTTGTTGATTACTCACAATATTGAAACCCTTGGTCAAATGAGCTGCAATCCCGCCATTGGCGGTATTGGTAAAGGTCATTTGGTGAAAGAAATTGATGCGATGGGTGGCGTCATGGCCAAAGCGACTGACAAGGCTGGTATTCAGTTCCGCACACTCAATGCCTCTAAGGGACCTGCTGTGAGAGCAACTCGCGCGCAGGCCGATCGCATTCTTTACAAGGCTGCTGTGCGTTATGCACTAGAAAATCAACCCAACTTAAGCATATTCCAGCAAGCGGTTGATGACCTTATTATCGAGAACGATCAAGTGAAAGGCGTTGTTACGCAAATGGGGCTACAGTTTTTTGCCGATAAAGTTATCCTTACTTCCGGCACCTTCTTGGGTGGTGTTATTCACATTGGCCAGAAAAATTTCCAAGGTGGACGTGCAGGTGATGCACCAGCTAACGCCTTATCGCAGAAACTACGAAGCTATGATTTAGGTGTTGGGCGATTGAAAACAGGCACACCTGCACGCCTTGACGCTAGAACAATCAATTTTGATGTATTGCAAAAGCAACATGGCGATACACCTCTACCAACTTTTTCATTCATGGGCTCTGCGGCTGATCATCCTCAACAAATCCCGTGCTATATCACTCACACCAATGAAAAAACCCACGACCTTATTCGCGCTGGTTTGAAGGATTCACCCATGTATTCGGGCAATATTGAAGGTGTTGGCCCACGCTACTGCCCTTCGATTGAGGATAAAGTGGTTCGCTTTGCTGAGCGCAATTCGCATCAAATTTTTGTTGAACCAGAAGGCTTAACAACGAATGAAGTCTATCCGAATGGTATTTCGACATCCCTGCCCTACGAAGTGCAAGAGTCTTTTATACACTCGATAAAAGGGTTCGAGAGTGCCAAAATCATGCGCCCTGGTTATGCGATTGAATACGATTTCTTTGATCCAAGAGGTTTGAAACAAACTTTAGAACTTAAGAAAATATCCGGCTTGTTCTTTGCTGGCCAAATCAACGGTACAACCGGTTACGAAGAAGCGGCTGCACAAGGTTTGTTAGCGGGTATTAATGCAGCATTGCAAGTGAAAGAGCTAAGTTCCTGGGTACCAAAGCGTGATGAATCTTATATTGGTGTAATGGTTGACGATTTAACCACTAAAGGTGCGAGTGAGCCATACCGTATGTTCACCTCGCGTGCGGAGTATCGCCTGCTATTGCGTGAAGACAACGCGGATGAGCGTTTAACACCTCAAGCCCAAGAGCTGGGCCTCGTTGACGAGTCGCGTTGGCGTTCTTTTTGTGGAAAATACGAACAAATTGCATTAGAGAAGCAACGACTTAAGTCGTTTTGGGTACAAGCCGATGACGCCCAAGCCCAAAGTGTTTTGGGGGTTAAGCTTAATCATGAATACAGTCTTGAAGCGCTACTTAAAAGACCGTCAATTGATTATAAATTGCTCAGTAAAATTGAAAAAGCCAAGCCATTTTTAGAGGATTCTTCTTTAATTGCGCAAGTCGAAAACCAAATTAAATACGAAGGCTATATTAAGCGTCAATTGGATGAGATTGAAAAATACCGTAAGAACGAAGGTACAAAATTACCAGAAGATATGGATTATCAATCGATCAAAGCTCTGTCCGCTGAAGTCATCCAAAAATTGAGTGAATCTAAGCCAGAAACCATTGGTCAAGCGAATCGCATTCAGGGAGTAACGCCTGCCTCTATTTCTATTCTCTTGGTTTATTTAAAGACCTACAAAAAAGCATTGTGAGCGGGGAACAAGCTCTGCTTTGTGAAGGGGCAGATTTAATGGGCATTTCGCTATCTGAAGAGCAAACTCAACAATTACTTGATTACGCAACACTCATTCAAAAATGGAATAAAACGTACAATCTAAGTGCGATCCGTGATCCGCTCGAATCTGTTAAAAAACATTTAATCGATTCTCTTTCTGTTCTGCCATTTATTAAAAAAGGCCGACTGCTGGATGTCGGTGCAGGTGCCGGGTTGCCGGGTATCGTTATTGCCATTATGAGGGATGATGTTCGTGTTACTGTGCTCGATAGTGTTGGTAAAAAATGCCATTTTATGCAAGTGGTTAAAACCGAGCTCCAGCTTAGTAATTTAAGTGTGGTCAATGCACGAGTGGAATCCTTTTCACCAGAATCTCTTTACTCACAAATTACCTCTAGAGCTTTTGCCGAGGTGGACAAAACACTGAATTTGACAAAACACTTGTTAGAGGTGGGCGGTAGCTATGTTCTAATGAAAGGTGATCGTGCAGATGAAGAGGGGGTCGTTGATGCTAAGATTGTCTCTCACAGCTTGAACGTGCCTTTTGTTTCTGACAGGCGTTCACTTTTAGAAATTCATTTATAATTGGAAACCCTTGTATCAATACAAGCAATCATTAAAATGCAACCTCTCACTCATTTAGAAATTCTATTAATATAAAGGCCTCCTGCCATGAAAATCGTTGACTCTCATTGCCATATTGACCGTGTTGATCTAGATGCATTTGGTGGAAGTATAGAATCCATGCTAGCGCACGCTAATGAGTTATCGGTCACCGAATTTTTATGCGTGTGTATTGATCTAGAGCATTTCGATGATGTCCATAATTTGGCTATTGCGCACCCGAGTATTTATGCATCTGTCGGTGTTCATCCTACAGAGGTTGATGGAAAAGATCCGAGTATTGATGAATTAATCGAGCTTTCAAAAAGTGATCGAGTAATTGCTATTGGTGAAACCGGCTTGGATTATTTCCATATTAAAAAGGATGAAGCGGATTGGCAGCGTGATCGTTTTCGTCGCCATATTGAAGTCTCTAATCGCACCGGTAAGCCGATGATTATTCACACGCGTGAAGCGAAAAAAGATACCATCGCCATTATGCGCGAAGAAAAAGTTCAAGCGGGGGTTATGCATTGTTTCTCTGAAGACTGGGAGACGGCAAAAGCCGCTCTTGATCTTGGTTTCTATATTTCTTTCTCTGGTATTTTGACTTTCAATAGTGCCAAGGATTTGCGAGAAGTGGCGAAGAAAGTGCCGGAGGATCGGCTTTTGGTAGAAACTGATTCTCCTTATTTGACACCGATGCCGCATCGTGGCAGACCTAATAGCCCCGCGTTTACTTATCATGTTGCTGAAAAATTAGCCGAAGTGCGAGGCTCTAGTATTGAGGAAATTGCTGAAGTCACCACAAATAATTTTAAGCGTTTGTTCTTCTAATGACGGTTCAATACAACTCTGTTCAATTGGTCACTGTCGATGAGTTTTCGATTGGCCAGCGTCTGGATAACTATTTGTTAAAACAACTTAAAGGCGTACCTAAGTCACATATTTATCGCCTTATTCGTAAAGGTGAGGTGCGGGTTAATAAAGGGCGTAAAAAAGCCGAATATAAATTACAGATAGAGGACATTGTTCGAATTCCACCTATTCGACTTTCACCTGAGAAGGAGCATAAACCCTCTGCTGGCATGATAGAGACCTTGCACGACTCCATTCTTTATGAAGATAAAGGTTTGATGATTATTAACAAAAAAAGTGGCATGGCGGTGCACGGTGGCAGCGGTATCGGTATTGGTATCATCGAGGCATTAAAAGCAGAGTACAGCCATCCAATTGAATTGGTTCATCGGCTCGATCGCGCCACTTCTGGTGTTTTGATATTAGCAAAAAAACGTTCTGTACTAAAAGCACTTCACGAACAACTTTCACAACATCAGATGGAAAAGCGCTACGTTACTTTGGTAAAAAACTCTTGGAGTAAAAAACGTCATACGGTTGACGCACCGATTTATCAAAATTCTCGTTATAGTGTGATTGACAGCAAGGGTAAAGAATCACTCAGTCATTTTCATCCTCTTAAGAATTTCCATAACGATGAATTCAGCGCGTCACTTGTTGAGGTGGTGATTGAAACCGGTAGAACACACCAAATACGTGTGCATGCAAAACATGCTGATCACCCAATCGCTCAGGACGATAAGTACGGCGATCGTGAGTTTGACGCACAAATGAAAGCCAGAGGTCTCAATCGATTATTCCTTCATGCCAAGGCCCTCACCTTTACCAACCCAATGACCAATGAAATTCAAAAAGTCATTGCGCCATTGCCCATTGAATTGGAAGAATTTTTATCCAAGTTATGAGCGCCTATTTGCGTTTAATGCGCCTTGATAAGCCAGTCGGTATTTATTTACTACTATGGCCAACTTATTGGGCGCTGTTTCTAGCTGCAGGTGGATGGCCAGATTTTGATTTACTGGTTATATTTACGCTTGGCGTAATTGTGATGCGAAGTGCTGGTTGTGTTATTAACGATTATGCTGACCGTGAAATTGATAAACATATCAAACGCACTGAGAATCGACCGATTGCCTCGGGTGAAGTCAGTCCTCAATCTGCGTTGTTGCTATTTTCTGTTTTAATTGGTGTAGCCTTTGGTTTGGTATTGTTGACCAATATGTTGACTATTCAGCTGTCATTCGTGGCCGTTGCTCTTGCAGGCCTGTATCCATTTACAAAGCGCTGCATTCAACTACCACAGTTTGTTCTAGGGCTTGCTTTTGGCATGAGCGTGCTAATGGCGTTTAGTGCACAAACAGGTGAAGTGCCAGTGCAGGCGTATTGGATATTTGCGGCAAATATTATCTGGACACTGATTTATGACACCATGTATGCGATGGCAGATCGAGAAGAAGATCTTGAAATTGGGGTGAAATCAGCAGCCATTTTATTTGCTAAATATGACCGAATGATCATCGGAATTCTGCAAGTTTTGCTGTTGTTAATCTTTATAAAAATCGGTAATTTATTCAATTTAGGCCTTTTTTATCAACTTTCTACATTAATTATTTCGATACTTATGGTTTACCACCAGTTTTTGATCAATAATCGTCAAAAAACCCCCTGTTTTAAGGCATTTTTACACAATCATTACATTGGTCTGGCTCTGTTTGCGGGCATTTTGGCTTCGCTACCTCTCTAGAGAATTAATTTGTTGTATTTTTGCAACATTTAGACTATTTTTTATGTTTTTTGGTGTTTATTTAGCATTTTATTCTCAAAAAAACTTGACATAGAGTTTTTACTACTATAAAAAGTGCACCAATCAACAAATAAATGTTGGTTGTCTTTTAACTAAGGGGAGACAAATATGTTAGATAACGTAATAGGTTGGATTAAGAAAGCAACGGAAGCAGGTGTAGCTCTTATCGCATTAGCTGTTGTTGTTCAGGTCATCTTTGGTAGTGCTGCTGCATTCCTTCCAGGAGATGTTGTTGGTAATATCACAGGTATAGTTACTGCTCTTGGCGGCGCCAATTTGGTTGGCTTAGTTGCAGTTGGCTTACTCTACAGCATATTTACACGTAGATAATAACATATAAATGTTACGCATTAAAAAACCCGCTGAAAGGCGGGTTTTTTAATGTCTTGGGTTTTTATTAAATACCGCGAAGCAACTCGTTAATGCCGACTTTAGATCTTGTTTTAGCATCCACCTGCTTAACAATCACTGCGCAATACAGTGAGTAGCTACCATCAGAAGATGGAAGATTGCCAGAGACAACCACTGAGCCCGCAGGAATACGACCATAAGTCACTTCACCAGTTTCACGGTTATAGATTTTGGTAGATTGCCCAATATAGACGCCCATAGAGATCACAGCGCCTTGTTCAACAATCACACCCTCAACCACTTCTGAACGAGCACCGATGAAGCAGTTGTCTTCAATAATTGTTGGGTTGGCTTGTAATGGCTCTAGAACACCACCGATGCCAACACCACCTGAAAGATGAACGTTTTTACCAATTTGAGCGCAAGAGCCAACAGTAGCCCAAGTATCGACCATTGTGCCAGAATCTACATAAGCACCGATATTGACATAACTTGGCATTAAAACGGTGTCAGAAGCAATATAAGAGCCTCTTCTAGCAGTGGCAGGTGGCACGACACGTACACCTGCAGCTTGAAATTCTTCAGCCGTTGTATTGGCAAACTTGGAAGGGACTTTGTCAAAGAACTGAGTGTAGCCAGCTTGCATCACAGTATTGTCTTCCAATCTAAAGGACAGTAAAACCGCTTTTTTAAGCCACTCATTAACTGTCCAATCACCCACACCTTTTTGTTCTGCAACTCTGGCTTTGCCTGAATCGAGTAGATGAATTGCTTCAGCGACTGCCTCTCTTACCTCTTGAGGCGCGGAGTCAGGTGTAATATGTGCACGATCTTCAAAAGCCGCTTCGATGATGTTCTTCATTATTTTGCTCAGAAAAAAAAGATATATTATATCAGCGACAGGTCTTTTGCTCAGCCCTAATGTACGTGGTGATGTTCGTGATGATGTTTATAGGTTGCCATTAATTCGGTCATTTGATCAGCAAATAGGTCGTTAAACTGCTCGTCCTTGAGGATGGTTTCTGGGTGGCCTTGGCAACAAATGTGATGATATAGACAAAGTACTTGTGTGGATTCTTTCATTACCCTGTGGAGATCATGAGAGACCATAAGCACTGCACAGTTTTGAGTTTTATGAATTTTTTGAATGAGCTTGTACAGTTGCATTTGACCATCAACATCTAAATTTTGTGCAGGCTCATCTAAGACCAGGACATTGGGTTTATTCATTAGAGCTCGCGTCAATAATACTTTTTGCAGTTCACCACCCGATAAATTTTTCAGTGGTAAGCTCAGTAGAGAGGTAACTCCGGTTGTCTCTGAGATGGAGTCGATAAAAGATTGTTCTACTTTTTGATTGAGGGTTAAAAAGTCAACAACTGAAATCGGAATAAATGGGTTGGGAGTAAATAATTGTGGGGTATAACCAAGGCGAATTGACTTAGAGCGCTTAACTTTACCACTGTCTTGTTTAATCAGACCCAGTAGAACTTTAATTAGAGAGCTCTTGCCGGCACCGTTTGGACCAATAAGAGTAATAAATTCCCCTGGGTTAAGGCTAAAGCTAACGTCATCAAGTATTTTTTTACCTTGGTGATTAAGGCTGATATTGTGGGCGGAGATAAGCGCGTCTGACATGCTAATATTTTATAGCTTATCGAAGCTTAAAACGATTGGTTTGCGAGGTCTCTTTATGCAATAGTGTACCAAGAATATTGGTAAAATTCTGCCATGACTCAGCAACTTATTTTAGTCGACGGCTCTGCATTTTTATTCCGCTCGTATTTCTCAACACTTTCTCAAAATTTAAGCAACGATTCTGGCTTTCCAACTGGGGCGATGTTTGGCGTTATTAACGCCATAAAACATCTGCAACGCCAATACAGTGGCGCAAAAATAATTATGATTTTTGATGCCAAAGGCTCCAATTTCCGCCACGAGATGTATTCTGAATACAAGGCGCATCGCAAGCCTGCCGAGGATGATTTAATTGTACAAATCGAACCGCTTTATAAAATGGTTCGGGCGATGGGCTTCCATTTTCTTTGTGTTGATGGCGTTGAGGCAGACGATGTGATTGCGACATTGGCGACACAAGCGGACGCAAAAAATACAACAACAATTATTGCTAGTGGCGATAAAGATTTATTTCAATTGGTGAGTCATAACGTCAAGCAGCTGGATATGAAAGGCAAGCTTTATGATAGCGCCCTTGTAAAAGAAAAAATGGGCGTTGAGCCGCATCAAGTTTCTGACCTGTTGGCGCTTACTGGTGATAGTGCTGATAATATTCCTGGTGTGCCCAGTGTTGGGCCAAAGACTGCTGCCAAATGGCTTGGCGTGTACAGTGATCTTGCAGGCGTTAAAGCCAATGCCGATAAAGTAGGTGGTAAAGTAGGCGAAAGGCTGCGTGAGTCTTTTAATCTTTTGGATTTGTCAAACAAACTCGTGCAACTCAAATTTGACGTTGAAATTCCAATTGATATTTTTTCCGACGAGCCCGGCGAAGACTCAACTACACTTGCTGCTCTCTACCAAGAGTATGGATTTGCCATGTGGCTAAGACAATTGGGCGATGTTGGGCAGGCGCCAGCAACAGTTCAAGTTCAAGAGCCCATAGAGGTCGTAGAAAAAGCAGTTGAAAATAGTGAATTACTGCAAGGCTACTCGCAACATGTTGTCCTGAGTCAAAGTGATTTTGATAGTGTATTAGAGAAATTGTCAGCCTGCAAATCGTTTGTTTTTGATTTGGAGACCAATAGCCTTGATTACATGGAGGCTCAAATTGTTGGCTTCGTATTTTTAATCGACCAGCAAAGTTATTATCTACCGGTTGCACATGACTACATAGATGCGCCGGTACAATTATCAAGACAAGCGACCTTAAAAGCTCTCAAACCCATTCTTGAAAATGCTGAGATTGGCAAAATTGGTCAAAATTTAAAATATGACGCCCACGTGCTGGCCAACGTTGATGTTGATCTAAATGGCATTGTTGATGATACCATGGTCAAGTCATACTGCCTTAATTCGGTGGCAACGCGACACAATATGGACGACTTATCTGAATTTTATTTGGGTCATACAACCATCCATTTCTCTGATGTCGCTGGCAAGGGAAAAAAACAACTCAGTTTTAACGAAGTCAGTCTTGATCAAGCGGCACCATACGCCTGTGAAGACGTTATTGTTACCCATGAGTTGAATAAAATTCTAGAAGAAAAAATTGGGCAATACCCTAAACTACAAGCCCTTTACCGAGAGTTGGAGTTGCCATTGGTGAAAATCATGCTCAAACTTGAGCGCAATGGGGCACTGATTGATATCGCTTCTTTGTACAACCAACAAGTGCAGATCAAGGCCGAGATGGCCAAGATCCAAGCGCAGGCTTTTGATATTGCGGGAGATGAGTTTAATTTAGAGTCGCCAAAGCAAATCCAGCAAATACTCTTTAGTGAAGAGGGGTTGGGTCTTGAGCCAAAGAAGAAGACGCCCAAGGGTCAGCCATCCACTAACGAGGAGGCGCTGAAATTGCTCGATCATCCGTTGGTCGACCTAATCATGTCTTATCGAACACTAACTAAGTTAAATTCTACCTACCTTGAGGCTTTGCCAAAGCAAATTAATGCCCGTACGGGGCGCTTGCACACATCGTATCATCAGGCTGTTACGGCCACTGGACGACTGTCTTCTTCGAAGCCTAACTTGCAAAATATTCCGATTCGCTCTGAGCAGGGCGCACGCATCCGCAGTGCTTTCGTAGCAAGCGAGGGCAATATCATTGTTGCTGCAGACTATTCTCAGATTGAGCTGAGAATTATGGCGCATATTTCTAAAGACAAAAGTCTTGTAGAAGCCTTTAATAACAATGTTGACGTCCATAGTGCCACTGCTGCGCAAATGTTTGGCACACCTCTGGATGAAATAAGTAAAGATCAGCGTCGCAATGCCAAGGCGATTAACTTTGGTTTGATTTATGGCATGAGTGCATTCGGGCTGGCCAAGCAGGTTGATGTTTCGCGCACCGAGGCGCGAGAGTATATTGATGCCTATTTTGAAAATTATCCGGGCGTTTTGAAGTATATGGATTCCACCAAAGAAAAAGCCAAAGAGCTGGGTTTTGTTGAGACTATTGAGGGTAGACGACTGTACTTGCCACAAATCAATGCTAAAAATAAAATGTTGCAACAGCGCGCTCTTCGAACGGCAATTAACGCACCGATGCAAGGCTCTTCTGCCGACATTATTAAAAAAGCGATGTTGGATATTCAATCGTGGATCGATAGTGAGAATAACGGCGTCAAGATGTTAATGCAAGTGCACGATGAGTTGGTATTTGAAATGCCCTCTGACAAAGCACAGGTCTACGCAGAAGTGATTCGAGCTAAGATGGAAGATGCCGTAGAACTTGATATTCCATTGGTGGTCGATGTCGGTATTGCCGATAACTGGCAAGAGGCACATTAAGGCGAGTTAAATATGGCTCGGCTAGACATTTTGATAATTAAACGTTTAGATAAACTAAAATGTCGACTATATTTAGTCGAAATAAAATCCTGCAGGTGATATGAAAGAGCAGTTACAAGAATTACTTATTCAAAGTTTGAACGCATTGTTGGATGAAGGCGTTATTAGTGAATTGCCTGTTCAGGTTCGATTGGATCACACCAAAGACAAGGTGCACGGTGATTACGCAACGAACGTCGCTTTGATGTTGGCCAAGCAAGCAAAGTGTGCGCCAAAAGTATTAGCTGAACAAATCATCGCTAAACTCAGCGACTCATCTCTGATTAATAAGACCGAAATTGCCGGTCCTGGGTTTATTAATTTCTTTTTATCAGAATCATCAAATAGCGCTGTGGTCTCAGATATTTTAGCCTCTGCGGATGACTATGGTCTTTCCAATATTGGTGAAGGAAAAAGAGTTTTGCTCGAATTTGTTTCCGCCAACCCTACTGGTCCGTTACACGTTGGGCATGGCCGAGGTGCGGCTTATGGTGCAACGGTTGCCAACCTTATGCGAGCTGTGGGTTTTGAGGTTGATAACGAATATTATGTCAATGATGCCGGCCGCCAGATGGACATTCTAACCGTCAGCATCTTCCTGCGCTATTTGTCTATTTTTGGTGAGGAATTAAGATTCCCTGATAATGGATACCAAGGCGATTACATCCAAGATATTGCCAAAAGTGTTGTCGCTGAGTATGGCGAGCGTTGGCGCAAGAATGTCGATGAGTTGTTTGAAGATATTTGTAAAGATGAAGCTGAAGGTGGTAACAAAGAGGCGCATATCGATGCGCTTATTGCCCGTTCAAAGCAACTTTTGGGTGAAGGTTATCAAGCTGTTTTTAGAGTAGGCATTGATTCGATTCTTGGCGGCATTAAAGATGATTTATCTGAATTTGGCGTTGACTATCAACAATGGTTTTCAGAGCAGTCACTGATCGACAGTGGCCTAGCTAAAAGCACAACTGATATTCTGCAAGATGCTGACCACATTTATGAAAAAGATGGCGCTTTGTGGTTTAAGACAACGGATTACGGCGATGAGAAAGATCGCGTGGTTGTTAGAGACAACGGCATTCACACCTATTTTGCCTCTGACATTGCTTACCATTTAGAAAAATTTGATCGTGGGTATGACAAGGTTATCAATATTTGGGGTGCTGACCATCACGGATATATTGCCAGAGTAAAAGCCTCTGTCGCTGCACTTAATCACGATCCTGAAAAGTTAGAAATATTACTGGTGCAATTTGCCAGCCTATATCGTGGTGGCAATAAAGTAAAAATGTCTACTCGTAGTGGCTCGTTTGTAACACTTGAAGAGCTTCGTAATGAAGTCGGTAATGATGCAGCACGTTTTTTCTATGTGATGAGGAAATCAGAACAGCATATGGATTTTGATCTTGATTTGGCCAAATCAAAAACCAATGAAAATCCTGTATTCTATATCCAATATGCGCATGCTAGGATTTGTTCGGTACTTAGACAGTCCAGAGAAAAAGACATAACAGTGAACAGCATTGATGCCGATTTATCGCTGCTAGTTGAGGACAGCGAAAAGTCTTTGTTAAAAGAACTGAGCCGTTATAAGGGTGTAGTAGAATCTTCGGCATTGCAATACCAGCCACACCAGTTGGCGCATTATTTGAAAGATTTGGCGTCGTTTTTTCACAGCTACTACAATGCCTGTCCTTTTTTGGTGGACGATGATTCGTTAACACAGGCGAGGCTTGCCCTGATTATCGCTAGCAAGCAAGTGTTGATGAATGGTTTGTCTTTATTAGGGGTGAGTGCGCCAGAATCAATGTGAGTGAAACCTTAGCAACAATCTCGACGGACCAAAAACAAAGAGATCAAGCACTCAATATTTACGAATCTTTTATCGTTCAAGCGCCAGCTGGCTCCGGAAAAACTGAATTACTGACCCAGCGCTATTTAAGCCTTTTGGGTGAAGTTGGGCAGCCAGAAAGCATTTTGGCGATGACCTTTACCAATAAAGCAGCAGACGAGCTTAAACATCGCGTTTTGCAGTATTTGAAGGACGCCAGTTTGCCGCCCCCTAAGGAGCCACACAAGCTCAAAACTTTCGAATTGGCCAACAAGGCGCTTGTACAATCTCAACAACAAGGCTGGGATTTGTTGAGCAATCCGTCGAGAATCCAAATCAGCACCATTGATTCATTGTCTAGCTTGATAGTGGCAAAGTACCCAACTGTTGATAGACTTATATCACCGAGAGTCATGGCTGATCGCTATGAATATGAGGCATTTTATCAAAGCGCTGCTGAAAATACCTTTAAGCTTTTGGAAGAGCTGGAATATCAAAATGAAATTGCCAATGTTTTGTTGTATTTGGATAACCATGTTGAGAAGTTTTATCGATTGTTGATGCAGATGCTTGCGAAGCGCGAACAATGGTTGCCGAGGCTATATCAGCAAGGCGTGCTTGAAATAGAGGTGTTGGAAAAAACTGCGCAAAAAGTCATCAGTAAGCATTTATTGTACATAGAAGATCTTACCAAACGTTTTTTTAACGAAGCGTTTTTTGCCTTTTTAAGCGAAAACGAGATGGTAACAAATAAACTACCAAGTGCCAATATTAACGCACTTGACGCCTGGGTTGGGTTGGCAAATCTTTGCTTAACATCAAAAGGTCAGTGGCGTAAAACAGTTGATAAGAGACAAGGATTTGATTCAAATCTTAAGGAGCATAAACAAGCTTTTATTGCCATTCTTGGAGAGTTAAGTTCTGAAGACGAACTAAGAGAGGCTTTGTTTGAATTGACGCTACTTCCAGAGCCGTATCACACTGAGGCGGATCATCAGATTCTACACAGCATAAGCCGAGTTCTGAAATTAGCTGTTGCTCAATTAAAGCTCTTGTTTGAAACACATAATGTTTTTGATTTTGCAGAGGTTGGACTTAGTTCATTAGAAAAATTAGATGAGCTGGAGGGTGTCACAGATATTGCATTATTCTTAGATTACAAAATTGACCATTTATTAATTGACGAATTTCAGGATACTTCGTATTCGCAGTTTTCACTAATAGAAAAACTTATCACTAATTGGCAGGCTGATTCCGGAAAAACGTTATTTTTTGTGGGCGACCCGATGCAGTCTATCTATCGATTTAGAGAGAGTCAAGTGGGAATTTTTCTAGAAGTTAAAAATAACGGGATAGCCGATATTCGACCAAAATACCTGCAACTTAACTGTAATTTTAGATCAACTAAAAGCATTGTCGAATCAAACAATCGATATTTTTCAGCTATTTTCCCAGACAAAAACAATGTTTCAAATGGTGCTATTCACTACGCACACTCATTGCCAGTCTCAGAACAGTTGATTGATGAGTCCGTAAATTTTTATCCATTTTTATCCAGTATGGCTCAGCAAGAAGCGGCCCAAGTATGCGAAATTATTACACGAGTACTTGCTGAAAATACCTCTGATGAAATAGCAATTTTGGTTAGATCGAGAAGCCACCTTAATGAAATTATTCATGCGCTTCAATTCAATGATATTGATTATGAAGCGATTAAAATGACTGCATTACGATCCCATTTGTACACTCGAGACTTACTCAGCTTGACTCGAGCCATGCTTTCACTTGGCGATAAACTTGCTTGGTTAGCCTTGCTTCGCGCACCATGGTGCGGCTTGTTACTTGCAGATTTGTTGATTCTTAGTTCGTCAGATACGATGACCATTTATCATCAATTGAATGACAAAGAGTCTATTGGAGCGCTCAGCGATGACGCAGTGCATCGCGTATTGCCAATTCAGAAAATTCTTGGTGAGGCTATTGAAAATAATGGGCGTTTTTCTTTTGTTGAGCGTTTTAGTAGTGCACTCGATAAGCTGTTGCCTCACGAGTTTTTAGATGAAGAAACACGTAGTATAAAAACACAATTTCTTTCTATTTTGCAACATTGTGAATTGCGTGATACGCTTGCTATCGGGCCAATAGAAGAAATGCTTGGTGAGCTATATGCACCGAGCCATGCGGCACGAGTCAAGCTAATGACCATTCATCAAGCCAAGGGCTTGGAGTTTGATGTTGTCATCTTGCCAGGGCTTGGCAAGTCAGGAAAGTCTGACACCTCACCCTTAGTGCAATTAAAACCTCTTGCAGATGGAAATTTATTGCTAGCACCAATTAAATCTGCGTCTGAAAAGAATGTCTCTCAGACCTATGGTTATCTTAAACATATAGACAAACAGCAAAATCATTTTGAGATGATGCGATTGTTGTACGTTGCGATGAGTCGTGCGAAAAAGAAAATTCACCTTTTGGGTCATGTGAATGAGGATGGTAAAGCTGCAAAAAATACACTACTGGATTTCATTTTGCCTTTTTTCAAAGACACAATGATCATGCCTGATGGGTCTGCTGTAG
>Ga0302119_10000667_pt1 | contig 15488 bp, 13 predicted proteins | sample AG5_Tmax_MG_FD_203114 | JGI IMG/M metagenome (GOLD analysis project Ga0302119, IMG submission 203114) | Marine microbial communities from Western Arctic Ocean, Canada - AG5_Tmax | ecosystem: Environmental > Aquatic > Marine > Oceanic | place: Canada: Western Arctic Ocean | collected 2017-10-01 | reverse complement strand
GCGGTGAGGACTCTTCGCATCAGGTCGGCGGTGGCCAGTGTCGGCGACAGGAAGTCGTGGTTCGATGGCTCGAGGTGTAACGGCAGGTCGACATCGTCTGCGTGATGGCGCAGCGCGATCTGCTCGATCTGTTGCTTCGCCTCGTCGTCGCCGCAGATCGTCGCCCAGTCGTGGAACAATCCCAGCGAGTACATCGATTGATCGTGCTGGCCCGAGCGGATCGGGCGGGCGAGACGATCACACCAGGCGAGCAGATCGCGGCGGGCTCGCTCTTCCAGCGGGATCATGCGCTCGAGCAGAGGGCTACTCGATTGCCGCAACTCGGCACAGAGGATCAGCAGCCAGCCGCGGCCGTAGGGGATCTCGAAGCCGCGGTGCTCATCGGTGTAGGCGATTTCTTGCGCCAGCTCTGGCTCGTTGAGAGAGCGATCGAGAAAGGTCTCGATCTCGCGGTGGTGCTCCTCGCCCAGTTGTGTGCGATCGCCATCGAGATGGAGGGCGCGGACCAGCGTCCAGTGGCCATGCACCGCCGAGTGCCAGTCGAAAGCTCCATTGAAGACTGGAGTCTGCTGAGTCGGCAGTTGGAGATCGGCTTCACTGCGGAGCACCACCCCGATGTAGTAGGGGTACTGCTGCTGGACGCAGGAGAGCGCCATCTCGGTCAGTTCTCGAAGTGTTCCCTGCAAGGCCATCACGGGTTCCCTTCCGGGTTTATGGCATTCATCGAAGCATCTCCAGAGGCCCTCGTCGAGGGGCTGCTGATGGTCCGGTTCCGTGGCCCTTTGCTGCTGGAGTGTTAGAATGAGCATCGATCGAAGGGTCGAGGTCGGGGAAATACCCTGACCCGATCCTTCTGCGAGAGGATCGGCAACCACTTGATGCAAACACGAATGCAACCACTGGCGATCCACATGGTCAGCCTCGGCTGTCCCAAGAACCTGGTCGATTCCGAGGTGATCCTCGGCAGGATCGGCGCCGAGGGGTTTGTGATAGCACAGGAAGCTGCAGATGCCGACATCCTGATGGTCAACACCTGTGGCTTCATCGAGAGCGCCAAGCAGGAGTCGATCGAGGCGATCCTCGATCTGGTGCGCCTTAAAGAGAAGGACCCCGCCAAGCGGGTGGTGGTGGCCGGTTGCCTCGGCCAGCGTTACCCCGAGGAACTCGCCAAGGAGATCCCCGAGATCGATGCGATCGTCGGCATGTCGGAGTATCCGAGGATGCCAGAGATCCTCAACGGTTTGATGGAAGAGGTCCGGGCAGCGCGCCGGGTTCATGTCGGAAGTGCTTCGCATCCGGCCTGGTCGGAGGATTCCCGCCTCAGGCTCACGCCCAAGCATAGTGCTTACCTGAAGATCAGCGAGGGTTGCGACAATCCCTGTACCTTCTGCTCGATCCCATCCTTCCGCGGCCGCTTTCGCTCCAAGTCTCCCGAGTTCATCGTCAACGAGGCGCGCGAACTGGTCGCCAACGGCACCCGTGAGATCAATCTCATCAGCCAGGATCTCACATCTTATGGTCTTGATATCGATGGAGAGTTTCTTCTTCCTGACATCATGAAGAAGCTCGATCAGGTCGATGGAATCGACTGGATTCGCCTGCTCTACACTTATCCCTACAAGTTCTCCGATGCGATGATCGATGCGGTGGCCGAGTGTCAGCGGGTGATTCCCTACATCGACATGCCGCTACAGCATATCGATGACACGATGCTGCGGCGTATGGGTCGAAGACTGGGAGAAGAGGGCACTCGAGCACTGTTCCACAGGATGCGAGAGCGGATTCCTGGACTGGTGTTGCGAACCACCTTCATCGTGGGCTTCCCCGGAGAAACTCGTCAGCAGTTCGAGAAGTTGGTCCGATTCGTCGAGGAGAATCACATCGAGCGGGTCGGAGTCTTCCCCTGGTCGCCAGAAGAGGGCACCCCGGCGGAGAAGTTGCCGGGGAGAATCCCCGATGAGGAGGCGCAGGCTCGCGTCGAGGAGTTGATGCTGGCCCAGCAACAGGTGGCATTTGGCTGGAATCGTCAACGGATCGGCACCGAGGTCGATGTGCTGGTCGATGAGATCTGTACCGACAGTGGCGCTGTCCTCGGTCGTTCCTACGCCGAGGCGCCCGAGATCGACTCCACCATCCGCCTCCCCAGTGGCTCGGCCTCGGCCGGTGAGATGATTCGATGTCGCATCACCGCTACAGATGATTACGATCTGGTTGCAGAACCGTTGAAGGTCGTCTGACAGGAGAGAAAGAGAGGCATGATGGGCAGCCAGGGGAAAGATTGGCGCAACCTACCCAACATGATCACGATGAGCCGCCTCGCCATCGCTTTTCTTCTGTTTGCGATGCTGACCCTCGAAATCCGTGGTTGGGGGATCATCGGCGATCGCCATCTGGCGCTCAATCTCGCTGCGCTGGCATTCATCCTCTGCGTCGCCACCGATTTCATCGACGGCTACCTGGCACGGCGCTGGAAGATGGTCACCGCCTTCGGCCGCCTCGCCGATTCCTTCGTCGACAAGATCGTGATCTGCGGAACGCTGATCTATCTGGTCCATCTGACTCCAGATCTGATCCGCCCCTGGTTTGTCGTCATCATCGTCGCCCGCGAGTTCCTCGTCAGCGGCATCCGCTCCTACATGGAGAGCCAGGGGATCGAGTTCGGGGCCCGTGCCGGTGGCAAACTCAAGATGGTGCTGCAGTCGATGCTGATTCCGGCGGTGATGTTCAAGAAGGCCAATGAAGGAAGTGACTTCTTCTATCCGTGGCTGCTGGAGAGCCTCGATGTGGTCGCCATCATCCTCTTCTGGGGAACCCTCATCACGACCCTGTGGTCGGCGGCGGACTACATCCTGGTGGCGACCCGATCCATCCAGCAGAAGCAGAACTCCGCTTGAAGATCTCCGAAGTTGTCGATCGAAGCGTCCTGACCTTTTTTGGATCGGGACTTTTCCCGGTCGCTCCGGGTACTGCAGGATCCCTTGCTGCACTGGTCGTCGGGTGGGGCGCCTGGAACATCTGCGATGCATCCTTCCAGCCGTATCTGTTCCCATTGCTGGGAATCCTCGCATCTGCAGGGTGTGTCATCTGCGGCGAACGAATCGAGGCGCTGTTCGGCAAGAAGGATCCGGGAGCGGTGGTGATCGATGAGGCTGCCGGACAGTGGTTGGCACTCAGTGCCTTGCCGTGGTTGGCGCCGGGGGCGGTCGATCAGATCTGGCCCTGGGCCGCTGCATTTGTCGCCTTTCGAGTTCTCGATGTGCTGAAACCGTTCGGCATCCGCCGCCTCGAATCTTTACCGCGAGGATGGGGAGTGTTGCTGGATGATGTCGCCGCTGGCCTGGTGGTGGCACCGCTGCTGTGGGTCGGGATGCGCTACTGGGGGGCTTCCTGAAGTAGCCGCGCGGTTCGGTCGGAGGGTAGCAGCGCCAGCGTCGCCAGTAACAGGATCGAGGCGGCCACTGCCGGGATGGCAAAGGCGATGGCCTGCGAATCGATGAATCCGGTCAGAGAAGGCCCGACCGCAGTGCCGAGGCTGAAGCAGAGGGTGTTGATTCCCATCACCCGGGCACGATTTCCCGGCTCACTTCGTTCTGCACTGATGCCGCCGACTGCGGTGCTCAACATCGCCGAGACCATCCCCAGACCCATTCTCAGCCAGGTCAACTCGGTCAGGTTCTGCACCTCTGCCTGCATCCACACCAGAGGAATGAAGAGGATCAGTCCTAGCACCAGTACCCACTTCTTGTCGAAGCGATCGCCGATCCAGCCGAAGGGGTACTGACAGATGCAGCGAGTTGCGACGAAGATGGCAAACATCGTCCCCAATTGAGATTGGCTCGATCCAAATTCTCGCTGGTAGTAGGGAAACAGCGAGATCACAGCACTGATTCCGACCATCATGATGAAGATGGCGGCACCCAGAAGGCGGAAGATCGACTTCACCGGAGGCAACACTCGATCGTGTTGTAGATCATGCTTGAATTCTTTTTCATCTTTCACCCGCGAAGCCACCATCGCCACGCTCAGCATCAGCAATGCGCCCGAGACCAGGCACACCGCATCGTAGCCGGCGTAATCCGCCACCACTCCACCGAGAATCGGGCCGAGGCCGAAACCGACCAGGCGGATGGTGGTGTAGATTCCCAGTACCTTTCCGCCGGAGGAGATCGGAGCATGACGGGCGATGATCGCCATCATCGGTGGAAAGGTCAGCCCGAGGAAGGATCCCTGAAGGATGCGAAGGAGCAACAATTGCCAGAAGTGCTCGAGCAGCGGGATGATCAGGGAACAGATCGACCCTAGCGCCATGCCGATGATGATCAGAGGCTTGCGACTATCGAACCGATCGGAGACGCGGCCGGCAAAGATCTGGATCATCGCCATCGCCAGGCCGGTCAGGCAGAACAGTATCGCGGTCTTCGCCTCATCGGTGGCCACCGTCGCCTGGGGAAGCCAGTCTGCGAGGAACGGCAAGCCGCTGCGGATTCTCTCCGACAGGCCATCGGCCCACGGGGAGGAGAGGGTACCGAGAAAGAGCGGAAGGGTCGGGATCAGCATTCCTATCGCCACCGCTTCGCCGAATCGGCAACTGGCCAGCAGCCAGATGGTACGGGGATCCTTTTTCTCGGGGTGGACCGTCAACGAGCCTCCTGAACCGACAGCCGGGATCGCTCTGGAAGCGATGAATGTGGTATCTTCCCGATCATCGACTACCGTAGGCTTCCAGTCAGGATGCCGCAAGCAGACCCAGTAGTTCCCGCGCAGGAAGCGGAGGAAATTTGGCTCGAGGGGTGAGTGCCAGATCTCGTTCGGCCGAAAGGCCGCCACGGCAGATCTTTCCCATCGCCGTCAAGTACGGTGCTGTATCGGGCATCATACTGCTGACCTTCGTATTGTGGGTGGGCAATACCTCGACCCAACTCGCCTTGCAGGCGACCGCCGATCAGGTCAACAGCGCCGGCTCCGAGCAGGTGCAACTGGTCAGTTCGCTGGTCACCCCCTTCTGGGCCGATAGCACCATCCCCGATACCGATCAACAGCAGGCTCAGACCAAACTGGCCGAGCAACTGAAAACCTTCATCGACACGCCGGGGCCGCACACCATCCTCGATGTACTGGTGCTCGATGACAGCGGCAGAACCCTGATCGCCAGCGCCCGCGGCGGAGATCGACTGAAGATTGCCCTGGGTGATGAGATCGCCCCTCCGATGCTTGTCAAAACGGGAGTCCGGGTGCACCAGGGATCGCTCGCCAACGGTAACAGTATTGCGCCGGTACGATCGTTCCAACTCGATCTCACCGATGATTCCGATCAGGTGATCGGTTCGGTCCAGCTGTTTCTCAGTACCGTGGCGATCGAGCGCCTTGAACAGAGTCTCGAGCAGGCGAGTTCGCAACAGATCTGGACCGTCCTGCTGCTGGGAATTCCGTTCGTGTTGATCGTCGGCTTCCTGCTCACTCGTCCGGTGCGACGGCTGAGAGAGGATATGGCTCAGGTGGCGCGAGGGAATCTCCAGCATCAGTCGACCGTCTCCACCATCGATGAACTGGGCGCGCTCGCTTCCTCCTTCAACCGCATGACACGCTTCCTTGCCGATGCCCGGGAACAGGAACTGCACGCCCAGGCGGTGGCGCGAGATCTCTCCATCGCCACTCGCATCCAGAAGGCACTGTTACCCGACCAGTTGCCGGAGATCTCGGGCATCGAGATCGCTCGTTACTACCAGCCGGCCAAGGAAGTGGGAGGCGATTACTACGATGTGATCGATCTCCCCGGAGATCGCGCAGGGATCGTCGTCGCCGATGTCTCTGGCAAAGGACTCGCCGGTAGCCTGGTGATGACGATGACCCGCAGCCTGGTGCGGATGGCCGCCAGGATCCAGCCCGATGCCGCTTCCATCCTCGGTGAGGTCAACGCCAGCCTGTCGCGCGACATGACCGAGGGGATGTTCGTAACCCTCGCTTGGGCTGAACTCGATCACGATCGGGGACAGGTGCGGATCGCCCGCGCCGGTCACAATCCACCCTTGATCCTCCGAGAATCGGGCCGCGTCGAGCAGTTTCAGCCGGGAGGGATCGCCCTGGGGATGGATCCGGGTCCGATCTTCCGCAGCTCGCTGGAGGTCAGCGATGTCAATCTGGCTCCCGGCGATTCGTTGATTCTCTATACCGATGGTATCGTCGAGGCGATGGATTCACAGGGAGATGAGTATGGCCTCGAACGCTTTGCACAGATCCTTCAGAAACTCAATCTGGCCACCCCCGATGACCTGGTCGAAGGGGTGCTGGCGGATCTGGCCATTCATGTGGCCGGTGCCGAGGCCAGCGATGACATCACGCTGGTGGTGGCGAGAAGGGAGCGGACTCGATGAGTGAAAAGTTCACTGTCGAGCGTCGCGGCGATGGCGATCGCCAGTTCCTCGACCTTCGCGGAGTGCTCGATGCGGAGCAGGTCGAGCATCTGGCCCAGGAAGGGTTCGAGGCGATTCGCGCCGGGACCGTGGTCGAGGTCCGTCTCGGCGGGGTCACCTCGGTCGACCTGATCGGAGCGCTGGGACTGGTGGCGCTCGCCCGGGAAGCGTCCGATCGCGCCGTCTCCTTCCAGATCGAGGGCTATCCACCGCAGCTCCAGCAGTTACTGGAGGAGCAGGGATTGTGGTCCGAACTGGTCGAGGGGGGGGATCGGTCGTCATGGTGAGAATTGTCGCCATCTTGCGTCCCTATCGACTGAAGGATGTGCTCCAGAAACTCCAGGGGCAGCCGTCGATCCACCACATTCACTTCCAGGAGGTTCGTGGCTACGGCCGCCAGAAGGGCCATCTCGACGATTACAGCGGCGAAGATGGCGGCTGGGCTTTCATGCCGAAGATTCGCCTGGAACTGCTGGTCGATGAGTTGTTCACCGAGCAGGCGATGGAATCGATCGCCGCCGGCGCCCGTACCGGTAGGATCGGAGACGGTAAGATTTTCCTGCTCCAGTCTGCTCCCGTCTCCGGAGTTTGACGGGCTCCACTGCAGCGGGGTATTATTCGTCGTGAAGAGCGGGAGTTCCTGTCCCAGGCGGATCGCAGCAGCGGCTGTGGAGATCGGCGATGGTGGCCAGTTCCCCTCGGATCATCGAGTGACAGATCCAGCGCAACTTTTTTGGTTGCGTGCCAGGATGGAGCCGACGATGAGTGATGAAGAGCACTGCTACGATCTATCGTGGGAGATGCGTCGGATGGCACTCTCGGAGGATTTCGAGAAGGTACCACCACTGCTGAGAACACAGTTGGTGGAGGCTCTCTCGACGGGGCAAAGGATCTGGTTCGCACCGGATGATGAAGCGCTGTATGTCGAGCGTAAGCTCGATCGTGTCTTCCGGGACCCCGGCCAGGGGCGTCCGGTAGGCGGACAGCGCATCTGACGGAAGATCGGCCCGTGTCGATCCACATCGATGAACCCGGGCAGGTGTCCGGGTGTCTGCGAGAGGGGGCCGAGTGCCCCTGACCCACACCACGTCTCTCGCACCTCGAACCAGTGACTCCCAGGTGGAGTCCGAGAGGGGGACGTGTGCGTCTTCAGCTATCGGGTCGACTCGAACAGCAGCAGGTTCTTGCACCTCAATTGATTCTCTCAATGGATATCCTGCAACTGGGTGTGGCCGATCTCGAGGCTCGCATCCAGCAGGAGTTCACCGAGAATCCCGCCCTCGAGCTGGTCGATCCGACCCCTGGAGAAACCACCACCGCCTCCACTTCTTCCGATGAGGAGACGCGTCGGTTGATGGAAATCGTCGATCGGTGGGAGAAGCCGATGACTGGAGAGCGGCGTCAAGTCGGCTCCTCCGATGCCTCCGATGCCAAGCATGAAGCCCTGATGAACACCGCGGATCGCCCCGAATCGCTCGAGGGGTTTTTGCTTCGACAGTTACAGTTGGTCGATCTCGATCAGTCCCAGAAACGCGCATGTGAGTTGGTTTGCGGCAATCTCGATGAGAAGGGCTGGTTCATCGGTTCGTGTGAGGACCTCGCCCTCTGCTCCGGCGTTTCGGTCGATGCCATCGAACAGGCGTTACAGCGGGTGCGTCAACTCGATCCTCCGGGAATTGGAGCGGTCGATCTTGCCGATTGCCTGCTTTTGCAGCTGGGCTGTGACCAAGATGCCATCGAATATCGCATCGTGGCGGAATGCTTGCAGGATCTGCTTGAAAACGCCCTGCCTCGCATCGCTCAGACCCTCAAGGTTTCCCTGGGAGATGTCCAGGAAGCTTGCGATCTGATCCGCCAGCTCGATCCCGATCCAGGATCGAGATTTGTCGATACCAGTCATCTGGGAATCGTCCCCGAGATCACCATCGATGAGGTGGGAGACCATTTTGTCGCTCGTCTGTCGCAGGATCGTTTACCCGACCTTCGCATCTCGCCGGCCTGCACCGCCATCCTCAAGGAGCCCGAGGTGAAGAAGGAAGTCGCGGACTACATCCGTACTCGCGTCGAAGGGGCCCGCTGGTTGATCCATGCCATCGATCAACGTCGCCGTACCCTGCTCGACATCGCCCAGGCGATCGTCGATCGTCAGCAGGATTTCCTGCGCGATGGAGTCAGCCAGATCCAGGCACTCACGATGCAGGAGATCGCCGACGCCACTGGTGTCCACATCTCTACGGTGAGTCGCTCCAGTAATGGTAAGTACATGCAGACCAGTAACGGAGTCATCGAGTTGCGTCGCCTCTTCACCGGCGGAGTCGCCAGAGAAGATGGCAAGGTGGCGAGCAGAGAAAGCATCTGCGAGGCGATCCGTGACATCGTCGGAGAAGAAGACATCAACTATCCCCTCAGCGACACACAACTCACCAACAAACTGACCCACAGCGGCGTCAAGATCGCCCGCCGTACCGTCACCAAGTACCGCGAACGAGCCGGCATCCCCCAGGCCAAACTAAGAAAACGCTACAGCGCCTGAGGGCGACGATTTTAGATCTCATATTATTCCCGGTTCTTCTCCACGAGAGGAACCGGGTTTGTCAATTCCAATGCGAGTTCGCTTCCCACAGCAATTTATCCAGGATCGCCTGGCCCAATTTTGGCGTTTTCTCACTGAAGCGTTTTCTCACTGAAGCGTTTTCTCACTGAAGCGTTTTCTCACTGAAGCGTTTTCTCACTGAAGCGTTTTTTGGGTGCCTGCCAATGGTAAGGGAGAGGTCGTATGGGGAGTCACTCCTCCATCTCCCGGATGATTTCTTCGAGGCGCTGAAGAACAGCATGATTCTTCAGTGCTGGATTATTGCGAGCTGCGTGGAGTGCGCCCTCCAGGGTTTTCTTGTTTTCATCGGTGTAGAACCCATCTTCTACCTTGAGGAGTGCAGCGAAGACATTGGGTCTCGTGGTGGATCGAGCGCATACCAGCAGCGGGCGAGAGCTTTGCTGATTATCGCACATCTCCATGATGGGCTTGAGTGTTCGCAAGGATCTATCTTCAGATAGCCCCACCGTCAGCACCGACTCCTTTTGCCGGTCACCCTCGATGGGGGATCCCGCTTCGATCAGCGTCAGATAGACCTCTGGGTCTGCGTAGTTCATCACGGCGAGCATGGCAGGTGTATATTCCCCGTCGATGGTTTCTGCATTGGCGTCATTCTTGAGCAGCGTCTGAATCACCTCGAAGGGAGCCGATTTCTGCAGAGCAATGATCAGTGGCGTGTAAGACCATTCTTCATGTCGATCGAGAGTGTGTGGCCCCTCCGGATCTGCTCCCTCCTCGAGGAGCAAGGAGATGATTTCATTCGAATGCCCGACCTCCAGGGCAACCATCAACATCGAGTATTCGCGCTCCTCCAACATGAAATCGGGTGACATCTCGTACTTGTTTGCCAGTACCACGTTTTCCTCGAGGTCCAAGACCGCCTCACCTTCGCTCTCATCATCCCAGTCGGTGGTCACTTCAAAATTTGGATTGGCTCCTTCGGACAGTAGTTTCCGAATTTGTTCCACGGAACTCTTGGGATTACGACAGAGATCAAATAGTTGAGCATCGATCTTCTTCATCCACTTGCCTTTCTTCAGTGCCGCCATCTTGTTCAGAATAGACTGAATCGCTGCTAATGAAATGTGGATGTGGACAAGCAGCAGTTCAGAGATCTCCGCTTCCCAGCAGTAGTTGAATAAATCTCTACCTGGCGATTTCGCCAGAGCCGCTTCAAAAGTCCTCGGAACGCATCACCCCACCGTAGCGTATGTTTCTCTGTAGTGTTTCTAGTTGGGTGCCTGCCAATGGGAAGGGAGAGGTCGTATGGGGAGTAATTCATCTATTCCATCGATTTCATCGACGGAGTGTTCATCGACAGAGCGTAATTCGAGGACAGGGACCGGTTGTGAGCGTTTCTACCGGGTCTTGCCGTTTGTTTTTCTGGCACTGATCGGCAGCTGGATCGCCACTCCTGCGATCCAGGGTCAGCATCCGGGATTTGTCTTCTATTTCGATGCGGAAGGGCTCGTGTCCAAGGATGTTCCCGTGTCGGTTCGAGCGATGCTGGATAACTCTGGCGGCCCGGTGGTGGGCTGGTCCGTCGTCATCTGTCACGATCCTCAGCTGCAGGTCGTCTCGGCCGAGCATGGAGAATCTGCACTGACGATGAATGGAGGTGGGCCGGCGGATTTCATGGGCATTCATTTCACGCCGGATGAGGGTGTCCGGCAGGGGGTCGTCGTCGACTACACGGGCATCGACATGTTGTGGCCGGCACAGGCTCACGAACTGTTGCGGATCGAGTACGAACTGCTGGAACTTCCGACCACTCCGATCACGATCAGTTTCTGTGACCACATCTTCGTGGGCGATATTTCTGACTCGGAGACTCTGGCGGTGGCTCCTGGAGGGATTGTGATTGAAGCGATTCGAAGTCCAGCGCTCCTGCATGCGCCACAACCGTTCATCCGTGGCGATGCCAACGGCGATGCACGGGTCGATCTTGCCGACGGTGTCGCCTTGCTGCAGATCACACTGGGGATCGACCCGTCCGGTTGCGCCGATGCCTACGACTACAATGACGATGGTCAGGTCAATCTTGCCGATGCGATCTCTGCACTGCAGGGTGTCTTCGGCAACGGGCCTTTGCCGCCGGCACCGGGGCACATCGACTGCGGTATCGATCCGACCGAGGACAACCTCGACTGCGAGAGCCATGGAGCGTGCACCTGATTGTGCCCCCTGAGGGCGTCACCGAACTCACGGTAGGTCTTCTGTATGGCGGCCAGGTCTTTGCACCTGGTCGCCGAGCATCGGGGTCGCGCTCCGTTTTATTGGCGGATCGATCGTGTTTCTTCTTTTTTCCCTGATACTCACGGACAACTTTTTGATCCTTCATTTCCTGGCTCGGCAGTTCTGCTACGCTGCCGTGCGAGATGGGTGCGATGGAGGCGCGACGGATGTTAGCGAGAAGGATGTCAGCGAAACAGATGACCGCGAAACGAATCGACTCTGCGGAGTCATGTGAAGTGATTTGAGGAAGTGAAATGGTGTGGAGAAGATGAACCGATTCCAGAAGATGTTATTGATGGTCGTTGCACTGCTGTTGCTTTCAGTGGGGGGGTTGTACCTCTACAAGGATGCCGCAGTGCGGGCGGGAGTCATCGCCGGCGGCGATCAAGTGCTGGGGGCGGGCAGTACCCGGCTCGACGCTGCCGCCATCGATCCCTTCGCCGGGCACCTCGAGTTACAGGGCCTGTATCTGGAGAACCCCGAAGGCTATCAGCAACCCCACTTCTTCCAGATGGAGCGTTTCGATGTGGCGCTCTCGCTACAGTCGTTGCTGGAGGATCGGGTGGTGATCCCCTCGGTCAAACTCGATGGGGTCGAACTGCTGGCGGAGTCGGTCATCGACCAGGATGGCCCGCGTCTCAACCTGCTGACGATTCGCAAGCAACTCGGTTCTTCCGGCGCGGGACAGTCGTCGGCGGCGAAAGAGGACGGCAAGAAGTTTGTCATCGAGCTGCTGACGGTGACTGGGCTGAAGGTGACGGGCGTGATGACGATCCCGGGTGGCGGATCGTGGCCCATCGATTTCGATGTGCCGACCTTCGAGATCACCGATATCGGTCAGAAGGAAAATGGCGTGCTGCTGGCGGAGGTGGTGGTGATCGTGCTGGACGCCATCATCGGCAAGGCGATCGAGATGATCGAATCGGATGGATCAAAGCACCTCAAACTGGCCGGAGATGCACGCAAATTGTTGAAGGCCTTCGATGGAGGGCTGAAAGGGAGCGGCCTCGATCCGAAGATTGGCCAGAAGTTGCTCGACGATGCGGTGAAGAAGGGTCTCGGCGACCTGTTCAAGAAGAAGAAGAAGAAAAAGAACGATCGCTAGATGTTCATCGGCGACCTTCGCCACTCTTGCTTCGCCACTTTTGCTTCGCCACTTTTGCGACCTCTCCGATCACGAGTGCCGGCGCTACTTGTTGAATCCCCGTTTCGCCTGGCGATCTCGCTGGTGCAAGGTTTTATCGGCGTAGGTGCCTTCCTGCGCCGGTTGATGTGCCTCCTCGGCATAGGCCTGTAACTGTTTGAGGATCTCCGGTTGCTGCTGAGACAGGTCGTGGCTCTCCGACGGATCGGTCGACAGTTGGTAGAGCGCCCACGGTTTGCCACGAGCTGGACGAATCGCCTTCCAATCGTTCATGCGCACCGCCCTGCGCGCTCCCAGTTCCCAGTACATGTACTGGTGATCGAGTTGCTCATCGGGATGGCCCAGTAACTCCTTTTCGATGGAGATTCCATCGGTGTCGGTCGGAGTCTGGAGACCCGCCAGGCCGAGTAGGGTCGGCATCATGTCGGGGAAGTACCACTGGTGATCGCTGACCTGGCCCGCTTCGATCTGCCCGGGCCAGCGCACCACCGCGGGAATGCGTAATCCACCCTCGTAGAGCGTGCCCTTCTGGCCGCGGAATTCCACGCCGGTTTGAGGATTCACATTGGGACCGTGGAAGCCACGGGGGGTTTTCTTGCTGCGGAAGTAGTCCTGACCGCCGTTGTCGCCACAGAAGATGACGATGGTGTTGTGGTCGATGGCGAGTTCCTCGAGCAGGTCCAACAGTTCACCGACCTGTCGATCGAGCATGTGAACCATGGCGGCGTAACGTTTCGCTTCTCTCGGCCAATCCTGATCTCGAAACAGTGGCCAGGAAGGATCATCTTCGGGGAGATCGAACAGCCCGTGTGGAGGGGTGACCGGCATGTAGCAGAAGAAGGGTTGATCGGCGTGATCACGGATGAACTGCCGTGCGGCATCGACGATCTGGTAGTGAGAATAGGTCTGGCCGGTGCGGCCACCGTTGTTGCCGGGTAGCGCCACCTCCTCGCTATTTCGAATCAGGTAAGGAGGGTAGTAGCTGTGGGCGTGCACCTGATCGTAATAGCCGAAGAAAACATCAAAGCCGTGATCTTCCGGAACACCGGTCGATCCACGGCCGCCGCAGCCCCACTTGCCGAAACCGCCGGTGGCGTAGCCTGCTTGTTGAAGCACCGAGGCGATGGTCGCTTCTCCCGCTCGCAGCGGGGTTCCACCACCATTGGTGCGTACCGAGGTGTGCCCGCCATGCTTGCCGGTCATCAGCGTACAACGAGTGGGTGCGCAGAGTGAGGAACCCGCCATGGCGTGAGTGAAGCGCATCCCCTCGGCGGCCATCTGGTCGATGTTGGGAGTCTTGAGGTGGGGGTGACCCATGATGGAGAGTTCGTGGTAACCCAGCTCGTCCGCCATGATGTAGATGATGTTGGGGTGGACGGTGAACCCGGCCTCGCCGGCGGGTCGCTCGGTGAAGGGGGTCACGGAACATCCCACCAACAGCGAGCAAAGGGCCGATACGAGCAATGTAGTTGAAGTTTTCATCTTCTCTTTTCCTGACATCCGAGGTGATTCTGTCGCTGGTTCACCAGCGTGTGGGTTCGTAGTCCTTGAGAAACTGGCCCCAGCAGTGAACTCCCGTGTTGAATCCGCTGAAGATCGGATCGACGACACGGGCAGCACCATCGATGGAGTCGAGCGGAGGGGCGAAGCGTTGCTCCTCCTCCTTCACCACGCTCTTGTCGAAGGGGTCCTCGTCGGTGACCCAGCCGGTGTCGACGCTGTTCATGTGAATGCCATCTTTGGCGAACTCGGGAGCTGAAGTACGAGTCATCATGTTCAGTGATGCCTTGGCCATGTTGGTGTGGGGATGGCGGGTGGTCTTGAAGGTGCGGTAGAACTGACCCTCCATCGCAGAGACATTGACGACATGCTTGTCACGGGTGTCGGTGCGCAGCATCAGCGGCTTGAGTCTGGCCGTCAGTACGAAAGGAGCGATGGAGTTGACCAGTTGCACCTCGATCATCTCGATGGTCGGCACTTCCGCCAGCTCCATTCGCCACGAGTTCTTCGGGCGAAGATCGAGTTGTTGTCCATCGCCGTCGTGGATCCCGGTGGGGAACAGATGGGCCTGATGGTTTTCACCGAGCAGGTCGACCTGGCTCATCACCGCCGCGTGTCTCACTCCATCCTGAAGAACATCCGCTCCGATCACATCGGTTTTGATCACATCGGTTTTGATGACATCGGTTTCGCTGACATCGGTCGACAGCGCTGGATCATCCGCAGGCACCACGGGTGTGTCTCCGCAGGCGATCCCGGCTTCCGCCTGGTGCGATCCCTCATCCTGGAGGCGAGCGACCAGTTGCTGATGGCTACGCAGAAGCGCCTGGCAATCGTCGGGTAGGTCTGCGGGGTCTTCGCCCCCGATCAGATGACGGTAGTAGGCGGGAGGCCTGCGTACCGTCTGGCAAGCGTTATGAATCAGGAAGTCCAGTTGTGGCAATTGTTCATCGAGGTAGAGAGCGAGTGCTTCGATGCTCGGAGTATGGCGCAGATCCAGGCCATGAAGTAGCAGTCGATCACTCCACAGTGAGAAGTCCTTCTCTCGCCGGAAGCGGCGCGCAGAATCGCAGGGGAATCGGGTGGTGGCGACCACCGTTGCGCCGGCTCGAAGGAGCATCAGTACGATCTCGTAGCCGATCTTCACCCTCGATCCGGTGACCAGCGCGAATCTTCCCTGCAGATCGGCACTTTGCAGCCGTTTGCCCCAGTTCAGTTGGGCGCAGGTGGGGCACATCGAATCGTAGTGATGATGGATCTGTCGATAGTCACTCTTGCAGATGTAACAGTTGCGAGGCTCAAGAAGCTGATCTCCTTCTCCCGAGGGGGTCTCGACCTCGGCAGCCTGTTGCTGTAGTAACTCGCGGGAATCATCGGCCATCGGGATCGCCAGTGGTGCGACCGGGAATCGCATCGATCGCTTGAGGGAGCGATTGCTGGTGGCGTTGAGCGTTGCATCGTCGGCGCGACGTGCGGTACGGCGACGAGCGAGCCGCCGCTGCCGAGCGAGGCTTCTTCGCTCAGCACGGTCGGGAAAGGAGATCTTTCCAGCGGCTGCTCGTAGCCGGTTGAGGGTCTCTTCATCTAGTTTCGCCAGGAGAGAGTG
>Ga0302119_10000664_pt1 | contig 15514 bp, 5 predicted proteins | sample AG5_Tmax_MG_FD_203114 | JGI IMG/M metagenome (GOLD analysis project Ga0302119, IMG submission 203114) | Marine microbial communities from Western Arctic Ocean, Canada - AG5_Tmax | ecosystem: Environmental > Aquatic > Marine > Oceanic | place: Canada: Western Arctic Ocean | collected 2017-10-01 | reverse complement strand
CAACAGCTCCGAAACTGGCAGCTTCTAAGAACACTCCTGAGTCATAATTCCCATCTCCTGCATCAGCAACAGCTATTTTCATATGATAAACCGTACATGGAATCAGCGTCTCCTGGGCTGTAAGAACCGTTGTAAACCCATCATACTGTACAGATTGCCCTCCTAGCGCTTCATTGTCAACATAATAGGCCGTCTGATTCAAGCCTGGATCGCCGGGCCCACCACAGCCACCAGGAGAGCCTGCACCCCCGATAGTGCCATTGTTCACAGAGTTGATGCCTACGTAATCACTCGTGCTGGGAATCAATGCAATGTTCTTGGCTCCACCCGAAAAGGGGCCTGCTACACCGGGGCCGCTGACGAAAAAGCCAAACACATCATTGAAACCAGAACATACGAATTCATTATACTCTTCCGATGCGAACACATACCTAAAGCTTATACCATCTGTAACCGTCTCAAAATCAAATTCTAATACGGCCGCATTATACGTTGTAAATCCCGCCAATTGATCCAGATCCGGATCCCCCGGTGTGCCATTATCAATCCCGTCTGACCCTGAATCATTGGGCCCGGGAGCATCATTAATGTCTCCGGTATTGATCAACACTCCGTCAGCGATATTTAAGTTCGAGCCTCCTCCATTGAAGTAGCCTATCATTTCAGCATCAGCACCTGTAGGAATCAGAGGAGAACCATTAAACGTAACGTTTGTAACTATCAGGCCCGTATTCAGTAATACGCCCTGTACCAGATAGGTAGGGTCGTCATATGGAGGGTTGTTGTCGACAATTAGCTGCGCTCTAACAGAGAAGAGGGTGCATGAAAACACAATCAAAAAGGCAATAACCTTTCCGCTTAGACAATTACCATATGTTACGCAACGTCTCATCTTATTGAACAATCACTTTTTTGCTAATCGTTTCAGTGTTCGTGGTGATACGTAGAAAGTATACTCCTTTTACGCATTCTTTCACAAAGAGTTCTTTGTTAAAAACGTTAGTAACCTGATCTAGTTGCTCTTCAAATACGAGTTTTCCATCCAAATAATAAAGCGACAGTTGGATAGGGCCTGGTGTATCCTGTTCTATTCGCACATTAAAAGTCCCATTATTAGGGTTCGGAACAACTTCAATCTCCAAAGTCGGGATATCGTGCTCTAATGAAACACTGCCAGGGTCTGTTACCTCAACAGTCAATGTGTTGGTGCAACCGGAGGAATCTGTTACGGTAACACTATAGCTGCCAGCTCCAATGCTGTCAATATCCTCCGTTGATGACCCATTCGACCAGCTATAGGTGTACGGGGATACCCCGCCTGCTACTGTCAGATCAATCGATGCATCACTCGCGCCAATGCTCGCAGTATCAGCAATGGCACTCAGCATGATCTCTTCAGGTTCAGTTATGGATACGCTATCAACTTGAGCACACCCGGAATTGTCTGTCGCTGTGAGTTCATGAGCTCCTGCGCAAACGGCATTTAGGTCAGGAATAACAGGAACCCATACATAGTTATAAGGTGCTGTCCCTCCAAACCCTAAGACAGTAATTATACCATTGCAAACACCAAAACATGATGGCTGTTGAACAGAGATAGTGACAGTAAATGCACTAGGTTCTCCAATGAACACCGAGTCAATTGAGGTGCATCCATTGGAATCTGTGGTGGTGAGCCCGTACAAACCCGGGGTAAGATTCATAGGGTCTTCGATGGTGTCTCCCGTGTTCCAGGCATATGTATATGGTGGGGTCCCCCCAGAGATGGTCAGATCGGCCGAGCCATCACTAAATCCGTTGCACGAGACGTCTGTTCCAATGATAAGGCCACTCATATATCCAGGTTGAGTAATATTTATTATGTTGATACTTTGACAGCCTGTACTATCAGTAACTGTTACCGTAAAGGCACCACTTGCAATACCAGTAATGGAACTACTTGTTGCTGTGGTAGACCATAGATAAGTATATGGTGGGGTGCCAAAAGTTACATTAGCACTTGCGCTGGCGTCCGTCAATCCAAAGCATGAAACATTGGTGGAAGAAGTTACAACAACCAGGGCGCTCGAACTACTTACTATAATGGAATCCATAGCTGCGCACGAAAAATTATCTGATACAATAACCGTATAAACGCCACTTACAAGTCCGGTAGCAGTATCATTAGTTTGCATAGCTAGGTCATTCCATGAATATGTATAAGGAGCAGTTCCATTTGAGACACTTACAATCGCTTTGCCATCGTTTCCTGCACAACTTGGCTCGATACTATCCATGGTAAGAATCATGTCCAGTGGATTGGTCAAAGAGGACTGGGAGCTCTGCAAACATTCGTTGTTGTCTGTTACAGTAACAGCATAGCTTCCAGCGCATAGTGCCGAAATTGAAGCGGTTGTTTGAGTCATTGGATCATTCCATAGATAGGTGTAAGGCATGACACCCCCAGCAACTGAAGCAACTGCAGTGCCGTCGCAGCTACCATTGCAATTAGGGTCGGCGCCTGATGCTACCGCTACCAGCTGCGCGGGCTCAGTTATGGTTACTACAATGGTGGTTAAGCAGGCATTGGCATCCGCAACAACTAAAGAATAAGTTCCCTGAGGCAAACCACCAACGGAGTCAGTGGTGTTAGCTGACAGGTCATCCCATAAATAGGTGTATGGCATAACACCACCTGATACAACAACCTTAACAAAGGCAGTGCTGTCCTGGTAGCAGAGTACACTGCCCATAGTATCTATCAGTACGGTCGGGCCTCCAACATTACTTACACCCACTATCCCGCTAACAATGCAGCCCATAGAGTCTGTGACCTGGACACTATAAGTGCCTGCTGCCAATCCTGTTGCTGTATCAGTCGATTGGGTTCCAGGATCGTCCCATAGGTAAGTAAAAGGAGATATACCTCCGGTGACTACAACTGATGCAGTGCCGTCAGTATTTCCACAGGCAGCATCAGTACTGCTAAGAGACAACGTAATTGTTGGCTCCGTAACGTTGATCGATTCTGCAAATGTACAGCCATCAGCATCTGTTACGGTTACGAAATACGCACCAGCCAACAGGCCTGTCACATCAGCTGATGTAGCCCCCGTCGACCAGAGGAATGAGTATGGTGCAGTGCCACCGGTGGTAGACGTATATATTTCGCCATCACTTGCGCCGGTGCAGGTCGCATTGTTAATAGAGTCTGCTGAAATGGCAAAAGGTACACCAACAGCAGCTCCAAAACTTCCTGCTTCCAGAAACACTCCTGAATCGAAAACCCCATCGAATGCATCCGCAACCGCTAATTTTATGTGATAGGTCTGGCAGGGTATGAGAACAACTTCTGCAACCAACGGTGTAGTAAAACCATCATATTGAACAGTTGAGTCCAGTCCAGGATTGCTGCCATCTCCATTATTAACATAGTAAACACTATAAGTTGCCCAGGCAGGGTCAATTGAATCGCAGTTCAATGGGTTGCCGCTCAAACCGGCCACGCCACTATTGACAGAGTTGATTGCTACTGGAGTTGTGGTCCCTGGAATTAAGGCAATATTCATTGCGCTATCAGAGAATGGACCCAAAATTCCTGGCCCACTGATAAAGAAACCAAAAGCGTCGTTAAATGTGCCGCAGGCGTACTCAGGGTATTCCTCGGAAGCGAATACATATCTAAAATTAACGGTATCGTTAACTGTTTCAAAATCAAACTCCAGGGCCGCAGCATTGTAGGTTGGAACACCGGAAAGCATACTAAGGTCCGCGTCACCAACGGTGCCATTGTCAACTCCTTCGCTCCCACTATTGTTAGGGCCGGGAGCAATGTTGATATCTCCACTGGCAAGAAGGATGCCGGCGTTGAATCCTATGTTTGATGAGTCCCCATCAAAAAAGCCGATCATCTTAGCATTCGTGGTATCCGGAAGGCCGGTGAAGCCATTGAACGAGACATTCGAAACAGTGACACCAGAACTTACAAGCACACTATTTACTAAGTATGATGGGTCGTTGTATGGTGCAGTGTCGTCAACTAGTAACTGGGCATAGCCCGAACTAAACGAGCAGAAAGAAAAACCAGCAATAAGGATAGTGCGCATCATATTTTACGAGAAAGGAAGACTATTGAAACTTTATGAAGGTGGTTAAGTGTTCAAAAGTATATAATATTTCTTATTTAAGCAAATGCTTAAATAAGAAGATCAGCTAGATTATGTGTGCAAAAAAGACGACGTTCTTTCTATAGGTTGCCTGTATCTAACGTATTACAGTCACGTGCCCAATATAGCTATGTGGGTAGTCCATAAAGTCAGTAACCTTAAAGACATAGATATACACATCCTGTTGTACCGCATGCTTCCCGTTGTTGGCCTTACCATCCCACTTGGAATCTTTATCGTGCGATTCAAAGAGGTTGTCACCCCAACGGTCATAAATGAGCATTTGGTAGGTTTTGAAACCAATACCGTGCCCATAGAAATAGTCATTGAAGCCATCACCGTTAGGTGAGAAGGTATTCGGTGCAAAGAAGATGTATTCTGGGCTGACATCTACATAAGCGTATGCGGTATCAGTACATGTTCCGTCGTACACGATCTGCATAATCATGACCAATCCTGTGTCTGTAATTGAATACTCACCGTCACATTGGTTAAGGGTATCGCCATTGGGGAAGACCAATAAACAGGCGTTGCCTCCAGAGGAATTGTCTGTTATAAAAACCAACGGGGCAAACATTGAAACCTGTGCGGGATTTACTTCGATGGCAGCGTTAGGGATAGTATTGACCGTGACTGTGGTAGATGCTGTCATTGAACTCAATCCGCTGCAAACGGCGTGGTTAAGGGTCAGGGTAACCAGATATGTTCCCGCGTTGTTAAATGTGTGTGACGGTTCCCTCATGGAATCATAGTTGAGCGTTCCTGAAGCTGGATCTCCGAAGTTCCATTGGTAAGCCAGACTGGAATCATTCGGTGTGGAGTTATTCACGAACTCAACTGTAAAGGGTGCGCACCCTTTATCAGCAACAATACCCGCATTGGCGCTTGGTTCTGGTATCACGTTGACGATCACCGTGTCCGTGCTCCAGCAATTGGAGGTGTCATATCCAGTGACATAATATTCTGTAGTATCATTTGGGCTTACCGTTACTGTGCTCCCCGGTTTCCCTGTTGACCACAGATAAGTGCTGCCTCCCGCTGCCACCAGCATTGCCTGTTCTCCTGCACAAATAGTTGTATCAAGACTAGCTATTATTATTGGTGGAGCTGTAACAGTTACAGTAACAAGATCCGTATCAGCACACCCTATTATATCTTGTGCCAGTACGATATAAGTAGAGGTGCTATCCGGGCTAACAGCTATGGAGGCGGTAGTATCATCGGAATTCCATATAATAATAGAACCACCAGCACCTGTGAGCACAGTAGTATCCCCTTCACAAATCAACACATCATTGCCAGCCTCAGCTATCGGCGGTGGATTCACCAAAACCAGGACTGAATCAAAATCCCCGCAGGTGCCGCTGCTAACATTAACAGTGTACCACGTGTTGACAGACGGCGAGGCCATTGGATTGGCAACATTCGGATTGCTCAAGCCAGCTGCAGGTGACCAAGAGTAAGTAGCTCCTCCTGATGCCCACAGAGGTGCGGAATCACCTAAACAAATGCCCGCGGTTGGACCAACGTCGGCATAGATAGAATCTTGCACAGCAACTGTTAGGGTATCATCATCAGTACAACCATTCAGATCAAATACCGTGACCACATAATCGGTTGTCACATTTGGTGAGGCAACCGGGTTGGGTAGGCTGGGGATATCGAGTGTACTATCTGGCGACCATGAATAAGCGACTCCGCCAACCGCACTGAGCTGCACCGAATTTCCCGGGCAAATGTTCAGATCCGCTCCTGCAATGGCAATTGGCGTAGGTAACACTGCAACGTTGATAGTGTCTGTTGTCTGACAACCGTTATCGTCGATAACGAGTACCGTGTATTGGGTGTCGGTATTGGGATTTGCATCAGGTGACTGGCAGGTTTGACACGACAATGTAGGGCTGTTGGACCATACATAATTTGTGCCACCTGATACTGTTAATGTGACATTTGCGCCAGGGCAAACAGAAGTGTCTGGTGAAATGACAGGAATAGGGAGAGGATGTACGATGATCGTTGCAAAGGCGCTGTCTTTCACCTGGCAGGTGGTTGAATCGGTGATTACCAGAATTACATTATAGACACCTGTGTCCACATACAAGTGAGAGTCTTCAAAAAAGTTACTGGTGGTCCCGTCGCCATAGTCCCAAAAATAGGTCAGGCCGCCAGTAGAAATATTTTGAAAAGTTGCGTTGAAAGGTACGCACCCCTCATTCTGTGGCAGCACGCTTATTTTTGCATCGATATCTGACATGTCGAACTTAAATACCGCGTTGTTGCAATTAGAGCTATTGTTGGTATTGGACCATACCCCTGGTGTAGTAGGATAGTCTGAATTGCCGCCGCAGCCACCACACACCGATTGATATACAATGCCGTTCTTGTCAAACCGGCTGGTCCCGCCGTCTACATGTTCATTGCTTATTGGCCCGCCGAAAAATGTTGCGTAAAGAAGTGATACAGCATCCTTAAATAGCACCAGAAGATGAAAATCATTTCCGTCAGTCGATAGCTGTTCCGCGTTTGGCGTAGTCGGCAAGCCTAATGTACTTCCCTGCTGAGTTCCTGTAGCTCCTCCCCAGCCAGATATAAAAATGTTACCGCAATTGTTTACCAGGAAGGCAGAGGGGGAAATGTCAGGAAAAGGGCCCCCGGTTCCATACACCGTAGAAAATGCCGTCTCGCTTAAATCGTTATTCAGTTTGTGGATGTATTGTTTTCCCCCTGCATTGGAATAGATGGTTCCAATAATGGAATCCGGAATTATTGAATACATGCCCATGGTTTGGCCAAGTACGTACACATTTTCTGATGTATCCAGCTGCACGAAATAGGTTTGATCATAAGCTGATGTTCCAATGTATGTTGACCCCACTAAATTTGAACCGTTACTTGAGATGTGGGCGACGAATCCATCCACTGACCCTAGTGGGGTTGGGTTCAATGCTCCTCCCGTTGTCGGGAAGTCGGAACTTGTTGTTCCTCCGCACACGTATACGTCACTGGCTTGGTCAAACTGCACTGCATAGGCCGCGTCTGCATCTGATCCGCCTAAATAGGAGCTCCATATCAGGGAAGAAAAATTACTGCTCAGCTTGAAACTAACCCCGTCGGTGATACCCCCTCCATAAGTAGATTGAAAGCCGTTCACCATGGGGAAATTGGAAGAGGCTGTTGTGCTAGCCACGTAGCAATCACCACTTCCATCAACGATTATTTCACCTCTAAAATCATCCCCGTAATTATATCTTGTGTCGTTGTCAATATTCAGTCCATCGTTGCCTGTGCCACCGATGTAGGTAGATGCAGCCAAAGCAGTGCCATCAAAACTGAGCTTGGCAACTACTATGTCAGACCCATTGAGATACTCAATAGAGCTGGAACTAATAATATTGCTGCCTCCATTGAACGTAGAGTCGTATGCCAGAATGGTGGTGGGGAAATTAGAAGACCCTGTTGTTCCCAGGATCAGCAGGTCTCCTGAGGGTGTTGCTACCAGACTGTGAGGGCATTCATTGAGTGCGCCTCCCAAATATGTACTGTAGATTCTACTGGCTCCGCTTGGTGTATACTTTATAATCCCCATGTCGCATGGATAAAAAGTGCCACCTGAAAAACTGTCTTGAAAAGCACCAACAGTCGGTAGAAACATGGTATCACCAATAGTGTTTTGCCAGTTCGGACCGAAGGCAATACCTCCGGAATACACCTGTCCATCAGCATCAAAAGTAGCGGTGAACCCCCAGTTGTCTGCCAGGGAACCAGAGAATGTGGAGAAAATAAGCTTGGGGTCTATGATCAGTTCATACGTTGGATTATATCCATTGGGCAGGTGAAAGGATACTTCATCACCATCAACTACAAATTCGCATTCAACTATTACACGCTGGCCATCAATATGTTGAAACGCGAAAGGTTCTTGTTCAATTATTTCGTTGACTGATGTCACCACGTGCAGATTGCCATTTCTTACAAATAGCTGGTCCACGCCAGTATATCTCATTCTAATCTTCTGTAAATCTCCGCCTGGATTTATGAGGAAATCATATTTGAGCTGATAATCATCCCCGTAAATCGCCATGTCTATGTTATCATACATGCCGGGATATTGCACTTCTCTAAAAAGAGGAACATGGGATGCCCAGGCTGAGCGATCATTACCGTGATAGTAGTTGTGATATTCCCTGAACGTTCTTGCTCCCAGTATGCTGTCTCCTGAAGCACCAATAAAGTCAATAGTGAATATGTGGGAACGCATCACCCCACCTTCAATTAGGGGCTTCCCGTGGCCTGTCAGCTTAGCGAGGTCCTCAGGATGCTGAAAGACGTAAGAAAACCCTGCCTTGCCTAAATAAAGCCTGCCATTTGGCACATCGGTCAAAAAGCGAACATTGTTGTTCCATTGTCCCTTGTTCTCGATGAACTGAAAACCCGTGTTCTCCCCCTCTTCATCAGAGCTAGGGCGTTCTGTATAGGGCTTCCATGCAACCAGGAGCAGCGCAATGCCAATGGCAAGAACTATGGATGATACCTTGTTCATCATCAGTAAGAAATACGAAGATCAGTCCGGAAGGTTATCGGATTAGTACTACTTTGCCAACAACTTCGTGGGGAAGGTCGTAGATGTCCACAATACTAACGAGGTAAACATATACTCCTTGTTGAGCTTCACGGTCTCCACTATTGGCATATCCGTTCCATCCCTCATATTGATCTCTAGTCTCCCATATCAGGTCACCCCATCGATTGAAAATGAACATCTCGAACTTGTTGATTCCGAAACCCTTGCCCAAAAACAGATCATTTGTGCCATCATTATTGGGAGTAAAGGAACTTGGGGCAAAAAATATATACTCTGGCAACACGTCAATCCAAACTAAAATGGAATCCTGGCACCCTGCATCGTTGGTCACGTATTGTGTGATGTAGTGGGTGGTCGTCTCGTTATAGGGCGCGTTTGGGTTAAAGTAGTTTTGTATGTAATTGCAGGCGTTGATTGTGTCCCCTGAACTCAGAACTAAATAGCAGGAATCTGCTCCCTGAGAAATATCAAGTATTGAGACTATTGGGTCGTACAAGGATGCAATCGGAGGGTCGAGCACAATCCCGGCTATAGGAGTTGATAGTGCTTCTACTGCGACAGCCTGTGTCATCTGCTCATATCCAGCACAGGTGCCCAGGATAATGGTGAGGCTGGGATAGTAAATGCTGTCATTGGTATAAGTATGAATCGTGCTTTGGCTGCTGTCAAGTGGGCTGCCGTCACCGAAATCCCAGATAAAAATATATTGTGAGTCTGCAATTTCAGGGTTAGAAGAAGTAGCGTCGAAAGTCACTTCAAAAGGGCTGCATCCAATGGATTTGTCGATGCTAAAGGTAGCAACAGGGACATCATAAACGGTTAACTCAGTTGAGGCTGTTTCTGTACAGCCATTATCTTCTATTGTAACCGTGACAGTGTATGTTCCAGTGTCAAGGTAAGAATGGCTCAGGGTATCATCCCCAGGGCCGCTATTGCCATCGCCAAAATCCCAATTGAAAGTTGCTCCTGGTCCATAAATCCCTCCAGCTTCGAAGAAAAACTTATTGTCAGGAAAACACTGCTCTTCCTGATCTGTCAAGGCGGGATTAATCAAAGGGAATACACTGATATTCACGGTGTCACTCGAACTGCAGCCATTCAGCGATGTGGTCACAATATATTCGTGTGTCACTAAAATGATTGAATCATTGCTTAATACAAGTGTCGGTGATGCAACAGCGGAACTGTTCAGTCCGTTTGATGGCGTCCAATCATACGCGTATCCTGAGGTGATGGAGCCGCCAATTGTAATCATATCTCCCGGGCATATCGAGGCGTCCTGACCTGCATCAGAGGTGGGGATCGGTTTAACGAAGATGGTTTGCGTACTAATTCCATCACATCCATGCTCCGTCACAACGGCTAAAGTAATGTCATAAGAACCACTCGTATCAAAGGTGTAACTGGTAATAGGGACCGAATCAGTAGCAAGGCCAGCGATGTCCCAATCCCAGGACACCACGTATCCCGAATCCAATTGCGTTCCGTCCTGGAAAGTCATCGTGGTCATTTCACAGGGTTCATCGAACAGCACAATCGGCTCAGGCTCCAGGAACACATAAATCTGCTGCACCAAGAAGTCTATACATCCCTTGTCATTGGTTGTTGTAAGCACCACGTTATAGAACCCTCCTTGCGCATAATTGTGAGCAGCGTTTTGGACGGTACTGGTGCCGCCATCTCCAAAGTTCCAGGCCCAATCAGTTATCAATCCGTTGAAGGAAACCGACAAATCCGCAAAGGTTATATCAGAATCAGCGCAATGTGTGACGTAACTATAATTTGCCGTCATGCCAGGGTACACATTCACCGTGGAGTAGGCAGTATCAGCACATGGCCATCCAGGGTTGGCTACAAGGGTTGCGTAATAAACACCGGTATCAACGTATGTGTGAGAAGGAGAACCAGATGTTGATGTGCCGCCATCCCCAAAGTCCCACTCATAAAATGTTCCGCCTGAGCTATTGTTGATAAAGTTGACTGTATAATCATCACATTCTAGAACATAGGAGGGCATCGAGGCAGTTATCACAGCATCACACTGCACCACATTGAACTGAAAGTCCCTCTTGTTGGTACTTAGGAGAAACCCATTGCGATATTCCGTCACGCAAACCCCAACTACAAACTGCCCTACAGTGGAAGGCGAACCTATTAGGAATCCAGTTTGTGGGTCAATGTTCATTTGGGGCAATCCATTAAATGGGGCCTGTGCCGAATATGGGGGGACGAAATTGACAAATCCATAAGGTGGTGGTGGTGGTGGTGAACCCAGGCTCGGCTGTGGGTTAGTCTGGCTAGCACCTGCATATGGCGTACACAATTCATAAACGAGTGAGTCTCCATCACTATCAGTTGCCGAGTGATCAAATGATAGCGTGTCCCCTACACAGAGTGCGATAGGCGGGAAATTGTTAAAGTAAGGGCTGCTGTTGCACAATCCGATCGCTGGATCAGGTACATGAGCATAGTATGTTGAGCCAAAGGTGTTCGGTGCTGAAATGTTCAGTATTGTGCTATTTCTGCAGCATCGCTGATGCACCATGTGGTAGCCCCCTGAAATCGGGGGCAGATTTACCATAACGCTGTAAACAGCTTCTTCTACACAAACATCTGGTGGGAATGCAAGGCACGGATTGTTCACATAAACAGGCAATTGAACTGACCCAGGGAAAGGGATGCTCAGCTGGGACACCATATTGCCGGCATCATCGTAGACAAAGACGTAGGCTGGATCATCAAAGTCAGCACAATTTGTGCAATAGCAGTCACGAAATATCTTTAGTTTGACCAGGTAGTTGTTATTCGATTGGCACTCATAGGTCAGTTCGCCACCCACTAGGTGGTACGAATTGGCAAATGGCACAGCACCCGCAGTAATCAGGGTTGTGAGTGCCAGGGCCCTCAGCAGAGATAGTATGTTCTTATGCTCATTCAATGTACTAACAACTTATACGGTGGTTTCTTATCAGACGTTGCACTTAGTAAAACGTTGCCCTACACAATTGCGGTTAACGCAATTAGCGTACTTCAAATGTACTCAAAATTGATATCTTTGAAGCCTGTTTTTTGCGGACCTTCTACCTTGGGAAGGTCAGTTTAATCTACCGAAACAATAAATAGTGTAAGATGAGTGAAGTGTCAGAATATGTACACCAGAACAAAGACCGGTTCTTGGAAGAATTGATGGAATTATTGAGAATTCCTTCAGTGAGTGCCGATCCAAAGTACAAAGAGGATGTAAACCGAGCTGCTGAATACATCTGTGAGAAACTGCAATCTGCAGGGGCTGACAATGTGGAGATATGCGTTACCGCTGGCCATCCGATAGTCTATGGCGAGAAAATCCTGGAACCCGATTTGCCAACCGTTTTGGTATATGGACATTATGATGTTCAGCCACCAGATCCTATTGAGCTATGGAACTCACCACCGTTCGAGCCGGTTATTGTGGACGAAAAGATCTATGCACGGGGGTCCTGTGATGATAAAGGTCAGATGTATATGCACATAAAAGCGTTCGAGGTAATGATGCAGGAAGGGAGTTTGCCTTGTAACGTTAAGTTTATGATTGAGGGGGAGGAAGAAATAGGTTCGGATAATCTTGGTGTATTCTGTACCGAGAATAAGGAGCGCCTGAAAGCAGATGTGGTGTTGATCTCTGATACATCCATTATCGACAATGAAGTGCCGTCGATCACTGTTGGCCTAAGAGGATTGAGTTATTTGGAGGTAGAGGTAACAGGGCCAAACCGGGATTTGCATTCTGGAGTATATGGGGGGGCGGTAGCAAATCCAATTAACGTATTGTGTGACATGATTGCCTCTTTAAAGGACGAAAACAATAGAATTTCCATCCCTGGGTTCTATGACAACGTTCAGACAGTAAATGAAGAGGAACGTGCAGAGATGGCTAAAGCACCGTTTGATGAAGCAGTATTTAAGAAGGATTTGGAGATTGAGGCTACTTCGGGAGAATCTGGGTATTCTGCCAGTGAACACACCTCAATAAGGCCATCATTGGATGTAAATGGAATATGGGGAGGTTATATTGGCGAAGGTGCCAAGACTGTATTGCCGTCCAAAGCTTTTGCTAAGATCTCAATGCGGCTAGTACCCAACCAATCATCGGAAGAGATCACCAACCTGTTTACCGATCATTTCAATGCTATTGCTCCAGATTATGTGAAGGTCAAGGTGACACCTCATCATGGAGGAGAGCCAGTCGTTACGCCTACAGATTCTATCGCGTACCAAGCTGCCAGCAAGGCTATGGAAAGCACCTTTGGCACAAAGCCTATTCCAGTTCGAGGTGGCGGAAGCATACCAATTGTAGCTTTGTTTGAAAATGAGTTGGGTATTAAGTCTGTATTGATGGGTTTTGGACTTGATTCAGATGACATACATTCGCCAAACGAGCATTATGGGATTTTTAATTTCTTCAAAGGAATAGAGACCATCCCTCTGTTTTTCAAAAATTTTACAGAGATGAGCTCAAGTTGATTGGTCTAACGAGTTACATTTCTCATATTCGCACAAGACTTGACGTCGTGACAGATCAATAGTAGGTGATTGTCGGGACTGTTGACTGACAAATTACATCAAATAATTAATCAAATTGAATACTGCTGTAGTATCAATAATCCTTGTACAATTGGTACTCGCAATGAGTTTTTGCAAGTTACCTGCACCGTTGGATGAAGTTGACAGGGAGTCACAAATAGCCATGGATACCACGACTCATAAATATACGAATAACCTGATTAATGAGACCAGTCCCTACCTGCTGCAGCATGCGCACAATCCTGTAAATTGGTATGCCTGGGGCCCCGAAGCTCTGGAAAAGGCAAAAAGAGAAAATAAGTTACTCATCATTAGCATTGGATATTCAGCGTGCCATTGGTGCCATGTTATGGAGCATGAGTGTTTTGAAGATGAGGGGCCTGACATTGACCAAATATATATGAATGCAATCCATCAGATGGGCCAACGCGGCGGATGGCCATTGAATATGTTTGCCCTGCCTGACGGTAAACCGTTCACTGGGGGTACCTATTTCCCAAAGGCCCAATGGCTAGAACTTCTCGGTAAGACTTCTAATGCGTTTAGCCAAGACCCGGGGCAGGTATCAGAATATGCTGCTGAGCTTACAAGGAGGATTAAGGGCAGTGAACTGGTACAGGTCAATAGCCAGCCAGCAGAATTTACGGTTGAAATGCTGGAAGGGTATGTAGAAACCTGGTCAGAGAACTTTGATAATACGGAGGGCGGCAGCGATCGCGCCCCTAAATTCCCCATCCCCAATAATTACCAGTTTTTGCTGCGGTATGGGCACTTGAATAAGGATGAACAAGTGTTGGCGCATGTTAAACTCACCTTGGATAAAATTGCTTTCGGTGGTATTTACGACCAGTTGGGTGGGGGTTTTGCACGGTATTCAACTGATGCGGTCTGGAAGGTGCCTCACTTTGAAAAAATGCTTTATGACAACGCACAGTTGGTATCGTTATATTCAGAGGCCTATCAACTGACGAAGTCCCCACTTTACAGAAAGGCCGTGTATGAAACACTGGCGTTTGTAAAGCGTGAGCTCACTGATGAGACTGGGGCGTTTTACTCAGCGCTCGATGCAGATAGCGAAGGAGAAGAAGGCAAATTCTATGTCTGGGGTAAAGAAGAGTTAAAGTCAGCGCTGAGGGAGGACTATGAAGTATTTAAAGACTACTATAACGTAAATTCTACCGGGGCATGGGAAGGAAACTACATCCTTTTACGCAAGAAGTCAGATCAGGCAATTGCAGCAAAGCACAATATTTCCATCCAGGAACTGGACAATGTAATAGCCAGGTCAAAAGAGACTTTGATGCAAATCAGGGATACGAGGATTCGTCCGGGCCTGGATGACAAGTCTTTAACATCATGGAATGCACTGATGCTGAATGCCTATGTAGATGCCTATGATGTTTTTGGAGAAGCTGCGTTTTTGGAAGAGGCGTTGAAGAATGCAGAGTTTCTCGTGTCAACACAGCTGCGTGAAGATGGTGGACTGAATCATAGCTATAAGAATGGCAGAAGCACTATCAACGGTTATCTGGAAGACTACGCTTTTGTTGTTGAGGGGTTCATTGCTCTCTATCAAAGCACTTTTGACGAAAAGTGGTTGACTCATTCAAGAGGGCTTCTGGACTATTCCATCACCCACTTCTTTGACACTTCCAGTGGGATGTTCTATTTTACATCTGATATTGACCCGCCTTTGGTCGATAGAAAAATGGAGCTGAATGACAATGTTATACCAGCCTCAAATTCTTCAATTGCCAAGTCATTATCCTTGTTGGGGCATTATTATTATGATGAAGCCTATACTAAGAAAGCAATTCAGATGTTGAACAATGTTAAAATGCATATGAGTTCGTACCCATCTGGGTATTCAAATTGGGGAATGTTGATGTTAAACGAGACATTTGAGTTTTTTGAGGTGGCCATTGCTGGTAAGGATGCTGGCAAGCTTCGCGCAGAAATGAACGTTGAATACCATCCTAATATCCTATATGTGGGTGCAAGAAAAAATAGTGAGCTCCCATTATTGCAGAATAAATTTGTAGATCGGGAAACGATGATATATGTTTGCGTAAATAAAGCATGCCAGCTCCCGGTATTAGCGGCATCCCAAGCGCTTGAGCAGTTAAACTAATTGAAATGAGTAAAAAAAATGGATTGATCAAATTTGCTGTTGTGGGCATGGGCCACATCGGGAAACGTCACGCTGCGATGGTGCAGGAGCACC
>Ga0302119_10000662_pt1 | contig 15530 bp, 10 predicted proteins | sample AG5_Tmax_MG_FD_203114 | JGI IMG/M metagenome (GOLD analysis project Ga0302119, IMG submission 203114) | Marine microbial communities from Western Arctic Ocean, Canada - AG5_Tmax | ecosystem: Environmental > Aquatic > Marine > Oceanic | place: Canada: Western Arctic Ocean | collected 2017-10-01 | reverse complement strand
AAACTTATGATTGGGTCCATTGTACCACGACCCATTGCCTTTGTATCAACTCGTTCCAAAGAAGGAAAAAATAATGTGGCGCCATTTTCCTATTTTAACGGCGTTTGTTCCAAACCGCCTACCATCATGTTTGCCCCGGCTCGGCGCGGATGGGATGGAGAAGAAAAGGATACTCTTATTAATATACGGGATACGGAAGAATTCGTGGTGAATATTGTGTCTGAATCTTTTGCGGAGAGAATGGTCATGTGTTCCACTGATTTTGATTCTGATGTGGATGAGTTTGATGTTTCTAAACTCACACCCGTTCCATCCCAAAAAGTATCACCACCACGAGTGGGAGAATCCAAAGTCAATTTTGAATGTAAATTAAATCAAATTATTGAAATTGGTGATGGAACTGCCGGTAGCGGGTTCGTGGTTATCGGCACCATAATTTTATTTCATATTGATGAAGATATTTATGAAAATGGCCGAATCAATTTAGAGAAACTACAAGCTGTGGGGCGCATTGCTGGAAATGGCTACGTGCGAACCACGGATACATTTGATATTATTAGAAAGATTAAGCCAGACCAATAAATTTTAATCCTATTTACAATTTTGGGTTATGAGACCGACCTAAATCCACAAACAAAAAAACCCACGAATGTGGAACTGTTTTATAGAAATGAAGGTATGAAAATGTAAGTGTTATATTTACTCTTTAATATGATGATTAGAATCTTGCCTATTGTCGGGCTTTTACTTTTAATTCCATTGATAGCTATGCAATTAACGAATGAAGTAAACTGGTCTTTTTTTGATTTTATAATTATGGGGGGAATGCTCACAATAACTGGTCTATTGATTGGAATAATACTTAAAAAGGTTAATAATTCTAAAAATAGACTAATACTTATATTAACTATTGTAATGATATTTTTTCTTATTTGGGCTGAACTTGCAGTGGGACTATTTGGAACTCCATTTGCAGGTGATTAAATATCTACCCATCATCCCAGAAACAAAAAACCCTACGAATGTGAAATTAAGCATCTGTAATTTTTTTTATCAAATATGGTTCTTTAAGGAATATTATAATAATAATTATAAAAGAAAAAAATGAAAGCAGTCGTTCAATTAGAATATGGTGGAGTTGATAAACTAACTTTAAAAGAAGTAGAAAAACCTGTGATTTCAAAGAATGAAATACTTGTTGAAGTTCATACTGCGAATATCGCGAGTGGGGATATGAGGATCAACACTCTAGATGTACCCAGAATACTTATGCCTATAATGAAGTTGATTTTTGGATTCAAAGGTCCTAGAAGTCAAATAAGAGGAGTAACAGGTTCAGGTATTATATCTAAAATAGGAAATAATGTTGAAGAATATAAAGTAGGAGAGAAAATTTATTTTATCAATTCAATAAAAGCGGGGTGTTTAGCAGAGTATGTCGTACTAAATAAAAAAAGTGTAATTGCAAATATTCCCGATAACATTTCATTTAATGAGGCTGCACCACTTGCATTTGGAGCAATGAGTGCTTTACACTTTATTAATAAGTCTACAATTCAAAAAGATGACCAAGTTTTAATATACGGAGCAAGCGGAAGTGTAGGCAGTTATGCATTACAACTAGCCAAATTCTATGGAGCAATAGTAACAGCTGTTTGCAGTGAAAAAAATCATATAATAATGAAACAAATAGGTGCAGACTATGTGATAGATTATCATACAGTTGACTTCACTAAGGGCAATAAGAAGTATGATTATGTTTTTGATTCAGTGATGAAAACAAAGAAAAAAGATGTAAAAAAAGTACTTTCTTCAAAAGGAATATATAAAACAACAAAATCACCAACATCAGAGAAAATTAAAAGTTTAATAACAATAAATGATATAATTAAAAAGGGTAAGTTGACAACAGTTATAGATAAAGTATATCAGTTAAGTAATTATAAAGAAGCACACGAACACGTGTATTCCAAGCACAAAGTAGGAAATGTTGTAATAAAAATCAAATGATCAAACAACTTAAATATTTATTAATAATATCAATTCCACTTTTCACATCTTCCTGTAATGGACAGATTAATAAAGAAACAGATAAACAAAGCACAGAGAAATTAGTTACTGAAAAGATTGAGCCTTATAAGTATGGTGCAGGAGATGTTGTTAATAGAGGCTATTTGGATAAATCTGGAAATATGTGGTTTACCACATTAAAGGAAGGCGTATTTAAGTACGATGGTAAAATGTTCAAAAATTTTACTGTGAAAGATGGTCTTTGTTCAAACATAGTAAATGCTGTAGTTGAGGACAAGAACGGAATAATGTGGTTTGGAACAGCAAAAGGACTTTGTAGTTACGATGGTGAGAACTTCATTAATATACCTTTGCCACAAGAAGATATTCAAAGTGTTTCGTCCGAAACAGGACTACCAAGCAGAAAAACCGAAACTGTTTTATCCTTAATTCAAGCAAGTAATGGTGATTTTTGGGTCGGTACAGACGCAAGTGGTGCCTACCGCTATGACGGAAAAACATTCACCTCATTTTTAAAATTCAAAGGAAGATTACAACCAGATGATAATGTTTATAACAATTGTATCTTGAGTATAATTGAAGATGAGAAGGGAAATATTTGGATTGGTTCTTTTACACACGGAGGATTAAGTGAGATTGTCGGAGATAACATAACTCACCACGCTTTAAAGGATGGATATGGTGACGGTATGATTGCAACGAGTTATATGGACAACAAAGGAAACCTATGGTTTGGGACTAGAAATGGAGGTATTTACCAATATGACGGCAATACCTTTAAAAACATAGCTGATACAAATACAGGAGGACAAATAGCTATGGCTTCCGTGTTGGAAGATAGAAAAGGAACAATTTGGGTTGCAAGCTTTGCAAGAAAAGGTGTTTATAGGTATGAGAATAAATCATTTATTCCACTTGATATTAAAGGGAGTGAAAAGTTGAATGATATCAAATTTATTACGGAAGATAAACAAGGAAACATATGGTTCGGTGGTAGATATGGATTACTGTGGAGATATGATGGAGATAAATTAAAAGACTTTACCCAACTAAAAAGAATTAAATAAAAAGGCTACAGCTAACAAGGTATATAAGTAATGCTCCGCTGTCGCTATGCACTACTCATATACAAACCGTAAGATATAATATACAAGTTAGAGTTCCATTACTGATTCCGGCTCAACAAAAAGGAACAGAAATATTGTTCCTTTTTTTTGGCTAACACATATCGGTCATAGTAGTTCGTAATCCCAAATCAAGCACACACCCAAGTCAGCCCTAATTATCCTTTTCATATTTTTGAGTATTGGGCACATCATCAATTGTTATGGCAACCTTTTTTTGCTAATTGCCTGAATAAAAACCACGAAGAGGTATGGTTATTAATAGTGAATAAAAAATTATTGATAAAACTTTTTTCATATATTGATATTGCATAATGTATTATTCTTAAATCTACACATCATCTAACAAACAAAAACCTCGATTAAACTCACTAACTCTCCGATTAGGTTATGAGACTCTTTGATTTTCTTCTATTTAATTAACCAGTACGATGATAGAGCGCTGATATGACCCACAAACAAAAAACACCGCTAATGGGCGAGGCTTTATGTCTTACTAATTAAAGAATCTATTTCAACAGTACCATCTTCTTAGTGCTAATGTATTCACCTGCCTGTATCTGATATAGGTAGATGCCAGCACTAACTGGCTTACCAAAGTCATTAGTAGCATCCCAGGTTACTGACTTATGACCAGCATCTTGGTTTTGATTGATTAGAGTTTTTACTCTCCTACCAAGCATATCGTAGATGATGATATTAACAAGTCTATTTTCAGGTAGGTTGTAGCGTAGCGTTGTGACAGGGTTGAATGGGTTAGGATAATTCTGGTGGAGGGCATATTCATCAGGCAGTACGAATCCATCATCTGTGATTATATCCACCGAAGTAGTTACGGCTCTACGGTTGTAGGAAAAACCGCCGCCGCTATTGCTACCACTATAGGACAAAAATGTCACATCAAAATATAGACTGTCCTGAGGAAGATACAGCGATACCGTATCCCCTATGAGGGATTGAGGTGAACCTCCATGCATGGTTACAAAACTGGTATAGCTGGCTAAGTCAGCAGCAGTGGTTATTGTATAGGCCCAAAGTGTGCCTACGGGTGAAGAACCAGAGTTACCAGAATAGCCATCTTCCTGGGCAATATTGAAAAGACTTTGGTTATCTTTGCGGGTGATCCAGACATTATCAGTGATACGGTCCTGATTTTCCTGTAGTGTCCAATCTGCCCAATCAGCCTTGGTGAAAATCACACTGTCCGCATTTAACACACTTGCACTAATCAATAAAAAATAGTACATCATTATAAATAAATTACTTGAAATAATTTTCATCAAATTTAATATAAAAAATTATATTTATTTGCTACACTTATTTAGTCTAGCTGTCATATTTTTATTCGTTTCAGTGTGGTTTTTTATAATGAAATACACACTGAAATTCTGTTCACAGGAGAAAAGGCTCCAGCGTCATTGAGGGAATAGCTAAATTTGGTCATAAGTCCAATTAGCTGTATTGAAAATCCTACACCTAAGGATAGACCTTCTGTATCATGGTTAAATTTATATCCACCTCGTAAGAAAAATATTTTCTTGAATCCATATTCAATACCCATATTTACCCGTTCTGTATAGTCTATAGGGTGTACCGCATCCACTTCAACGAGAAGATTATGATTTTCTCCAAAACTCCCAACAAAGTCCATGACATCCAATGCAACTCCCATAGTAAAAGTGAGCGGCAAAGGGAAAGAATCATCTTCATATTTAAAATTCTTTGAAAAATTTCTTACTCCCATTCCAAAACGGAAACTTTTTATACCAGGGTAATAAATAGTGCCAAAATCATATGCCAGTCCATCGGTTTTATTTGACTTTTCTGCTCCATCAGGCATCAAAGTATTTCCTAGGCTTTGACTCACAAATTTTACTTGTCCACCAACGGAAAACCGATCAGTCAAACTCTTAGCAAAAGAAATCCCCATTGCTAAAGCTTCCACTTCAACGTTGCCTGTTTCAATAAAACCAGCAGTATTATCAGCAACTCGCGTACCAATTATGCTACCATAATCAGAAGTTTGCATGCTGAATCCAATTACACCAAAATTACCCAGTTTCTTTGTAACGCCTAGTGTATAATAACTAATATCAGCAAGCCAGTTTGTTTGCGTACTGAAAAAGTCAATGTTAACATGCTGTTCAGTCATTCCTGCCGGATTATAAAACATGGAGCTTGCACCTGCACCAACAAGAGTGAATGCACCCCCCATAGCAGCCGCACGGGCGTCGGCATCAATTTTTAAAAACTGATATCCTGATTGGGCCACTTTATTTATTTCGGCGTTCAATTTCGTCATGGTCGAACCTATTAAAAGTGCCACGAAAATAATTATTCTAATCTTCATAGTCACAAACTTACCTGTATGAAAAAGAGCAACCATAATTTTCCTTATCTAATAATGACAAATTTAGTTATGGACATATCACCAGTTTCATTATCAGTAATATGTGCAAGATAGATTCCACTCACGAGTAACTGACCACTATCTGATACAGTCTGCAAATCGAGGATATTCCCACCCCATACTTCATCACCAGAACCAGAGTTGTGTTCGACAGATTTCACCAGATCTCCGCTTTCGGTATATATGTTAATTGTGCAGTAACCGGGTATATCCATAAATACGATTTTATTAGGTTCTCCAGGAAAGTTATTTGCATTCACATTTAATGGGTTTGGAACAACTCGAATTGTTTCCAGAGTACCAGCAGGACGGGATCGGTATGCTGCAGCACGCGTCCGATTCAAATTCCAACCACTTTCAAGACTGCGCACCACACCGTTAGGGCTGGGTGTATTTGATAAACCATCATCAAAGGCAGTCACATAATAAAAATAAGCAACGCTTCGCTGTGCAGTTGTATCATTAAAGCTGTGGGTGAGAATGACACCAGAATTTCCACCGCATTCAAAAATTCTTGTAAATGAGGAATCTGGACTCCCCGTGCTCCGATAGACTCTGTAACCTGCGAAATCTGAAGCTTCTTCTGATTCATCTCCCCAATTGATTTGGATGTAGTCCGGCAAACCCTGAACATCAATAGAAGGAGCTCTAGGAGGGACTGGGAGTTCATAATTGTTTTGAACGGCATATTGGGCAGCCCATGCGTTCTTAAAAAGAGAATCTTTTCCTGTTGCTACCCAACAATCTTTCGCATAGTCGTTATCATTATCGTATAAATCAGGATGATCTATAAAAGGAGGCGGTAGATTATTTTCACTGTCCCAGGTGGCTGTCCCGTTATTCCATGCCCGTCCAATTTCCCGGCCTTTTTCCGGTGAGATAGATCCCATTACAAAAGCATAAACAAACCGGATACTGTCTCCGAAAGCCAGATCATAAGGACCTGAGGAAGTATGTGCTATTGCACGCCAATTCCACCAGGGAAATTCTTTGGGATATTTATAACCCTGCTCATCCATCCTAAGGGAATGATATGTGTTCTCATAAATATTTTCGGTTTGATATTCCAGATTAAAGAGTGGACCTCCAAATCCATACTGTAGAACCTCATACAAATTTGCTAACTCACTGGGAGTGTGGCTGGACGCCTCAAATTTTAACCAAAATATTTCAACAGTTTGAGCACCTGTCATTCGAGGTTGGGTAATATCATCAGATTTATCTGATGCGGATTTATCAGCGTGCAAAAATGCTTCGCCAACATAAAATGGTCGATTAATAAAATCTTTACTTTTATCAGGATCACCAAAATCATCATAATCAGAATTTGGCCCTCGAGCTGGATAGCCATACATTATGCGCAGCGAATCTCCAATTTGTTCACCATAAGTACTGTACCAAGGTGAACCTCTACCAGGTGAATAAAAGTTATTCATGCGCATAAAATAGACATCTTCCAGATTCTGTCCTTCTAATTCTATATCCGGGTCATCATCTGTGTTGCCATTATTAATAAATGTCCAGTCATAGATAATAAAATCGTCGTAATCTGCACTACTCCAAGCAAGAACCTTTTGTTTTAATGTGACTCCCATTATTGTATTAACAGTAGATTCCATCATCAAATCGGCGGTTCCCGGAATTTTCTCTGGATTGACTTCATCACCAGTTAAAGGAAAAGGATCATTTAATATTTCACCATTCACTGTAACCGTAGGAGGCTGATGTCGCATATATTGTTTTAAGGTGTTGCCTCCATCATCGGCAATTGGCATTGTTATATTTTCATTGGCACCAGCTGTCGCTGTACCCACAACTTTCACTGGCCAGTTTGTACCTGTTTCATCAACCCAATCTACAGTACCCAAATGCCAACCAGCGTTGTACAGATGGTAATACCTGTAGTTATCATAGTAGTAATAAACTGCTCGTGAACCAGCAAATTGATCTTGATCGGTATTATCGACTACCTTCATCTCCACATTGCCGATCCGTATCCACTTGAAGGTACCAGCATATAGCATCTGAATACCTGTTAGAAATAAAATAATATAGACTGTAGAAGTAAGTTTTTTTGTATTATTCATTATAAAAAATTTGGATCACTTAAAAATTGATTCTAAAACCAAGAGTTATACTTCTGGGATTCAAATATGTAAGAAAGCCTCTATTGGGCATGTTAATATGGGCTTTATCATCACTATTGATATCTCCAACCTGATCATTCCCACCGGTATAACCTGCAGCGGTATATTGTTCTTCTTCATACATGGGTAGTTGTAAAGATTCCATATAGTTTCGCCAATCGTCACCACCATCAAATCCTTGCATGGCAATATATTGCAGATCAAAAACATTATTAATATCAACAAAAACCATTAAATCAAGTTTATTTGTTGAAATATTTTTTCCCATACGCAGATCGGCAGAGTATTGACTTTTCCACTGGAGATTATCTTGAAGTTCATAGGTATCCAACGGATCCCAGGTTATATAGTCTCCAGCTTTCCAACCAAGGAGGATATTTATTTGCCATTGGTCTAATGGATGAGTGCCTAGTAATTTCGGTCCCCAAGCCTTCGGTGTATGTAACACCAGATTGGCCCTTAAGAAAGGTCTTGCCAATGGTTTCTCCTGTTTCGGATTCTGGTATCCATAGCGCATTTGGTCTCGAGGATTCTCGTAGTAATGATCTCGGCCAATATATCCCCAAGTTTGTACGATGTAATTGTAGTTTATCCAACCAGTGAACCAGCGTCCATATCTCTTCTGAACTCTGATCTCTAATCCACGAATATCTTCATAATTGCTATTTTCAGTTGTAGTATAGTTTACGCTTCCGTCAATACTGGTATACCCAACGTAAGCGATCTGATCAGAAACATCTTTATAATAACCTGATGCATGCACCAGGATCATATTGGATACATCATATTCAACACCCAATTCATAGGCTATTGTTTTAGGTATTTCTGCTGAAGGATTTCCAAGAAAATCTATGCCTTGATATGCAGTTCCATAACCTATTTGATACATGTCAATCGATGAAGGCATGGAATAAAAATGACCATAGTTGAAGTATAATTTTGCTGCATCGGTAATGGGATGAGAAACACCCAGTCTTGGACTTATTTTCAAATGCCCCTTTGCTGGTTCTGTTGGTGCTAATTGGGTAAACTCATCCTTAAAGGTGGGAGAAAGATATTTTGAGTATAGATCTACAGTATACCAATCCTGATTAGGAGAGTTACTATCCAAGCGTAATCCAAGATTAGCTATAAGACCTTTGATCTCGATTTTATCCTGAATGTAGGCTCCCATTCTAATGGGATAAGCCCGATATTGATTTACGTAGTTGTTTTTGGGAGCGTAGTCAAACTGACTCTGATAAGAGGTGTTCAAATCATCGTAGTTTAATTCAAAGCCTGTCTTTACTTGGTGTTTTTTATTGATTTGACTTATTAAATCAAATTTCACATTCAACGTATTCACTTCGGACTCATCTCGCGTTACACCACCTAAAGAAGCAAAAACCATCCCGTCTCCAGATGGGGTATAATTGCTAGCGACCGAGAATCCCAATGGCGCCTCATCCACAGTTACATTTCCAAAGGAACGAATCACTGTTTTGTCACGGATGAAATCTGGGCCATAGCAGGCATTTTTCAGATTAACATTAGAAATTCGAATATTGTAGTATGTGCTGGGACTCAGGATATGATCAAAGGTAAATCCTACCATTGAACGATAAATGTTAAAAGGGTTAAGAGCACTGGGCCAATAAAGTGCAGAACCACCACCATCTGCATATGAATCAGAAGTGGCCAGATAACTCCAAAAAATATCAGAACCGCTGTTGAGGTACCAGTTATTGCCGGAACCTTCCGGACTAGCAGAAAGGGTGTTAATCTCACCATAGAGACCCTCAACTTTAACTTTTATCTTGTTTGTGGGCTGCATCGTCAACTTAAGATGCGTATTTGATTCGTGGTGAAAATCCCGGACTGCTGGTAAAGCAAACATGTCATTTTTATTATGATGCGAGATATAAAAGGTCATGTTTCCCAATGCTTTTCCAATTAAAGGAAGCGGACCACCAAATCCGATATCTATATTGTAATCCGGTTTGTGACCGTATTGGCCTTCTTTTTGTCCTAACTCGCTACTGCCCTTAACACGATGGTACCACAAGAAAAGGTCACGCGCTTGTTGTGGTGTCATATCGTTTGATGGGTCATTGTCTGATAGCAAATTAGCAGATACAGAATTCCAGCCAATGAACTCGGGATAGCTTTCTTGCACATCATTACTCCAACTACCTTGCTGGGTACCACTCCACATCACCCCTGGTTCCAAAAATGACCTAAGATAATAATTCATCGGATCAAAAAGTGAGTATCCATCATGTTTAAGCTGGGGAGAATCATACTGTATATCAATTGAACCACTATACTTAGACGGTGAGCCTTCTTTAGTAATAATATTGATCAGTCCGGAGCGAATATTACCATATTCTGCATTGAACCCGCCCTTAATAATACTTATTTGATCAACTGAACTCAGGTTTACCATCATGACCGGCTCATTAGATCTATTATCAATAAAAGACATCCCATCAATCATCAAAGCGGTTTGATCCAAGCCGCCGCCACGAATGAGGTCATTTTCAATACCTGCTTCCAGGTTTATGTAATCCCGTATATCGCGAACTGTTGGAACGGTATTAATATCTTCAGAAAAAATGTGAACTTCGCTTGCAGAGCGATCCATAATGATGACTTCCCTATCAGCAGTAACCACAATCTCGGATGCTTCAAGTACCTTTGTTGATAATTCAAAATTCAAGGTAACTGTATGATCAGAGAGGATCCTGACATCTCTGCTTATAGTAGTCTGATACCCTATCATAGAAACAGATACAGAATAGGTTCCAGGACGTAGATTTAAGATATAATACTCACCTTCCAAATCAGTTGCCGATCCTTGAGATGTACCAACAACAACCACATTTACGCCGGGCAAAGGATCTCCATTATCCCTATCAGTAACCCTACCATATATTTTTCCGGATACTCCGGCCCAGATAAAATTTTGTATACAAATTCCAATCAGTATGTATCTTATCCAAGAATTTGTAATTGTGTTTATTCTTTTACGGAATTTTATGGTACACACTGGCATGCTTTTTTCTTTTTTTAGAGGATTACAAATTGGTTACTAACTTGTAAAAACAGTTAAAAAAAATGCCCCTTTATATATTTAAGGGGCATTTTTTAATTAAAGGATTTTACCACGTATTTTGGGGTACAGCCCCAGTACCATAATCTGGTCCCAAATAAATGACATATACTTCATTGCCCTGGTTTCCTGCTGCAACATAGAGCTTGTTTTCATGCCATACAGCCTTATTGGGATTTTCGGTTGGAAGCTCCCATACCTCTTCGACAGCGCCTTCAGGAGTTACTCGAACTAATGTTGAGTTTCCCCAGCCAACCATCATATAAACATTACCCATACCATCGATAGCCAAACCTGATGGGTTATAGTCTTCACTAGCAAGTATCTGAGTGATCGAACTAGCTGTTATAGTATCGCCTTCTGCAGGAACTGGTGCTTTAAAAAGACCATTACTACCAGAATCATTCTTAGTATACCAATAAAGATCGTCATTATAAAGACGGAAAGGAGATCCCCATGATCCAGAGGGTTTTATTAATGTGGCAGCATCTGCAGTAGCCGATCGATGGTAAATAGTTCCATCAGCTGTTCCGATATATATATCCCCATCACTGTCCCATTGAAAATCAAATGGGTTATTAACGTCAGTATCTGCCGGCATATAGTTTTCATAATCACCGCCTGAAGGAGGGATTTTAACGATACCATAGTCACCCCAAACGACTGCAGCGTATAGGTACCCGTCAGGACCAAAATGCATTTCACCTTCACCCCAATGAGTTTGACCGAAATAGCTTTCAGTCCCATCAGGAGTGATCTTATATACTTCTCCCGGATCTTGCCCGCGTGCATACAGGTTTCCATCTGCATCGAAAGCAAGGCCACCCTTTGTTTTAGGGCCGTAGAGTTGATTGCCAGCCGCAGACCCTACAGAGTCAAGGCCTGCAACCGTGATTATATCAAAAACAGGTAATAAACTGATTGCAATACTTTCACTTACTTTTTCTTCAACATCTTCAACATTCCTAACCTTTAAAGTGGCATTGATTGTTACACCTACGCCGCTAACATTTGGTCGAGTGAATGTCAGTGATGTTGTGGTACCTGCAGAAGGTATAACTGAAGCAAGTGATACATCATTAGTATCAACCTCAATCAAATTCAATGAAAAGGTCGCATTGAAATTTTCGCCAGTAATTGTTACTTCCTCGCCAGGATACCCTTCAGCAGGACTAATTGAAGTGATAACCGGAGCGGGAACTACAGTGTCAACTGGATCATCCGTTTCGTCCTCACAAGAAAACATTACTAGAACAGATAATGAAATTATAGATAAAACTCTAAAATAATTATTTTTCATAATTTTTCTCCTAGATCTTTAAAAAATTAATTACTCTTGTCCGTTTTTACGAACACTTTCTAATTGCTCTTAAGATTAGCAAACCCTTAGGCTAATAGCCAATGTAATATTATAATTAATATCAAACAACTAAACACCTACTATTACTAAATGTCTATATACAAAAAACCCCGCTACTGGACAGGGGTTGATTTTGTATAATTGTAATTATTTTAGCAGTAGCATTTTTATCGTCCGCTTGTGATCCGCTGTTTGCAGGCGGCAGAAATATACACCGGCGCTTACCGATGTGCCGCTTTGACCGATACCATTCCAATGAACCGTGAAATGATCAGCTGGTTGATCATAATCTACCAAGGTATTAATCAGTTTTCCGGTCAGATCGTAAATAGCTAAGCTCACCTCCGCCGGTTGCGTCAGCCTGTACTCGATTGTGGTACCCGAATTGAATGGGTTTGGATAATTCTGACTTAACCGGAAAGACTGAGGCGTCAAATCTCCATCGATGTTATCGGTCACAGCTACGTTATCGATGCGCCAGTAATAATGGTGAGTGTCGGTAAAAAAGGACAGGTAAATCCGTTCACCCACATGGGCTGATAAATCAATGTCGTCTACCGTTTGCCAGTTCATAAAATCATCTTCATTGAAACTGATACTGGCAATTGTTGACCAGGGGCCGGTTGGTGACGTGGAACTCTCAATTTTAATTTGATGCTCCGGTTTGGGATCCGGCCAGTAATTATCCCAGCCGCGGATTTCTTTAAAATGCAGGTTCGGCGCACTGGCATCGCGCAAATCAACCAATGGTGTAATTATTCTTACCTCACCTGGTCCAGAACCAGTCCAGTTTTCGGCACTGAACAGCGCACGTTGGCCGGCATAGGGTCCGGAAATCCAGTTGCTGTTATCTTCATCGTAGACTTCCACGCTGTCCCAGGTGCTGATGACCGGAAGACCATTTGTCAAAATTTGTGTCCAGCCTGCACCTAGTGGATCATATCCGAAATACTCAAAATCTTCCCAGAAATGATGCTGGGATGGTAACCCCACCACAAAGCTGCGTAAGCGCTGGTTGACCGAGAAACTGTCACTAATAGTAATCATCAATTCCACTTCTTCACTGGAAGGAAAATCTTCGGAAATATCAAACGTAATCTCCTGCTGCGTGCTGGCATCGGCTTCCAGACTTCCGATAATCTGCGGGGAGTCAACATTCTGAATATAGATTGCGTTGGCACCCTGAGGCTGAATTAACACATTGATATTTTGACCGTTTACCGTCCCTTGGTTTTTAATATCCATTAGTAGCAAAATATTTTCACCGGGATCAAATTTTCCATTGGAATTCCCATTGTCAATCACACCGGCTACCAGGTATCCGTATTCAGGAATTTGTCCGATTTCCAATTGATAAGAAGCAGTTGCGGATACAGTACCATCGGAGATTAAATATTCAAGCCCGATCTGTGATGACATTGGAATATCGGACGCAACGGAAAGATTATGATTTGCATAGGTGGTAACCATCGGATCAAGTAGTCCAACTGTATCATTGGCTTCGTGCACCGTGAGAAAAAGGTTATTTGCTCCAGTTAGATTCAAATACACCACCACGCTATTGCTAGTATCGTCGCCGATATTGATTACCGGCAGTTGTAATTCAAAATTCTCTCCCGGGTCAACGTCCCCATCCTGATTGTCATCATTAATAATCTGCGGTTGATAGAACAGGAAAGCAGGCGCGGAAACCGAATCAGCCGGATCCAGATAATCGAGCGCAGTATTGATAAATCCGGGAAAAGCCGCCACCGTGGCAGAATGCCAGTTGATAACACCGTCGTAGATATTGGAACTCATTATCCAGCGTGAATCATTTTCCACGTGAGTAGCACCCCAGTTATGGCCCGCTTCATGAGCCTGGAAATTTCCTAGCCAGCGGGTATATCCCATGTTCCAGAATTCAACCAAATGATGACGGCGAAAGGTGCCGATCGAGTTCAACCATCCATACGAATAGCCAATTGAACGCCCGGACCAAAAGGTTGCGAGGTCGTGCCAGTTTAACAGGCCGCCATCTCCAACCCAACTGTCAAAGTGATCCAATAATTCTCCCGCATCATTGCTGTCTGGCCACGGCTCCGCTTCCCGATAGGTAAAGATAAATAGCTCCACCAACCGGTAGGTGATATTCAATTGATTATAATAGGAGTCGGTTATATTCAAGATATTCAGTAATTCGTAGGCAAGTTGGTCTGTTGAATTAGTTTTGGTGAAAGCATAATAATCAGCTACCAGTGCGATTTCGGCTTCGTAGATAATATCTGCAGTAAATGTGGCACCGGATGATAGCTCGATTCCCGGAAAATTGAGGTACCAATTTTCAGCCAGACCGATATCATTTACCAACTGAATCCCGGATTTATTCAGCGAGCTTATGTTGAATATTCTGACTCTGGTTTTCGATTCCGCAGTCTCATTCGCAGCCGCGACCGATTCGATAAAAAATTGTTCGTTAGACCCGGTTTTAATAAAGCCAGAGAAATAATTTGGTCCAATAGTCAATCGCACTTGACTGTCCGGATCATCGGTAGATCTCCCCTTGTAAGTTCTGGCCAACACCTCCGGACCATCAATCACGCCCTGATCCGTGGCAAGTCGAAACCGGAAATTATCAGCCAGTAGGGAGTAGGATTCTATCTGCAAATCGAAGGTAAAATTGGGAGAGAAGTTCAGCCTTATCCGGTTGTGGCCGGGAGCAAGGGCCGGAACTCCGTCATTCAGTTCATAGGTGCCAGTCTCAACATTAACGGTATTAAGACTTTTATGAATCTCATTTTCCGCGCTAACAACTGGATAGAAAAATAATTCAATATCAGTTGCCCAGCTAAATTGTATAAACGTAACCAGCCAAAAGCGTCCAGCCAATGAAGCAAACTCGGCGGGTAGATGCCTAATAATCGAATCCGATTTCTGACTCATAAACGCTCCCAACAAATCTAGTTGGATTCATTGGCATTTCATTTATTTCTTTCCAGATTGGACTTGTTCTTTTAGGACGCCAGAGTTGTATAGGATCTTTCATGTTTAAGGTGTATTAAGTAAGGCTTGCTACAACTTCTATAATTATTTCATTCATTTAATCTCTTCTGGCTAAACGAATTCCATATTAACAGGTTGTATTCCATGTTCGGGCTGTTTTTCCAATGCCCAACTCCAAACTGCAGAGTTGGTTATAATCAATAAATCAACAAGTATATTCCTAAACCTTATGGGGGAATGTAAGGAATTTTACATAAAATGGGAGGGGACAAAAAACCCCGCTACTGGGCAGATGTTATCTAAAATATATAAATAAAAGTTATTACTTAAAATATCATATATAATGAAATAATATCCGGACTAAACATTATTGAGACTCTTTTTA
>Ga0302119_10000658_pt1 | contig 15615 bp, 9 predicted proteins | sample AG5_Tmax_MG_FD_203114 | JGI IMG/M metagenome (GOLD analysis project Ga0302119, IMG submission 203114) | Marine microbial communities from Western Arctic Ocean, Canada - AG5_Tmax | ecosystem: Environmental > Aquatic > Marine > Oceanic | place: Canada: Western Arctic Ocean | collected 2017-10-01 | reverse complement strand
GCCTGCTGGGCGCTCTGTTCGTGATTGGCGAGGCGACGGCGCAGATCATTGTTCGAAGATTCGATCGCTTTGCGCACCCCTGCCGCCTTCAGGAGGGCGAGTAGAGCTAGGCCGAGGGCTGCATGGGCGACGACCAGGGAAGCAAGGGGGAGGTTCATTTGCCTCTTATCGTAGGGCAAGGCCGGGTCGACGGGGTGAAATCCTCTGGGGCTTCAGTAGTCAGGAATAGGCTCCCGAGTCTCGAACTGGAAACCCTGACATACTTTCTGCCAATCCCTCGTTCCGATCGGCCCATTGGTGAGTAATCTAGTGGGCGAAAACACGAGTGCTGGGCTAGGATTTCTCTGTGAGGCCTTCCCCCTGGATCCCTATCTAGCCCTCTCAATCGAGCACCTGGCCCCAGGCCAGAACCCCCCTAATCATGACCAAGATCGAAACCCCCGGAGCCGACCTCCCCCTTCAACAATTGGAGCGGGTCGTGATCCGATTCGCCGGAGATTCCGGCGACGGGATGCAAATCACCGGAAACCAGTTCACCCAGACCAGCGCGCTCTTCGGGAATGACTTGGCGACCCTCCCCGACTTTCCCGCTGAGATTCGTGCGCCAGCAGGCACGCGACCTGGCGTGTCAGGTTTCCAGTTGCAGTTCAGCTCCAAGGACATTCACACTCCTGGAGACGAGCCGGACATCTTGGTGGCCATGAACCCTGCGGCCCTGGTGGTCAACTTGGGAGACCTCAAGGCCGGCGGTACGGTGGTGGTGAACACGGGTGCGTTCAAGGCGAACGACCTGAAGAAAGCCAAGCTGGACAAGAACCCCTTGGAGGACGGCACCCTCGACGGATACCGCGTGATTCCGGTGGACATCAACGCGCGGGTGCTCGATGCCCTCGTGGACTCTCCCCTGAAGACGAAGGAGAAGTCTCGCTGTAAGAACTTCTACACCCTGGGCCTGATGTATTGGCTTTACAGCCGCCCCTTGGAGCCGACCATTACCTGGCTTCATGAGAAGTTCAAGAAGCGCCCCGAGTTGGTGGAAGCCAACGTGATCGCGCTCAAGGCTGGTTTCAACGCCGGCGACATCCGCGAGTTGTTCCAGGGCCAATACGAAGTCCCCAAGACCGACGAGCTACCCGCCGGAACCTATCGCAACATGATGGGCAACGACGCAATCGCCATGGGCCTTGTGGCGGGTGCAAAAATGGCTGGGCTGACGCCCGTGTTGGGCTCCTATCCCATCACTCCGGCCTCAACGATCTTGGAGTCCCTCGCGTCTTACAAGCACTTCGGTGTGATCACCATGCAGATGGAAGACGAGATCGCTGCGATTTGTGCAGCAATCGGCGCTTCCTTCTCAGGTTCTCTGGGAATTACCAGCACTTCCGGTCCGGGTATGGCGCTCAAGACCGAGGCCATGGGCTTGGCGATCTCTGCCGAGTATCCGTTGGTGATCATCAACATTCAACGGGCAGGTCCATCCACGGGCATGCCCACCAAGGTGGAGCAGTCGGACCTGTTGCAGGCCGTTTTTGGCCGCAACGGTGATGCACCAGTCCCTGTGATCAGCTGCTCGCGCCCCTCGGATGCTTTTCAGTTGACGATTGATGCTTGCCGTATCGCGGTTCAATACATGACTCCGGTGATCCTGTTGAGCGACAACTTCATCGCTAATGGTGCCGAGCCCTGGTGTCTGCCCGATATCGAAAGCCTCAAGCCGTTTCCGGTGGTGTTCAAGACGGACCCCGAAGGTCACCAGACCTTTGCGCGTAACGAGAAGGGCGCCCGCGCCTGGGTTAAGCCTGGTACGCCGAAGATGGAGTTCCGAATCGGTGGCCTCGAGAAAGACGTCGAAGGAAACGTTTCCTATGACGCGGCTAACCACCAGGCCATGACGAATTATCGTCACAACAAGGTGGCTGCGGTCGCCGAGTCAATCCCGACTCCTGAGCTTGATGGGCCTGATAGCGGAGACCTCTTGATTCTCGGCTGGGGTTCGACCGTTGGCATCTTGACCCAGGCGGTGGAAACTTCCCGGGAAAATGGTGTTTCCGTCAGTCGCATGCACCTGACTCACATCTGGCCTTTCCCCAAGGGCCTCGATGAGATCTTCAGTAAGTTCAAGGCCATCATGGTCCCCGAGATGAACATGGGACAACTGACCCGCATCTTGCGCGGCGAAATGCCGCAGCACAACTTCATACCTTTCACTAAAGTCACCGGCCAACCGTTCCTCACCACCGAGGTCGTCGCCAAAATCAAAAACGTTCTCGAGGGCTGAACCATGACTGACACTGCAACGACAACACTGACCAAGAAGGATTTCGTCTCAGACCAAGAGGTACGTTGGTGCCCCGGCTGTGGAGACTATGCCATCCTTGCCGCCATGCAAAAGTACATGGCGGATTCGGGAGCGGACCCGGCTAACACCGTGTTTGTAAGTGGAATCGGCTGTTCCAGCCGTTTCCCCTACTACATGAACACCTATGGCTTTCACACCATTCACGGCCGGGCTCCGGCCGTGGCCACTGGCGTGAAGGTCGCTAACCCGGACCTTAGCGTTTGGATTGTGACCGGTGATGGTGATGCCCTGTCCATCGGCGGCAACCACCTCGCCCATATCCTGCGCCGGAACCTCAACGTGAACATCCTGCTGTTCAACAACGAGATCTATGGCTTGACCAAAGGTCAGTATTCGCCCACCAGCCCGGTGGGAACTAAGAAGAAATCTACGCCCCTGGGTTCGGTGGATAGGCCCTTCAACCCGATCGCCTTTGCACTCGGGTGCAATGCGACCTTCGTGGCCCGTAGCGTCGATACGGATGCAAAGCACCTGACTCGGATTTTCGCTGCCGCGGATGCGCACCAGGGAACCTCCTTCATCGAGATTCTTCAGAACTGCGTGATCTTCAATAAAGACTTCTACAACAAGGTCGTTGACCGGTCCGTGCGAGCGGACATGACTGTGGATTTGGTCCCGGGCGAAAAAATCGTCTACGGTGCTGACAAGGACAAGGGCTTGCGCTTCACTGCCAGCGGACTAGACACCTGCGGCGTGGATGATGCTGAAGTTTGGGATCCTTCCACGGCGACGGTTTCCCAGGCGTTTGCCATTTCCCAGTTGGACACGGATCCTGACACTCCCAAGCCCCTGGGGATCTTCCGGGCGGTGGACGCTCAGATTTACGATGAGTCCGTCCGCGAGCAGGTTGAGGAAGCAGTGTCCGCCAAGGGTGAGGGCAAAATCGAAGACTTGGTCTACTCCGGCGATTGCTGGACCGTGGGCTGAGCGCGCTTCCACGAAGTTTAAAAATCAACGGCCGGTCACCTCTTTGGGTGGCCGGCCGTTTTGTTTTGGATCCGATTGGGCCTGAAGGTTCCTAGTCCTTGCGCTTTCGGCCGCGGCGAGGTGTCTCCTCATCGTCGCCCCCATACCCGAGCTGTTCCAATTGAGACCGATCGTCGCCAGTCAGGTCCACCGTGTGCTCCGGTATGGCTTCCGCTCGCATCCGTTCTCCCCATTGGGCAAGCAGCGGGGCCAGAGCCAAGACCCCCGCATGTTGACGGTTGTCGAGTGGCTTGGCTTCGGTTGGGTCGTTTTCTAAATCGAAAGCGGTGAGCTGCCCAAAGCGTCCACGGGTCACGATTTTCAGGTTGCCCGAGATTGCCGCCCTCAGCTTTCCACCTCGATTGGTTTCGCTGAAGATCACACGCGGTTGGTCTATCTGGGCGGATCCGGGGCGAATGTCCCGTCCCTCCATCCCCTGCTGAGGGGGCAGACCGAGGGTGCTCAAGAGCGTCGGGTACACATCGATCAAGGCCACAGGTTGTTCAACGGTGGTGGGTGCTATCCCGGGGATGTGGGCGATCAGCGGTACGACAATCAGTTCCTCATGCAAAGTGCGCGCGTGGCCAATACTGCCGTGATCGCCGAACTCTTCCCCGTGATCAGCGGTGAACACGATGATTGTGTTGTCCATGGCACCCGTGCGTTCGAGGTGGTCCAGGACTCGACCGATGTGCTCGTCCGTGTGGCGGATTTCAGAATCGTACAACCGCCGCAGCTCGCTGTAGTCGTCCTCGGTCAAGTCGCGGCGTGCCTGCCAAAGCTCCCGATACAGTTGCCCGCTTTTCACCAGTCCCGCATAGTCGTTCGGTGGGGTGGGAGATCCTTCTTGTTCGATGTAGGCGCAGTGGGGGTCGAAGTAGTGCAGCCACAGGAACCATGGCGCTTGCGCGTCTTCTTGGGTTTGAAGAAAGGCTAGGCCTTGATCGCTGACACCTTCGCTCGTGACTGCCGCATGTCCAAGTACATTGGTCTCGTCAAAGGCGTTGAACCCCTGGTCAAAACCCCAGCGGGAAGAACAAAACGAGTGGCTGACGACCGCGGCGGTTTCGTAGCCAGCTTCTTGCAGGACTTCGGGTAGTAGGACCAGGTCCGGGGAGAGGGCGGAGCGGTCGCCTTTGATCCCGAGCGCGGTGGGATAGCGCGAACTGAGCAGGGCGGCGAGGGAAGGGGTAGTCCAAGGCGCTTGGGCATAAGCGCGGTTGTAGACCACACTCTTCGCGGCCAAGGCATCGATGGCCGGACTGGTATTGACCGGGTGTCCATAGCAGGAAAGGTGATCCCGCCGCAGGGTGTCCACCACGATCAGCAGAATGTTGGGCCGGTCGGGACTCGCGCCTTTTCCCTTGGCCCCATTGGTGGAGGGCGTCTCGGGCTCCCCGCAGGAGGACACAACACAACACATCAACCCCAGGATGCCCCAAGCCACGGGGTGTTTTCCACGGGTACGGTCTCTGTGTTTGTCTGTCCTGGCCCTTGTCATGGTCTTCAGCCTACTCCATTGGTGGCGAGGAGCTATCCTAAGCCCATGGTTCCCCACTTGTTTCCTGTTGTCCCTTGCGCGCTCGTTGTCCTGGTCGCCCCCGGCTTGGCGGCTCCAGCCCAGACGGCTCAGAGTGATTGGGAAATCTTTGGTCAGGCCCGCGCCCTGGTTTCTGCAAATGAACTTCACACCACTGAAAAGAACCTAGTCCAGGCTTGGGCGAAGCACATGGAACGGGCTCGTCCGCGCGTCTTGCCCACCGCAACAGGCAAGTTATTCGCGCAACCTTTTGACGCGCCTGTTGATGCGCTGCAGCGAACCGACCGCCTGGCTCAACATTGTGTCCGTGGCAGTTGGGATCTGGTGCTCGCTGAAGCGGCGAGCATCCTTGGGCTGCCCACCCCGATTCCCGACCAGCAACCTTCGCAGGATCCGGCGCTTGTGCCGCACCTCAGAGATTTGGCTCAGCGATGTGAAGCAGCTTTCAAGAATGTGGGGGAGCGTGCAGAACTTGAAGCCAGCATGAATGCTTTGCTCGAGAGTTTGAGCCAGACTGTTTACGTGCATGAGGAGGAATCCCATCGCGAGCTGTCCGCTAAGGCAGCGCGGCTAGATCGAGCATCCTTGCTAACCATCGCTTGTGAGTTGCTTTTCTGGAGCATGCCGCAAAGCGCGAGCACCCTGGAAAATGTCTCCCCTGGAATCTTCCGCGGTCCCCGGCCAGAGGGTGTGACCGGGGACCTGCGTATGGCAGTGGAGACTCCACATGGCTGGGTCTTGATCGGTGACCGCGGACCCAATCGCTATGACGCGGACGTGGCCTATATCTTAGACCTTGGTGGTGATGACTTTTACTCTGGCCGCGCCACTCGAAGCAGCGCCAAGGTGCCGGTTAATCTGATCGTGGATCGTTCCGGAACTGACCACTATCAAGCCACCGAAGGTGCTGGCCTGGGCGCGGGGATGGTGGGTGTGAGCGTGCTTGTGGATCACTCAGGAGACGACACTTACGAGGGCGGGCGTCTTGCCTGCGGCGCAGGGGCCCTTGGGGTCGGCGTGTTGGTGGACTATGACGGGGACGATGTTTATACGGCGGACTCCTATGCGCTGGGGTCGGCAGTTTTTGGTGTGGGCCTTTGTCTGGATCGGTTGGGTTCGGACCAAATGACCTCGCCGCTCTATTCCCTTGGGTTTGGCGGTCCCCTTAGCGTTGGGCTCTTGTTGGACGGGGCGGGTAATGACAAGCGCGTGGCCCGCGGGGTTTACCCCTCGCACTATGGCACCAAGGGCGAGTTCAACGCGGCCTCCATGGGTGCTGGCCTTGGCTTCCGCATGTTGGACTTGTCGCTCCCCCAGTTGGCAGGCGGCTGGGGCCTGCTAGTGGATTGCGCAGGAGATGACATCAACCAGGTGGGGGAGTTTGGTTGTGGCATGGGATACTTCTTTGGAGTCGGCATCGTGCGGGATCTGGGTGGAAATGATTCCACCGAGGCAAGTCGCTACGGAATTGCTACGGGCGCGCACTTCGGCGTGGGCATCGTGCTCGACGATGGGGGCGATGACTCTTGGATTGCTACCAGCACCGCGGGGATTGCGGGAAACTGGGACCTGAGCATGTCGTTCTTTGCAGATCGCGAAGGGGACGACACCTATCGCGGTGGTGGAATTTGCTTGGGCGGCGCGACGATCACATCCCTCGCATGTTTTATGGATGGCGCGGGCAAGGACACCTATGTGAGCGCTGGAGATCCGGCCTTTGGTCAGGCAGGGCATCCCCAGGACCTTGGGCGAGGCAGCGTGTGCCTTGGGATTTTTCTCGACGCGGGAGGAGCCCAGGATTCCTATCCGACTTCGGCTCCTGACTGGGTGGGCAACCAAACCCTGCACACTTCTGAGTCCATGGCGGACACGGGAACGGAGACCGGGGTCAGCGGCCGCGGTGTTTTTGTGGATCGTTGACTCGCGGCCTACACGAGTTTTTCGATGTCACCAAGGGGCGTCCAGCTCTTGACCGTGTGTGCGTCCACGTTCCAATCCCGGTGCTTCACGTCTACCCCATAGGTGGCGGTTTCGCGTACCCAGGCTTGTGAGTCACCGCTGCTGGCGGGGTCGTAGAGGTCAACATCGTGCATAATGACCTCAAAGCCGTTGGAGGAGTCAAAGCGTCCGATGACGATCGAGCCGTCGTTGCATTCGATCACGAGGTTCATCCCGTGAGGTGCGTCCATGATATTGTCTTGCATGATCTATTATCTGCGCCCGATCTGGTGCGCAGGGAGGGTGATTCTAAACTACAGGGAGTGGGGACTTTGCCATGATAGGGCTCTTCTATGGCACGAATCCTCCAACTTGCAGCTCTGACCCTTATTGCACCCCTCTGCGCCCAGAACGGCGACCGCAAGGGAGAGGATCAAGCGCCCCTGCCGGATGACCTGGTCGTGCCAGCTGCGCCAGTGATTTCCCCAGCCGAGCAGCTTGCTGGGTTTGTGCTCGAGGGGGATTTGGTGGTTGAGTTGGTCGCTTCCGAGCCCCTAGTGGTGGATCCGGTCCAGATCAGTTTTGACGAACAGGGGCGGCTTTGGGTTTGCGAGATGCGGGGCTACATGCCGAACGCGGACGGCAAGGGTGAAGATCAGCCTATCGGCCGTATCGCTGTGTTGGAAGACACCGACGGGGATGGGGTCATGGACAAGCGCGTGGAATTCCTAGATAACCTGGTCATGCCGCGGGCGGTCGTGCCCACCCGAGGTGGTGCCTTGATCATTGCGCCGCCGGTGCTGATGCACGCCATGGACACGGATGGGGATGGGCGAGCCGACCAGACTCGCGTGTTCGACACATCTCTTGGTGGAATTGGAAGTCCCGAGCACGCAATCAATGGACTGGTCTTGGGCCTGGACAATTGGTTCCGTTGCGTCAAATCCAGCGCACGCTATCGTTGGGAAGGAGAGGAGCTGGTGCGCGGCGTAACCGCTGGCGGAGGCCAATGGGGCGTAGCTTTCGATGACTGGGGCCGGGCCTATTACAACACGAATTCAGATCCCCTGCGAGGGGATCCGTGGCCCAGTCACTATGCGGTTCGTAATCCAAACCACGGCACAGTGCGGGGAGTGAACCGTGGCTACGTGGGGGACAAGAGTGTTTTCCCCGGGCGTATCAATCCAGGGGTGAACCGTGGTTATCAAAGGGGAACCCTGAGGGATGATTACACCTTGCGCGCCTTCACCGGAGCTTGCTCTCCCTTCATTATTCGCGGCGGGGGCTTAGGCGAGGCCCTTCGCGGGAGCGCAATCGTTTGCGAGCCCACCGGAAATCTGATCACACGCTATACCCTAGCCAGCACCGATGGAGTGGACCTGAAAGCGAGCCGACCGATCGCTGGGAAGGAGTTCTTGACGTCAACTGACGAGCGTTTCCGGCCTGTCGCCCTTTGTGATGGCCCCGATGGAGCCCTGTATGTGACGGACCTTGCTCGCGGCTTGATTCAGCACCGCTTGTTCCTGACTTCATTCTTGCGCAAACAGACGGAAGATCGTGACCTGGAGAAACCCCATGCATTGGGACGCATCTGGCGCATTCGGAAAGCGGATCTGAAGCCGGCCAGTGGGCTCAACATGCGGGATTGGACCTGGACCCAATTGGTGGCGGCTCTCAAGGATGACAATGGCTGGCTGCGCAGTACGGCTCAACGGTTGATCATCGAGGACTACGACGGGGACACCTATGTGCGCGATCAGTTGGAGTTGTTGGTTCTTGATGAAGAGTCTTCTCCCGAGGCACGTGCCCATGGGCTTTGGACCTTGGAAGGGTGCGATGAATTGCGCCCTGGTTTCTTACTCAAGGCCTTTGGGGATTCGGACCCCCGGGTGCAGGCTCAAGCGGTTCGGGTGTCGGAGGTCTTGCTGTCTACTGGGAACCTGGAGTTGACCCGGGCGGTGGTTCGCTTGGGCGCCCAAGGGGATCCGGCCTTGGGGTTGCAGGTCTTGCACAGCTTGGGCAGCGCCCGCACCAAGGAGGGTGATCAAGCGATGATGCGCCTAGCCTTGTCCCAGGAACCATCGGGGCGAACCAGGGAGGCATTGCTCAGCGGCGTCTACCGCCGGGAGTTGGAGTTCTTGGGTGAACTGTGCACATCCCCTGAGCTCGCAAAGAAGACCGACGGCCACGCTAAACTGATTCGCTCCTTGGCCCGTTGCGTTGTGCGCGAAGGGAGCCTGCCACGGATCAACGGGCTTTTGGAGCTCGTCGGTGAACGGCAGCAGTCCGGTTCGTGGACCGCTGATGCGATTTCCGGAGGCGTCTTGGGGTCCCGGCCCAAGGGGTCGGAAAGCAAGCCGCGACCCGTGCGCGTGGCCCGCGCCCTCCCTGCTTGTGAGGACCTAGAGGAGGCGCTGCAGGGAAGCGATTCCGCCAATGTGCGTGCGGTGTCCGCCGCGTTTGTTTGGCCAGGGCGCAAGGGTTTTGAGGAGTGGCGCTTGCGTCCGCTCAGCGAGTCAGAAGAGCAGGATTTTGCCAGGGGAGCTGAGTTGTACGGCCAAATCTGCGCGGCGTGTCACCAGCCCTCTGGGCTAGGGGATCCCGGGCAAGCCCCCCCCTTGCGTGATCAGCGCGTGCCCCTGGGCAAGCCCGAGCGTCTGGCGGCCCTCTTGCTGCACGGACTCAGCGGCCCGATCACTGTGGCCGGCAAGGTGTGGAACGGAGACATGCCCGCCATGGCGTTCAGCGATGGGGATGTGGCGGCCGTGGCGACCTACCTGCGCCGGGCGTGGGGCCATGGGGCGGACCCGGTGGGTCCGGAACTCGTGACTCGTGTACGCGCTGCCATTGCCGAGCGTAAGGGACCTTGGTCCATTGAGGAATTGGACGCTTTCGAGTTGAAGTGACTTCCTATTACTTCAGCACATACATTCGCGGGTTGCGCCAGTGAATCGTGCCCTGTCGGCCGTTGTGCACCTGCAAGGCGATGAACCCCGACTTGAAACGATCATCGTGTAGGTCAGCGGTGGGGATGCCGTTGACCCAGATGCGCGAGTGATCGCCCAAACACTCGATGCGGTACCGGTTCCAACCGTCCAGTTGGAACGCGGCGCGTCCCCGGGGATTGTCCTTGAGGTTTTGGATCCAATTTTCGCACTCGCTAAAAATACCGCCGGACCAGGAGCGGTCCGAGGGATCGATCTCTGCTTGATAACCGCAGACCCGGCGACCATCTACCAGATAGCTCCGAAATTGGATGCCAGAGTTACCCTTGACCTCGAGCCATACATCGGCTTCAAAAATGAAGTCCTGGTACGTGTCATTCGTACGCAGAAAAGACTGTCCGCCACCACCGACCTTGCCGATGATCGTGTCCCCATCCCGGGACCACTCCGCATTGCCCGTGGGTGTCCACCCTTCGAGGCCGTCGCCTTTGAACAGGTTGACCTGTTTGTCTTGGAGTGATTCCCCCGAGCGCAGGCGCATGGAGCGATACCAAACTTCGCCCCCGTGATCTTGAATCAAGAAACGCCCAGGCTTGGCCTTAGCAAAGTCGTTCAAACCCCTGAACTTGGATGCTTGGCGTGCGGCTTCAAAGGTTTCGCTGCCCACGTCCGTGTTCACCACCCGCTGGTTGTCAATCCAGTGTTCCAGGTGATTGCCTTGGGCTACGATGCGCGCCTGGTGCCAGCGCAGGGGGCCTGTGGGCTTGGCCTGGTTGGCAGCGTGCACGGCGTAAAGGGATGCGCAGAGGTGCTTGGCCGCTTCTTTAGGGTGAGCGGTGTCGTCCAATACTTGGAACTCCGGTCCCAGCCATTGCTTGCCTTCACGCTGAACGCGGTACTTGAGGCCGCTGTTGGTGCCACTGGCCAGTTGGAATTCGAATTCCAGTTCGAAGTCGGTGAAGCTGCGCTTGCTGACCAGATCGCCCGCCGCTTCGGCCCGCCGGAGGTTGCCGTTGACCACTTGCCAGCCAGCGCCCGGGTCTTTGCCGTCGCTGCTTTCCCAGCCGGCGAGGCTCTTGCCGTCAAAAAGCAATTCCCAGCCCGCTTTGCGCTGGGCTTCGGAAAGGGAATTCGCAGTGGCGCTGCCATCGAGTACATCCCCGGTGGCGGCCCATTCGGTTCCACGACGAATCACTTCGGCGAATTGTGGGTCCTCATGGGCTTCGCGAGATCCACCCTTCCACACATGGCCGAGGGGTGTATGGAAAATGCGTCCCTTGCCTTCCATGCGCACGACGATCATGGGCTCAAGAGCATTGGATCCGCCGGTTTCTGGATCGGAAAACGCGCTGGCGATCTGTTCGAATCCGCAGTCGTGCATGTGCACAAGGCGGTGGTACAACTCGTCAGGATGAGCGACCAAATCCGGCAGGGTTCGTGTGATTGGGTGATCGCGCACTTCCATGCGCACATCAAAAGGGTGGACTCGGCCATGACCCGTGCCCTGGCGCCAGCAGTGGCAGACCATGGCCTCATAGGCTTCCCAGCCGGGGAACGCGTTGTTGGCTGCGTGCACCACAGAAACCCCAAGGCCCGAGCGCACCGCGTTGAGAAAATTACTCTCGGCGGGTTCGCCCCAGCGCGGGCCGTTGTAATCCAAAAGAATGGCGTCGAATGACTGCAAGCGATCGAGGTCCACGAGGTCCTTCGCGGGGTCGTAGGTAACCTCGACCTCGAAGCGACCCGACTCGTTGAGAATGCGGTTCAGGGATGGTGTCGTCCATTCCCAGTCGTGGTTGTTGGCACCGGAGACAATCAGGACCTTGATGGGTTCCTGTGCCGCACTCAGCGCGGCCAGGGCTAGGAAACAGGCAGGGGCAATCAATCGCATGCCCTGACTCTAGCCGGGAATCGGGGTGGGGGTAAGCCCGGGGGCAGAATCTCCCCTGAGATAGGCCCGCATAACCCGCTCTGCCTTGAGGTTGGGGAAGTTCTAGGGGAGCAGGGACCAGGTGTCCCCTTCCTTGAGCAGGTGCAGCTCAATACCTGTCCCCGACTGCAGGCCCTTTTCCTTGAACTTGGGGATCTTGGCCGAGCGGGCGTCATAGACCAAGACATGACCTTCGCCCATGACTCGAAAGGCATCGCCTTCCACAATGCAGGCGGTCTTTTCAGAGATACCAACGCCGATGTAACGGGGTTGGTCTAGTACCGCGGTCAGGAGCCGGGCCAATCGGTCCCGTTGGGTAAAGTGTTGGTCGACAATGACGGGACCCCAAAGGCCCAGGCCGCGACTCGGTTTGATGGCGCCGGTCATGAGGGCTGCGGGTTCTGGCGGGCCGCCAATCATCACGTTGCTCATGATCGCAGCACCTGCGCTTGTGCCGCCCACTACTGCCCCATAACGGCGGCGCTTGTGGATGATGTTGACTAACTTGGCGCTGGACAGCTCCCGTGAGAGTTGGTTTTGGTCGCCGCCTGGAAACCAAATCAAATCCGCGTTGGCCACTCGCATTTCCGCAGTCTCATCGAGGGGATCGATCACGTCGACGCTCGTTGCCCCAAGGCGCTCGAACATTTTCGCGGTCACCTGCCCCCTGTCTTCTCGCCCTGATGCTTGGGGCAAGATCACCACATGTGGTTTTGCGCAGCCGGTGAGGGCGAGGGCTTCAAACAGAACTTCGTCGGGTGTACCGCCGCCCCCCACAACCACAAGCGCACCTGGCTTGGGGTCTTGACTCTCTTCTGATGCAACAGGGGTCTGCCGGGTGCTGGCAAATGCACCGAGGCTCAGGGTGGCAAGGGCAAGGATGGTGGTGCGCTTCATGGGAGCATCATACTCCACGGGTGCGCGCCCAGTGCCGCCTAGTCCAGGGGTCGAATCATGATGTTTTTGGCTTCGATGCGTGAGCCTTCATGGTGCTGCTGAAGGGCGATATGACCCGCCCCGTGCAGTCTCTCAGTATCGACGAAATCGGTGATCTCGGCGCCGTTGACGCTGATTGTGATATGGGTTCCAGCGTCAGTATCAACACACCGGATTTCATAATCGAACCAAGCGTTTTCCGGGACGATCCAAGTGGTGATGGAATCCAAGGAATAGAGGCTGCCGGTCTTTTGGGGATCGGGGAAATTCGAGTTGATCTGCGCCTCATAGCCCGGGGGCCAGCCCTCTTCCGCCTGTACGCGGAAGTAAAAGCCTGAGTTGCCGCCGTCGTTGATCTTGAAACGCCCCTTGAGTTCAAAGTTCTTGTAGTCGCCGCGCTTCGAGAAGAGGTGTCCGGCCTTGCCGGTTCCGATCAGTATGCCGTCGTCGTTCAGCTCCCACTCCGCGTCTCCGGTGCTGAGCCAGTCATCGAACTCGTCTTCGGGGAAGACCTCAGACCAGCCATCTTGGGGAGCAGACTGACGGGCAGGCTGCACCATGACTCCACGGAAAGCACAACGGTGCGGGGCTCCGGTCAAGGCCACGGGACCCAGAGCGCTCTCGTTGCCCAAAGGCGCACCCTCATCGGGCGCGTGCAAGATGACGTTCTCGAGCATGGGCTGGCCATTGATACGCAGGGAACGTAGAACCGCGTCACGCGTCTTGTTTCCTGTTTGATCGTAGCGGGCCGCCTGAATGTCCCAGGTGAGCTTGTTCCATTGGCCCTTACCGAAGTAGCCGCGGATCGCTGGGTTCGGTTGCTTGCCTGCCACCGTGCCGCAAGCTGGATTGTCGGTGAGTTTGATCGCGTACTGACCCAGGAGCCAGAGCTCTGCCGATCCTCCACGGGTTAATTGGAATTCCACTTCGCCCTTGTGGTCTCCCAGGTTGATCTTGCCGAGGAATTGGGCGCCTTCTTTGACCGGCACAAGCGCGCCATCACCCTCAGTCAAGCTGAGGATGCTGTCGTCACCCTCGGTGGGCTGTGCATTTGTCAGGCGCCAGCCTTCAAAATCCCAGAGGGCAGTGGCGTCGGAATAGGTCAGGCGCAGCCAACCCTCCATGGCGTTTTCCTTGGAAGGGGGAGGGGAAACGACCTTGGAGACTTGCTCTTGGCAAAGCGGTCCCTCCGGCAATTGATTGATCGTGTAGGAGAACTCCCTGTGTAGGAGTGGCCGTCCGTCTTCGGTGACCAAGTGGTCGGGCAGCTTCACATCCAAGCAGGTGGCCGCCGTCAAGGCTGCAAAGGTGAGGCGTAGGCTCTTGCGGTCTTCCGAAATCTGCACTGCTTGCGCTTTGAAAGGCACGAGGTGCTGGGGCGGGGAACCGTATTCCCACCAGTAGTTGTAGTCGTATTGCAGTGCATCGACCGTGGAAGGGTCGATGGTGACCCCCTTGGCGAGGGGTTCGGTGAGGGTGATATTGAATCCATCCTGGGCCAAGTGAATCTCGTGGAAGTCCAGGGGAGTCTTACCGGTCCAGCGCAATCGCGCTAAGCCGTCCGCCGGGGCACGTCCACCCCAGCCTCGGTTCGTGTAGCCCAGCATCAAGCTACCGTCGGGGCCAAATGCGATGCGGCAGGCAGACCCGAGCTCGCTGCGGAACGGAACCACGGCGCCTTGGTATTCGCCGCGCACCTTTTCCATGAGGGCGCGCAGGACGACTCCATTGGTCATTTCGGTCACGAAGAGTTGCCCTTGGAATGGTCCGAATTGGCCCTCACTAGAGTCATGAGTCAAATTGCCCGTGGAGCGGGACCAGCGGTAGGGGATCCAGATCGCAGGAGGTTTTCGATTCGCTGCCGCAGCGGAAGGGATCTCGTAGCTGGGCTCGCTGTTCGTCGAGCGGTATTCATCGGTCCACATGAGCGAAGCGGGGTGCCCGAAGAAGGCACCTTCGGTCACATGATAAATCGGGCTGGATGCAACCCAATCCCCTTGATTGTCGGTGACGAACAGGTCGCCTGCCGCATTGGTACCCACGCCGCAGGGACTTCGCAGTCCATAGGCGAAGGGGCGTGTCGCACCGTTCGGGGCGATTTGCAGGCACCAACCACGGAAAGGGACCGGGGACTTACCAAGCCACCAGGGGTTGGAGAAGGAAACGTTGAGGGTGATGTAGAAGTTGCCCTGCTTGTCCTGCGGCAAGCCGAAGCCAAATTCGTGGTAGTTCCCTGAGACTCCCCAAGAGTTTGAAATCGTATCGATGCGATCACAGCGACCATCTCCGTCTTCATCCAGCAAACGCGAGACCTCGCCGCGTTGCATGACGTGGATCTGATCATCGACCACATTCAGGCCTAGGCCTTCCCGTAAGCCCTCGGCAAAGAGCGAGAATTTGGCCTTGGAAATGTCGTCACCCAGGGCTCCGTCAACGATCCAAACTTGGCCCCGTCGTGTACTGACCGCCAATCGGCCGTCTGAAAAGAAGTCCAGACCGCCAACCTCTAGGACCGCGCCGGAGGGGGTCTTGAAGGTCTCGAGTTCATAGTAAGTGGACTCGGCCGCATCGCCCTGTAGGGCGGCTAATAGAAAAGGGAGGAGAATCATTTGGAGAGTTCCTTGGCAATTGCGGTACGGGTAGCGTCATCCCAAGTAAGGCAGGTCAGGCGAGTGATGTTCACCGTCACATTCTCGAAGCTTGGATAGATCCAAAAGCCCACATCACCTTTGGGGCCCGGGACGGCGCCCCCTTGATTGGGAAAGTCCAGGGAGTGAATCACGGTGACCTGAAAACCACTGGGGTTCTTGCGCACGAGCCAATGTTGTGTTCCATAAAGCCGGTCCGTATGACCGTCCGTGGCTTTTTGCAGGTTTCCTTCAAAGGCCCCTAAAAGATCTTCGGGAGGAATCATGTCTAAGCCGTCAAAGCGCAGCACCTTGTCGGGGATCTCTGACCGGACTGTGAACGAGCGGCGCCACCCGCTGCCAACGGGCGTCCG
>Ga0302119_10000657_pt1 | contig 15617 bp, 15 predicted proteins | sample AG5_Tmax_MG_FD_203114 | JGI IMG/M metagenome (GOLD analysis project Ga0302119, IMG submission 203114) | Marine microbial communities from Western Arctic Ocean, Canada - AG5_Tmax | ecosystem: Environmental > Aquatic > Marine > Oceanic | place: Canada: Western Arctic Ocean | collected 2017-10-01 | reverse complement strand
TTCAACATGGTTGGCATGAAAATAGCTCTCAATGAAATGGACCCATTGTTATTCACCTCAGTACGGTTTTTCTTATTAAGTATCGTGTTGCTCCCCTTTGTGAGACTATCGCGCCAACAAATTCGCCCTTTATTACCTATCGCATTAGTCATGGGTTTAGGGCACTTTTATCTTTTAGCCGTAGGTATCTCCATAATACCTGGAGTCGTCGCTAGCGTGTGTTTCTTATTAGGAGCACCCTTCTCTGCACTGTTAAGCTACCTATTTCTAAATGAGCGGCATACTCGCCTGCAAAGCGTCGCCATTATCGCCGCCACCCTAGGCGCTATGTTACCCACCTTATTATTAGGTGAAAGTGACCTTCAGTGGGGTATGCTAATCGTTATACTAAGTACCTTTATGTGGGCCGTTGGTAACATTCAAATCCGTAAACTCAAAGAACTTCCGGTGCTTTCTATTCAGTTTTGGATTGCAATTATCACAGCACCTTTGTGTTTTTTAGCTTTTCTACTGCAACCTGATGCGGCCCCTATACTGCCCCAATTCACCACTAAAGCACTGCTATCTTTAACCTACGTCGTATTTTGTTCTTCTATTTTGTCTTACAGCCTTTGGTACGGTTTAATTCACCGCCACGGCATGAGCCGTCTAGCTGGCTTTGTGTTATTACAACCTGTATTTACCCTTACCTTTGGTTATATTCTGCTAAGGGAAAGCTTAACCCTATGGCAATTGGTGGGTAGTTCTATCACCCTCACCGGCATATACATCTACAACAAACAAAACCAAAAAACTAAACCTCAATCTACTGATGGTGTTGTTGAATAATTTGTGTCAACAGCTGGGCCGCAGGCCCTAGGCTTTTAGGGCTGGGCACCACCAAGTGAAACGTCAATTCAAAGCTAGCTCTATGCTCTAAATTAATGGGCTTTAATACGTCCAACTTGAGCTCTTCCTCAATCAGATTTTTAGGTATCCACGCAAAACCAGTTCCACCTTCAAGCAGTGCCACGGCAGTGGCAAAATGCCCCACTGTCCAGCGCTTTTTAATCAAAATTACAAGACTACAATAATCCCTTACATTAAACCTAAGCTAAAACTCCACGAGACCACCATCATGAATAACATTATCCACTTAGACAGCAGCATCATGGGCGACAATTCTGTTAGCCGAAAATCAACTGCACAAGTCGTTAAACACATTAACCAAGGCCAAGAAGCCGCCACTTACATTGACTTAGCGCAACAACAATTACCTATACTTGATGGCTTCACCGCGGGTAGCTTTTTACCCTAGAAGAACACCGTAATGCCGAACAACAAGCGATTGCCACCATATCAGACAACCTTATAACACAACTTAAAGCGGCAGACGTTATCGTTATCGGTGCACCTATGTACAACTTCACTATTCCCACCCAGTTAAAAGCTCATTTTGATCTAGTGGCCCGTGCCGGCTTAACAGCTTATCTAGTGCTTAGCTCCGGTGGAGATCACAGGGGCGAAGCTAGCGACTTTGTGACTCCCTATGTAAAGCTTATGCTTGGTTTTATTGGTATAACCGATGTACACGTGATTACAGCAGCCGGCACCGCTATGGATAAGGAGACCGCGTTAACTAGCGCACAAGAAGCCATATCTGCTCTATAAACGGAGTTACAATTGGCGCTATAATCGGCGGACCGCAACAAAAACATAAGCGGAGCGTAACGACATGATCGACCTACACTACTGGCCTACCCCTAACGGTAAAAAAATATCCATTTTATTGGAAGAACTTGATGTACCCTATAAAATTCAGTGGGTTGATATGGGTAAAGGGGAGCAATTTAAACCTGAGTTCCTAGATATTTCACCTAACAACAGAATCCCTGCAATGGTTGACCATGCGCCACTTGACGGCGGAGCGCCCATCAGCATTTTTGAGTCTGGTGCGATACTGCTTTATTTGGCTCAAAAGTACGGCCAGTTTTACAGTGATGATGTGCGCCAACAACAAGAAATAAACCAATGGTTATTTTGGCAGATGGGTGGCTTAGGCCCTATGGCAGGCCAAGCCCATCACTTTCGCCAGTATGCGCCAGAACAAGTACCCTACGGTATAGAGCGCTACACTAACGAGTGTAACCGTTTGTACGGGGTGTTAAATCGAAGATTAGCAGACCGAGAGTTTATCGCTGAAGAGTACAGCATTGCAGACATGGCTTGTTGGCCATGGGTTTTGTTGCATGAACGCCAAGGTCAAGATATAGCTCAGTTTCCACACGTTAAGCGGTGGATAGATACTATTCAAGCTAGGCCTGCAGCAGCCAAAGGCGAACATTTAGGCGATGAGCGCAGAACCAGCATTACCGACGAAGCATCCCGTAAAGTGCTGTTCAATCAAACTGCCCGCTAACTCATGGACTTGAAAAACTAGTTAATTGCACCTTCTAAACGCAGAAGAAACGCTTTGGTCTCTACACCGCCACCAAAGCCGGTAAGGCTTCCGTCAGCACCTACCACGCGATGACATGGGATAATCAATGGAATCGGATTTCGCCCATTAGCAGCACCTACAGCACGCATTGATTTAGGACGGCCTATGGCTTGTGCTATATCTTTGTAACTGCGCATTTGTCCAAAAGGTATTTTTTGTAGCGCACCCAACACCTGCATCTGAAACTCTGTGCCACTGGGAGCTAACTCCAGATCAAATTGCTTAAGTTGGCCAGCAAAATAAGCGTCTATTTGATGCCTAGCTTGCCAAAAAGCCGCTGCATGATAACTCCAATCTGGTTCTGGCCTGAAAAACATTTTGCCAGTCGGAAAACTTAGGTAATGCAATACTTCACCCTTACCCGCTAACAACAGCCGCCCTACTGGGGATTCCATATAAGTGTATTCAAGTGACATCATGCACCTCCTAACCCTGTAGATACATCTAGATCTGGCCTATGGTTAAGTGCTAAATCGGCTTCTATATGCTCTAAATGAGCCATCATCAACCTTAAGGCCAATGGCTGGTCTTGGTTTTTTATTGCCTCCACCAAGTGTTTATGTTCACTGGGTGGGCAGTTAGAAAAGCTGTGTTGGCCATGCATGGCGGTAATTAAGCTTGATTCTGTAACTAAGGTTAGCATAAAACCCGTGAGCAAATGATTAGCTTGAAAACTAGCAATCAATAAGTGAAACTCACCAGATAACCGAATCAATTCATGGCGATCGTTGTTAACAAATGCTTGCTCTTCCAATGCCATGTGGGCATTGAGATCAACAATATCAGTATCACTTCTTTGTAGTACAACGTCTTTAATAATAATCGATTCTATTACCCTTCTGGTTTCAAACAAGGCAATAGATTGCTGTAAAGTTGGCTTACGAATACGTGCGCCTTTGTTGGCCTGCAGTTCCACCACACCTCTATTAGATAAAGTTAGCAAAGCCCTTCTAACGTACATGCGGCTCACACCAAAACGCTCACACAAAGATTTTTCACTTAAGCGTGTGCCAGGGCCTATACGTTGCTCCATAACATCATTAACAATGGTATCAACAATAGCCTCATCAATAGCGGCGGTTCCCTTTACACCCATAAATGACCTATCCCTTCCATTAGAAACAAAAAAAGACACTATACAGTGCCCTTTTAAAACTAATTATATTATAGCTTAGTCTTCTTCAGATTCACCCATAATAGCACTTAGAACGATTACTGTAAGGCCACCAGTAGTGATTGCTGAGCTAAAAATGCTCTGTACAAGTTTGCCTGCAGTGCCGCCAATGTTACCACTGAGTGCAGTAACAATTTCTGGCACTAACAACACACCCAAGCCCATACCAAAGGAAACAGCCAAAATAAGCATGTTACGACGATTCATATTCACGCTAGACAAGATCTTAATGCCCGCAATGGCTACCGTACCAAACATAACGATGGTTGCACCACCTAATACTGAGTTTGGCATAGCACGTAGCAATGAACCAATGTGCGGGAATAAACCCATGATAATAAGGATAATGCCAATCCAAACACCTACGTGACGGCTAGCAATACCGGTAAGTTGAATCACGCCGTTGTTTTGGCTAAAGGTAGTATTTGGGAAGGTGTTAAACACTGCAGCAATTGCTGAGTTTACGCCGTCGCCTAACACACCGTTTTTAATGCGGTTAATATAGCCGTCTCCCTTAACCTCTTGCTTAGAGATCATGCAGTTGGCAGTAATGTCGCCAGACGATTCAATGGCGGTGATTACATATATCAAAGCCACGGGTATAAACGCTATAAAATCAAAGTTAAAGCCATACTTAAACGGAATAGGAATGCTGATCACGCTATCTACGGCAAATACCGCACCAGTGTTCACTTTACCCATCATCAAAGCAACCACAAAGCCTATCACTAAGCCAATCACAATAGAGGATAAACGAATCCATTGATTGCTAGAACGGTTAAGAACGATAATAGAAATCATGACCAAAAAACCCAGGAACAGGTTAGACATAGAACCCCAAAACTCAGGTTTATTGTCCATCAACCACTTACCACCAGCCAAATCGATCATGCCTACCTTAACAAGGCTTATACCAATAATAGTGATCACGGTACCGGTAACGATAGGAGTAATTATTTTACGTAACTGAGGTAACACTTGGCTTAAACCAATTTCAATGAAGGCTCCTAAGAAACACACCCCCATAATCATGGCAAGTATTTCGTCTGGACCACCACCTTGAGCTTTAGCAATAAAGCCAGCAGCTAATACAGAGCTTAAAAAGGCAAAGCTGGTACCTTGTACACAGATCATGCCTGCACCAATATTCATCGGCTTTTTGGCCTGAATAATAGTACCTACGCCAGACACCATAAGGGCCATACTAATGAGGTAAGGGATTTCCGAGCCTAGCCCTAAAACACCACCAATAATTAGCGTAGGCGTAATAATGCCTACAAAACTAGCCAACACGTGCTGTAAAGCAGCGAAGAATTTTTCACCCATAGGTGGGTTGTCGTCTAATTCGTAAATCAATTCTGAATCTTGATTCTCTGTTGCGCTCATTAGAACACTCCTAGTTGATGAGATTGTTTAGATCTCAAATTATTATATTTATATTCAGTTGGGCAATCCAGCTTAAAATAAGAAGATTGTTAACAATATATTCTCACCTTTTACTACTAAAGTATAGCTAGTGGAAAATAACCACTATTGTAGGCTTGTTGATGCTCCTGCTAAGGTTTAAAATCGGTAGGATATAGTTCTAGGAGAGACATCAATGTTTAGTGGTTCATACGTCGCGTTAGTTACCCCTTTTACCAATGGCAAGTTAGATGAGGCAGCCCTACGCCGCATCGTTAACTGGCAGCTCGATAAAGGCACTCATGGTTTAGTGCCTGTGGGCACTACTGGTGAGTCGCCAACTTTGTCTGAAGCAGAACATAAACGAGTGGTAGAGATTGTTGTTGAAGAAAACAATGGTCGAGTACCTGTCATCGCAGGCGCGGGTTCTAACAACCCTGTAGAAGCGTTAGCTTATGCACGCCACGCCAAAGAGCTAGGTGCAGACGCGGTATTATGTGTAGCCGGTTATTACAACCGCCCTAACCAAGACGGTCTATACGCTCACTTTGAATATATCGCCAACGGCGTAGACATTCCCATGGTGATTTACAACATTCCACCACGTGCCATTGTTGATATAGAACCACAGACCATGGCCAAACTTGCGGCACTACATAACGTAGTGGGTGTAAAAGACGCCACCGGTGATATTTCGCGTATTAGTTTAGAGCGTCTAGCCTTGGGCAATAACTTCGCTTACCTCTCTGGTGACGACTTAGCCGCTGTTGCATATAACGCTGTAGGTGGTAATGGGTGCATTTCTGTAACAGCCAACGTTGCCCCTAGCCGTTGTTCGGCCATGCAAACAGCCTGCCTTAATGGTGATTATAAAGAAGCCCAGCGCATCCATGACGAGCTGATACCATTACATGTAGCTATGTTCAATGAACCAAGCCCAGCTGGCGTTAAGTATGCTGCGTCTTTATTAGGTTTATGTGCTGAAGAGACCCGCTTGCCGGTAATGCCACTGAGTGCAGAAAGCAAGGCTACAATAGATAGTTTGCATCATTTGATGGGTTAATGTGAGGCTTGCTGCGTCACTGCGGATGACGCCATTCCGGAATGGCGCAAGCCCATATCGACAATCTAACGGATCAAACCATACTCTTGATCTAATACGTCAATAATTTCTTCTTTAGGCTGCTGGCTTACATCCAGCTTGCGGCCTATAATTTTCTCGGCAATACCAATATAGGTATCAGAGATATCTTGCATAGCCTGCAAAGGCAACGCATTGTCCTTTGCCAGTGCTGTACGCTCAAGCATGCGTTGTTTATTAAGTAAGATATCAGCATCATCAAAATGGTTAAGCAAGAACTGCCTGAACCCCTCTTTCGAATTTTCCACCACTTGACCCGCTCTTAACGCTGCACCATCCCAAATTCTAGATGAATCTGGAGTACCCACTTCATCCATATAGATGAGCTTTTCTTCGCCGTTGGCGTCCGTTACATAACCAAACTCAAATTTTGTATCGACAAAAACCTGGTCTTGGGCAGCTAAATCTTGGCTAATCACCGAGAACCCGTCGCGCAACAAGGTTTCATAACGGTTTATATCAGCAGGGGTAGCAAAGTTAAAGGCTCCAAAGTTAGCTTCTAAATCTGCTCGCGTCACATTAACATCATCTGCCTCTGGCACATTAGGTATACCCTTAAGAATACCTTTTGTAGAGGGAGTGATGAGTAATTCTGGCAAACACTGATCCTGCTGTAATCCTTCCGGTAAAGTAATACCACAGAATTCTCGCTCACCACTAGCATAAGCACGCCACATGGAACCAGTAATATACTGGCGCGCTATAGCTTCTACCATCACCGGCTTAGCTTTTTGTACAATCCAAACTAATGGATGAGGAGTATCTACAATATGACTGTCTGCCAAGCCAGCTTCACGGAAGCGGGCAAACCAATGGTTAGCGACAGCATTAAGTGCCGCACCTTTACCTGGAACACCTTGCAACCCACCCTCACCATGCCATATACAGTCGAAGGCAGAAATTCGATCACTAATAACCATCACTGCTAAAGGTGCGTCTGCCGCCACGTTATAGCCTTTGGCTGCAATTAGACGCTTACTTTGCTTGGTGCTTAACCAATAAACACTGCGCACTTTACCGCTATGAACAGGTAAATCTGTGGCAATGGGCAAATCATCATTAGTGGCAAGTACGTTATGAAAAGCAGACATATAGAGTGTTTTCTCAGACAAATCGAAGGTATATTTTACCTAAATTAATCGTCAGGCGCAGCTATTAGTCACCAAAGTGGGTTATATTTTGTATCATCTGCATCACCTCCAAAATGGCTTCTCTATTAGCCACTTGGTGCAACCCAGCAAGGTACCACTGAGTTGTTAATTCACCATCACCTATTGGACGTGTCACTAAGCCGTATTTTGGTCCTTGCGACAGAGCAGTCCAAGCAGGAAGGATTGTAATACCTTGGCTGTCACTTACAATGGTTAACACCGCTTCGGTGACTCCCGCACTAATTACATTGCTAGGCAGTACATGGTTGCGCCGAAAAACCAAATCATACTCTCGCCCCTGTTCTGGATGTGTATGGTAGGCCACATATGGAAAATCAGCGAACATCTCTGGCAATATACTGGGATAGTGTGCCAAAGGATGAGTACTGGCCATCAATGCTAACAGTGGGTCTTCGCCCAAATGAATGCAATTGAAATCACTCGCTGGTGGCGGTCCAGAAACCACAGCAATATCAATGGTTTGTTGGCGTAATGCTGATTCCGGATTCAATCCCACATCAGCCGCAATTTCTAGACCAATGTGTGGACAGCTAATCGCCAACTGCTGATACACCTCTGGCAACCAATGATGGGACGCATAAGCTTCCAAACCCAAGCGCACGGTTGTTGTCACACCTCCACTCATGTGTGCCACATCCTGCTCCGCACGCTCCAGTTCAGCTAATACCCTGCGCGCGGCAAACTGCACTCGTGAACCTGCCGGTGTAGCGACAAGCTTTTTATTTTGGCGAGTGTATAAAGCTGTATCTAACAACCGTTCGGCTTCTCGTATACGGTGACTCAATGCCGACTGACTCACCTGTAAAGCAACTGCAGCAGCAGACACGCTGCCAGCCACCTCTAAGGCCCTGATCATTTGTAACTGCCTAACACTCAATTTAATTGCCATAAACTAATCGGATCCCACAAAAATGCATGCATTTAATTCATACTTAACCGCCAAATTATGACATTTACTTCAAAAAATACACAGCCTAAACTATCAAAAAATACCATCAAGGAAAACCCATGACCTATAAGTGCCCATACGCCGCTGGCGCCGTCGACATAAGTGATGAAAACATTCATTGGCAGCAAGATATCAGTTACGGCGAATATCTTGGTTTAGAAAGTCTTTTAGAGCAACAAAATCCTCGTAGTGAGGCCCATGACGAGATGTTATTTATCGTCATTCATCAAACCTCAGAATTATGGATGAAACTGTGCCTACATGAAGCTCATGGCGCCGCTAAACTTATAGCCAAAGATGAATTACGCCCTGCGTTTAAAATGCTCACCCGCGTTGCGCGCATACAACAGCAGATGGTGAATGCATGGGAAGTGTTAGTCACTATGACACCAGCAGACTACGCCAGCTTTAGAGACAGTCTTGGCCAAAGCTCAGGCTTCCAATCATTCCAATATCGCGAGCTAGAATATTTACTGGGCAATAAAAATGCCGTCTTCATTGAAGCCCATAAAAATCATCCTGCCAATTACCAACATTTAAGCACAGTGCTCAATGCTCCAAGCTTGTACGATGTTTGCCTGCAATTACTTAAAAATCGTGGTTTTGACATTCCAGAAACCCACACCAATAAAGACTGGCAGCAACCCTACGAACCTAGTAAGCAAGTTGAATCTGCATGGCAACAGGTCTATCAAGACACAGAGACCTATTGGGATTTGTACGAACTAGCAGAAAAATTGGTAGATTTGGAATACCACTTCCAACAGTGGCGCTTTAACCACATGAAGACCGTAGAGCGTATTATTGGCCATAAACATGGCACTGGCGGGACGTCTGGTGTGGATTATCTGCAAAAGGCCCTGTCTTTACAATTTTTTCCTGAACTTTGGTCTGTACGAACAGTTCTATAACCATTCTGCACAGCGAGATAATAACGTGAGCAAATTAACGCGAACACACTTTGAAACCCTAGACCAAAACGATTCATTAGCGCCTATGCGAGATGAATTTGACCTGCAAGATGGCCTTATTTACCTTGATGGCAACTCTCTTGGCGTATTACCAAAAGCCACTTTAGCCCGCGTGAGTGAGGTGATACAAGAGCAATGGGGGGTGGATTTAATCCGCAGTTGGAACTGTAACCAATGGATGCAAAAACCCACCGAGCTTGGCGATAAAATTGGCCAGTTAGTTGGTGCCGAGGCTGGCCAAATGTTGGTATGCGACACTACATCCATTAACATTTTTAAATTAGCTGCAGCCGCGGTAAAAATGCGCCCTGGCCGCACCAAGCTGATTACAGAAACAGGTAACTTTGCCACCGATCTGTATTTACTACAGGGTCTAGCCAAACTATTGGGTGATCAAGTGCAAGTGGTGGCCCTACCCCGGCACCAAGTGCTGGATGCCATTGATGACGACACCGCATTAGTACTATTAACCCATACACACTTTAAAACAGGTGCTATGTGGGACATGCCAGCAGTGACGCATCTAGCACAACAAAAAGGCTCACTAATGATGTGGGATCTATGCCATTCTGTTGGTGCTATGCCTATTTATCTGGATAAGGTTAATGCCGACCTAGCTGTAGGTTGCACCTATAAGTACCTTAATGGTGGCCCAGGCTCACCCGCCTTTGTTTATGTCGCTAAGCGCCACTTAAGCTACTTTGAACAGCCTCTCACGGGCTGGCTAGGCCATGCCAAACCGTTTGACTTTGAAGATGACTACCAAGGCGCAGCAGGTATTCAACAAGCGATGTGTGGCACCCCTCCCGTGTTAGCCAATGCGGCCTTAGAAGTGGCTTTAGATCTCATGTTAAAAGCTGATATGCAGCAAGTACGGCGAAAATCCCAGCACATGGGCAACTTGTTTATTAAATTGATTCAACAACGTTGCCCGTGGTTTGAATTAGGCTCACCCATAGACGATGATCAACGAGGCAGTCAAGTGTCGTTAATTCACAGTCAAGGTTACGCCATTGTTCAAGCCTTAATAGAACGTAACATTGTTGGCGATTTTAGGGCCCCAGATCACCTGCGTTTTGGCTTCACCCCGCTGTATTTAAAGTACGTAGACCTGTGGGACACGGTTGATGCCTTGGTGGATATCATGTCAAATGGTCACTGGAACCAACCTCAATTTTTGCAACAGCAGGCAGTTACCTAACCTTTTCAAATCAATCTAGCAAAACTTCCCCAGATCGTCTTGAAATGTATTTTTAATCGGTAAAATAGCGTATTATCAGATTGGCGGATAATTTTACTGATTATTTTTAAGTATTATACATTTTGAGACAGTTTGTCATGAAACTAGATTCTCTTTACCAAACCCAATTCCAGGGTCGACCCTTAGTGTGGAATACAGATAAACTAGCCACTCAATTGCAAGAACTAAGCTTAGCAGAGCACCGCCGTGCAGCAGACCGCTGGGTTGAAAAGAATCAATTTTTACCAGCTACCTTAGACATAACATTGGTAGTAGACGAGAACGGGCGCAGCCTAAAACCCCAAGTACGTGATCACCTATTGTCTGAGGCTAAAAAACGCCGCCAAAGCGTTCTAGCAATACAACTGTTTAGCAATGCAGATGGCCAACAAGGACTATTGGCAAACGATGCTCGCCTAGGCCGCTGCTGGATTTGGCTCGACACCAGTACAAAACACCCCCTCACTTGCACAACCTTTGTGCAGGCCTTGAATGCACTTACCTTACACAAGGGTAAAGATACTCTCTACCTTCCTCATGGACAGTGCACAACCATAGCCCGTGAATTGCAGCGCAATGAACCTAACGAGAAATTGAACACCTCGTGTGGCCAAGGTAGTTTGGGGTTAGCAGCTTACCCTAGCACTCTATACATTGACCCAGAAGCTAACACTAAAACGCCTATTTCAGATGGCTATAGTCATCTCGATAAATTGGAAGCCGAAAGCATTCACATTATGCGGGAAGTCATGGCCAATGCTAGCAACCCTGTAATGCTCTACTCCGTTGGCAAAGACAGTGCTGTTATGCTGCATTTAGCCCGCAAAGCTTTTTACCCAAGCCCACCACCGTTCCCACTATTGCATGTAGATACCCGCTGGAAGTTCCAGGAAATGTACAAGTTCCGCGACTACATGGCTCAACAAGCGGGCATGGAACTCATCGTACATACAAATCCAGAGGGTGTTGAGCGCAACATCAGCCCACTCGAGCACGGCAGCGCTCTTCATACAGATATTATGAAAACTGAAGGTTTAAAGCAGGCCTTGGATAAACACAATTTTGATGTGGCCTTTGGTGGTGCACGAAGAGATGAAGAAAAGAGCCGAGCTAAAGAGCGCGTCTTCTCTTTCCGTAATGCTAGTCATCGGTGGGACCCAAAGAATCAGCGGCCAGAATTGTGGAACCTTTACAACGGCCACAAAAAGCCCGACGAGAGTATTCGTGTATTCCCCATTTCCAACTGGACAGAACTAGACATTTGGCAATACATCTACAGAGAAAACATCCCTATTGTGCCGTTATACTTCGCTGCATCTAGACCCATAATTGAACGTGATGGAATGCTCATGATGGTAGATGACGAGCGCCTAAAGCTCATGCCTAATGAATCTATAGCCATTAAAACAATTCGCTTTAGAACTTTAGGGTGCTACCCCCTTACAGGCGCTATTGAATCCCAGGCTGCAAACCTTGAGGAAATAATTTTAGAGCTATTACAAGCCCGCACCAGCGAGCGTCAAGGTAGAGCTATCGATTCAGATAGCGCAGGATCCATGGAAAAAAAGAAGCAAGAAGGGTATTTCTAATGGCTATTATCAATTCATCAACCAACCCTACTGATCACTTCTTACAACAGCAAAACCAATTGGATCTATTGCGTTTTATTACCTGTGGCAGCGTAGATGATGGCAAGTCCACCTTGATTGGGCGCCTACTTTACGAAGCCAAGTGTATTTTTGATGATCAAGTGTCGTCATTACAAAAAGAATCAATTGCTTATGGCACCCAAGGCGGCGACATCGATTACGCTTTATTGGTAGACGGCTTAGCTGCAGAGCGAGAACAGGGCATTACCATCGATGTAGCCTACCGTTTCTTTAACACTGATAAACGTAAGTTTATAGTGGCTGACACGCCTGGGCACGAACAATATACGCGTAACATGGTCACAGGAGCATCTACTACAGACCTTGCGGTTATCCTCATTGATGCCCGTAAAGGTGTATTAGAACAAACTAGACGCCACGCCTTCATTTGCTCATTATTGGGTATTAAACATGTAATGCTAGCCATCAATAAAATGGATTTGGTGGATTATCAACAGTCCACTTTCGAAACCATTGAACAAAATTTTGCAGATTTCGCCAAACAACTGAATTTTGACAAGTTAACTGCCATTCCCGTATCCGCATTAAAAGGTGACAATGTAGTAGCCCGTTCCAGCAAAATGACCTGGTTTAAAGGCCCAACTTTACTCGCATTTCTAGAAACAGCGCCTACCACGCAAAAGTTGGAGCAACACGCGTTTAGAATGTCAGTGCAATGGGTCAACCGCCCTCACCTTGATTTTCGCGGTTTTTCTGGCACCGTGGCCGCTGGTGTAATTAAACCTGGTGATGAAATTCGTATTCTGCCTTCCGGCTCTATTGCCAAAGTAAAAGATATCATTTTATTTGAACACCAGTTGCCCAAAGCCCATGCTGGCCAAGCCGTCACCATCACCCTAGATAGAGAAGTAGATGCCTCTCGTGGGGACATGCTCGTAGCAGCCCAAGCCCCTTGTGAAGTGTCTGATCAATTTGAAGTGGACTTGGTATGGATGGATCAAGAACAAGGTTTTATAAGCCGTTCTTATGGATTACAAATTGGCACCAACTGGGTTAATGCACAGATAACAGACATTAAGCATACTATTAACGTTAATACGTTGGAGCACAACCCTGCAAGGGCCTTGGGTCTAAACGACATTGCCGTGGTAAAACTAAGCCTAGACAAAACGGTTGCCTTTGAAGCTTTTGGAAATTGCCAACCCTTAGGTAGCCTTATTTTAGTAGATCGTTTTAGTAACGCAACGGTTGCTGCAGGCATGATCAAACACGCCCTACGCCGCTCTACAAACGTCCACAAACAAACGTTAACCGTTGCCAAGAAAGACCGCCATCAACTCAATGGCCATGTCGGCAAAGTGTTGTGGTTTACGGGTTTGAGTGGCTCTGGAAAATCTACCATTGCCAACTTAGTAGAACAAAAACTACACCAAAAAGGATTTCGTACCTACCTACTCGATGGCGACAACGTGCGTCACGGCCTTAACAAAGATTTAGGTTTCACTGAGGCTGACCGAGTGGAAAATATACGTCGTGTCACTGAAGTAGCTCAACTAATGGTAGACGCAGGCTTAATTGTACTCACCGCCTTTATTTCACCTTATAGAGCCGAACGCGACGCTGCAAAAGCACGCTTTGAAGATGGTGAATTTTTAGAAATATTTGTTAATACACCACTAGATGTAGCTGAGCAACGCGACCCTAAAGGTTTATACAAAAAGGCCAGACGTGGTGAAATTCCTAATTTTACTGGTATCAATAGCCCTTACGAGGCACCAACAAACCCAGATTTTGAAGTAGATACCAGTGCATTAACTTCCGAACACATTGCAGAACAACTTGTTGCGAACGTCCTCACACAACTGGAGCTATAAACATGAGCCAAGCTCAAGCGATAATGACTAACCCCACGCTGTTGGCAGAATTAGTACAACTCACTAAAGAAGCCGGTGATGTCATTTTAAAAATCTATCACAGCGACCACTTTCATGTGCAAGAAAAGGGTGATAAATCACCAGTGACGGCTGCGGATTTGGCAGCTCATCATTACATTATAGCAGGCCTAAAAAGTCTCACACCCGGGATTCCAGTGGTATCTGAAGAAGATTCTAACTCATTTAATATTGGTCAAAATAACTCCTGTTACTGGCTTATAGACCCACTGGACGGCACCAAAGAGTTCATTAATAAAAATGGAGAATTCACCGTTAATTTGGCTTTAATTCAGGACAAAAAAACCAGTTTTGGATTGGTAGGTGTACCCATAGCCAACACCGTGTATTGGGGTGGTGAAAATTTGGGGTCCTTTAGACAAGAGCAAGATAAGTCACTCCTTATTACACCTATTGAGTGTGTCAAAGCCGAAAATCCAATGCGGGTATTAGCTAGCAAAAGCCACCTTAATGAAGCCACAACGGCCCTTATCGATGGATTAGGCCCAACTACGCTTATACAAGCAGGAAGCTCACTTAAGTTTATTCGCATTGCCGAAGGATTGGCAGACTATTACCCTCGCCTAGCACCCACGTGTGAGTGGGATACTGCAGCAGCACAGGCGGTGCTAGAAGGTGCCAATGGAAGCGTAAAGCAGGCCTCAGGAAAGGCCATGATTTATGGTAAGACAGATATTTTAAACCCTCATTTTATAGCCAAAGGACTTAGTTAAAAAACAAGATGTTAATAGTGTTGTCAACTGCTAGTAGGTCTCTTCAAGTATAACAACATCAAAATAGCTAGCGTAACATTCCCCAAAAGAGCTATATTGCCGCCAGTCATTTAAATTAGACAGCAGAGACATGTTATGAAAATAGTCGCCATGACAAGCCACATTGTGACCGTGCCGCCACCTCACATAGGTGGTATGTATTGGATTTTCGTCACCCTAGAAACAAGTTGTGGCATACAGGGTGTGGGAGAGGTCTATGCATCTACATTTCATCCAGAAGTGATGGCAAAGGCGTTAGATGATGTATTTGATCGCTACCTAAAAGGCCACGACCCACACCACATTGAACGCTTTTATCGTGAATGCTATTCCAGTGGTTTTACCCAACGCCCAGACCTCACCATGATGGGGGCATTTAGTGGCCTAGAAATGGCCTGCTGGGACATCATTGGTAAAGCTGCAGGCAAACCTGTGTATGAACTGATAGGCGGGAAGGTTCATGATAAATTGCGTTCTTACACTTATCTTTACCCCACCAATAGTAAAGGTGAGCATGATTACGACTGCCCTGATTTAGCTGTTGAATGTGCCCTAGAGAATATGGAACAAGGCTTTACTGCTCTAAAATTTGACCCTTCCGGGCCTTATAGCATCTATTCTGGCCATCAAATTTCACTCGCCGCTTTAGAGCGCAGTGAAACTTTTTGCCGCAAAATTCGTGATGCAGTAGGCAACAACTGTGACTTGTTGTTTGGTACCCATGGCCAAATGACCCCTGCCTCTGCCATTCGTTTAGCCCAGCGTATAGAACC
>Ga0302119_10000644_pt1 | contig 15776 bp, 14 predicted proteins | sample AG5_Tmax_MG_FD_203114 | JGI IMG/M metagenome (GOLD analysis project Ga0302119, IMG submission 203114) | Marine microbial communities from Western Arctic Ocean, Canada - AG5_Tmax | ecosystem: Environmental > Aquatic > Marine > Oceanic | place: Canada: Western Arctic Ocean | collected 2017-10-01 | reverse complement strand
GTCGCTTGTTAAAAAACTTTTGAGTATGTTCTGTTAACGGCAAATGACACGAAACGAAGTCGCACTTCGGTAGTATCTCTTCAATATTGTTGGTATATGACTCTAGACCAAATAGGCGATTAAATTCATCAATCGGCATTTTGTACCAATTTTCTATTTCTTTCTTTGATGATCGACCAAATCCATGAACTCTCATATTGAAACCATATGAAGCGATCCGTGCGACTTTTTTGCCAATGCTACCGAACCCGATAATTCCTAAGTGTTTACCTTTTATCTCCCTCCCAGTTTCACCCGAGAAACTATTGGCCCTCACTTGTTTGTCCAGGTAGTTCACCATTCTGGCAAGATCACCAATTAGCCACATAGCTAATTCGGCAACAGAATCGTCGGTTGAGTGTGGAGTATTCGCAAGCAATAGCCCGTGTTTTGCTATTTTCCTGAAATTTATTCCATCTGTACCAACACCAAATCGTGAAATAATCCCACTGGAAGATAGGGCTTCATATAATCGGCCTTGGTACTTATCAGTACCAACAATTGCGGCTTTAGCCCCTGTGCTGGAAATAGCTACTGCCAGACATTCTTCGTCGCTATCCGAAGTGACTATTTCATAACCTGGTCTCAGGCTCTGAAAAACTTCCCGACCCTTTTCGTACTCTGGCTTCGTAACAATGATAGTTTTCACCGTAGCATTAATACTCCGCTTGGAAGGTAGTTAGTAAGAGCGACCCAAACACGCAAGGAACTCGCGTGCCTAGAGAGATTCGAACTCCCGACCTCGTGGTTCGTAGCCACGCACTCAAAAGCACACTTCAATCTATGATTATCGGAATTATTGTACAACGACTGTCCAATAAAACTGGGGGAATTAAAGAATAAACACCTAGAAACAATCAGAACGTTAAGAGTTATTGGACGACTCAAACGCCTGCTTGTCGTTTCGCGTCCGCAGCGGTTCCAACCTGTCCCCGTTCATCGCGCCACGCTGGTTCCGGCGGCGTTTCGACCCAAGCAGGACAGTCACCACGGAAATTTCCGATCTGGTCGTCGCCTGACCCATGCGGCGTATAGCCGAGCAGCGCGCGCAGGCGTGGCCCGAACCTTGCGGCAATTTCAGGCGGCATTTCCAGGTATTGATTGGATTCCTGTCGCAGCCAACCCAGCGAATAGGTGTTAATGAGCCCCGCGCGCCGCGCGGCGCTTCGATTCGCGCCGCTGCCATGCCAGGTCGAGCCCATGTAAAAAAGCGCCGAGCCTTTCGGCATTACGGCCGCTTCCCAATCGGAGACGTCTGGCAGATGCCAAGAGCGCATGAAACGGTGACTGCCCAGTACAACGCGCGTGCCGCCGTTCTCCTCGGTAAAGTTGTCAAACGCCCACATGATCCCGATCTGAAGCTCCATCCCGGCGTTCTGGATCGGGTAAAGGGAATCGTCCCGGTGCAATGCCTGAGCCGACTCGCCAGGCAGAAGTTCGATCGCCGACATACTGCCAACCTGGTAGGCCGCACAATGCGGCAACAGAATCTCGTCGGCAACGCGGACCACTAGGTCGTGATCCACGAGCTCGGCCGCACTGGGCGCCGTGCAGAGAACGCTGGCCTCGACACGCAGCGTTCGGTCACCGTTGAAGTCACCGCGGGTATCGAGGCCGGACTTGTCAAGGCGAGGACGCAATTCCTCCATGATTTTGTCGACGAGGCCGGACTCTACAACATCGGTGACTACGACGGCACCGTCATGCCGAAGCGCTTCCGCAACGCTTCTTGTCTCAGTCGTCTTTTCAAAATAGGTTAGCGCCATGCAAGTCTCCAGACGGATCAGCGTATAGGCAGTATAAGTGGGTAATTTCCCGCCGTTGACTCAAGTGTTTGGGGTCGATTTCCCACAGAAAATAATCCCCACACTACGTCCCAAGTAGTGCTTTCATCACCCTAAATGCCTGAATCTGTGGGAGGATGGAATTTGTCAAATGGCTGTAAGTGCTTGTTTTTATGGCGCGCTCGGAGAGATTCGAACTCCCGACCTCATGGTTCGTAGTCACTCACTCGAAAGCGCACTTCAATCTATAAATACAGAGGTAAGTTTAGAACACTGGACCGGCTCACAGAACACGGTTAGGACCTATCCCACCTCGGCGTCGCTAAACCGAGCGTTTTGCGGGACCTGTGGTTCGGCTTTACCGGTTGTCGCCTCACCATGGATGCCTGAAGAAACGGAAGATGGGGTCTACGTCCCAGCAGGTAGTCATAATTATGGCCCTCCACCTCAAATCCACATCTTTATCGCGCACAAAGCACCGTGGCATGTAATCACAGGTGAACTAATTCAACATGACGAATACCCCCCGCCCAATAATTTCGGGACGGTACCCGACCCCCAGCTATCGCCGGCACAACACGGTGGCGTGCGAGGTGGTTGTCTATGCAGTGCGATTCAGTTCGAGGTGGTGGAGCCGTTCAAAATAGTGCATCAGTGCCATTGCGGTCGCTGCCGATAAGCGCGGGCAGCAGCTCATGCGACCAATGGTTTCACATCCATTGGTGGCGTAGTTTTCACAAAAGGTGAGACCAAGATAAAAACCTACAAGGTGCCAGAGGCCAAACATTTCTCTCATGCATTTTGCGGCACCTGTGGAAGCGGCATGCCACGAGTAGACCCGAGTCGCCAGATCGCGGTGACTCCACTTGGGTCACTGGATGATGATCCGGGTTTTAAGCCTGCGCACAACATCTTCGTAGCCAGCAAGGCCACATGGCACAAGATCACTGACGGGTTACCTGAGTTTGCGGAGATGCCGCCGGCGGAGCAATGTTCGCACTCTGAAGTCGTCCGTGGTCGAGTTGAAACAGTTTCAACTTCGCTATTTACGTTTCTGCTTCCAGCGTCTTAAGACGCTGAATTATGACTCTATCCCGATCATCACCCCGCAATGACTGCGTATCTGCAAAAATAGTTTTTAGAGATTCAAACATCTTCGCTCTCATGACCTTATCATCGATGCCATCTTTAAGTGGAATCTGAAGCACTGTATCGCCGGACCAAGTCGGAATCGGCATAGGTCCAAGCTGTCCGGGCTGCAATGATTTTTGACCCTGTTTGAAAGCACGAATGTCTTTACGCAACCGGTTGCGAAACATCGCCACGCCTTTATCCGATGTCACTCGATGTTCTTTTTCGTGAACCACTATTGGGCCCTGGCCGACCATGGCCTCATAGTCGCCGGGATTGCGTTGTAATTCATCCGGTGGCCGATCAAATAGTGCGCCTTGCTCCAGGGTTTCGATGTTTTCAGGAGAGTTCCAGTCGATCGGATCGGTGCGGGGTCCAAAATTTGCCCATGCAACCACCTTGGTGTGAGTGTCGTCAACTGGAACACACCAACGAAAGAACGTGTTACGCCCAAAGTAGCGAGTTTGCTTCCCATCGGCAGTGTGCACGGCTCCCGATTGGGTAACATTAGGGAAAATATTCTCCTGCACTCGCATCCAGATATTGTCGTCAATCCTGCGGGAAATCGTGCAATAAATAGAAAGATCATTTTCGAAATAATCGACGTCACCAAGCACGCCCCAGGTTTCATAGAATTGCGGTCCATTGACTAATGTATGCAGGAACATGGAATGCACGGGATCAATTCCATTTTCGGTTACCTGCAACCAGTTACATGGAAAGGAGCACGTATAGGGCACCATTTCGGTGTCCGGAATCTCAAAGGTGTCATAGATGGGAAACTCCGGTACGCTTTCCGGCGCGCCGAGGTACGCAAAAATTATGCCCTTATATTCAACTGCAGGATAAGCGCCTTGACGGACTTTGCCATATACGGGACTGGTTTTCGATTCAGCACCAGCATCCAGCAAGGTACCGTCGACGCCCCATTTCCAGCCGTGGTAACAACAACGAATGCCGTCGTCTTCGATGTGGCCAAATTTTAGCGACGCACCTCGGTGAGCACAGTGCCGATGCACTAAGCCAACTTTTTTTTCTCCAGTGCGAAATAGCACCAGATCTTCTCCCAGTATCCGAATTTCGAGTGGCAGTTCTCCTAGTTCTTTTGAGAGTGCAATACCATGCCAGTACTGACGCAAGTATTCTCCACAGGGGGTATTTGGTCCAACATGTGTCAGCTCAGCATCTTCGGCAGGCCGCTCCCTTTCTGAATAACCTGTGTAATTCTTAAATTGATTAGTAAAGTCGCCCATAACTCAATACCCTTCGCCTTGATTTGGAGCGATCTGTTTCAGCTGAAGTTCATCGCTTTTTACAATCAGTTAGCCTATCGCTCTCAGTCAAACTACTTCTAGATAGGATTCCCAAAGATCAACATTCACACCAAAATTAGCTTCCTCCACATTGCCCCAAATCTCTGCTGCACTGAAATAAACGCTGTAAAGGTGCTCTCCAATCCTATTACCTAGAGCATTCTGATCAGGAAACACATGAGCACCCTGATGTTCCTGAACTACTCCTCGCTTACCCCGAACATATTCTGGCAGGCGGGTATGGCCTATGGAATTGATATTCGCAACCGAAACCATATCACCTATTTCAAAGTGAGGAAATCGTTTAATATCCATTCGGGTTGTACTGCCTTCGTAGATGTAACCCTCAACCTCATTGACATGCAGAGGTGCGAATTCATTGGGAGTCGAATTGGTGTTTATAACTCCCGATTCCAATTCCTTATCGGTAATTAAATCTTTTTCAATCATTAATCTTTCGAGACCAATCAACCAATTTTCATAGTAAGAATTTTTCAGATAGTCCGCTGGATGCTGATCCTCGATAGCATACCTAGATTCGTCTAGATTCCACTTATCGAGATATTCAACGGCAACAGTCAACGCAAATACCCGTGCCTCCCATTCAGCCTGGAACACCGGCTCCTCACATTCTCGATTCGGCAATATTGGACCAAATCCATGCATCCCACCTAAGTCGTGGCACCGGTTCATATGCCTTCTCTATAGCCTACTTTATCTAATTTTCATGCTGAAGCATTAGCCAAGAACAACCCGCCACTGGCTTTATCACAAAACTTAGTACAATTCGATGATAGCTACTTTTATCATACCCTGTAGTCCACGCGATGTGGCCAAGCATCTGGAGGTATTGAAGTATGGATGATCAATATTATAGGGAGCGGTCTGATCTCGCTGCTGTCTTACGCTGGGCTGCTCGTGAAGGTTTACAAGAAGCTGCTGGAAATCATTGCAGCCTATCTGTATCCAATAGTGGAGACAAATTTTTGATTAATCCAGATGGCCGCTATTTCTCAACCCTGAAGGGTAGTGACCTCATACTTGTAGATCTAAATGACCACACTGGTACTGACCAAGCAAATATTTCTGCCTGGCTTTTGCACGGGCAGATACTTCAGAAAGTCGAAAATGCGAAGTGTGTATTACATCTTCATCCCAAATACGCCACAGTCCTAGCAACTTTAGTCGACAGCACAATTTATCCAATCGACCAAGTCAGCATGCGGTTTTACAGACGAGTCGCATTTGACAGTGAATTTTCAGGCATGATTGTTGATCAAACCGAGGCGGATCGGCTGTGCGATAAACTGAATGAGAAGCAAATCCTGATTATGGGTAATCATGGAGTGACTGTCGTGGCGCCAACCGTTGCTCTTGCTTTTGATGAGCTTTATCACTTAGAAAGGGCATGCGAGACCTTAGTTACCGCCTATATGACAGGGCAAGCGTTAAAAGTAGTTTCGGAAGAAGTCGCTAATCGTACGTCACAGGATTGGCAAAATTTTAGTTATAGTGCAGATCTTCATTTCTCCCAATTGCGCAACGTACTAGACAAGGAAGAGCCCGATTATAGTAACTAATATTCGAATTTAGCTTTCTTAGATTTCTAGAAAGAACGCGGAATCGTACTGTCGAGAGATACGGAAAAGGCCCTTCCCCCTCGGCAAGCGGGAAAGGGCCTAACTACCTTCTACCATTTAGGCTTTTTGGAATAACTCGAGCCTTGGGTCTCCGTTGGGTTTCATCGCAGGGACAATGCTGTTTTGCCATACCATTGGCCGTGGCGGTTGAGTGATCCACAAATAGCACGCACTATCATCTAGCATTTGTTGTAGATCCATCAGCATCTTGGCACGTTTGTCGCTATCTATTTCGCCGAGAGCGGCGAAGTGCAAATCGTCAAACTCTTTGCTTTCGAACCACTGCCAATTCCAGATTCCGGCTTGACTAGACAAAAGCCATTGGGTAGTCCAGCTTAGGTCAGGCGGTGCAAGCCATCGATTGAAATTCATATCGATGCCTTCTTTTCCCTTCGTCGAAACCAGCGACCAAAACGAACCGCCCTCATGTGAATCAATGACTAGATTGATACCTATTTCGGCTAAATTAGCCTGTACGATCTGGGCCCCAGTCAAAAAGTCCGCGTCCGCAAGTGTATCCAGGGTAATCGTTGTTCCAGACGCTCCGGCCGCATCAATGAGTTTTCTTGCGCCGTCGACATCCCGCCCTGCAGGAGCTTCCTCACGATAACCCAACAAACCTTTTGAAACTGGACCGTGCGCACGCTCGGCAACACCAAAATACGCGCCATCAAGTATCGCGTCCACGTCGATTGCCTTCAGGATCGCCTGTCTTACACGAATGTCAGACAGTCTTGGACTGGCTTGATTTAAGCCCATCCAAACATTGTCGGGCGCATATTTCAGCTCTAAGCTTAAATTATCAGGCAGATTAGCCCGCAATTTTGGCACGATACTTAAACTCACTCGGGTCCAGTCGACTTGTCCAGCCTGCACAGCATTCTCAGCTGCCTTGGAATCGGTGATTGGGAGAATCTCAACTCTTCTAAAGTGCGGCTTCGGCCCAGCAAAACCGTCGTGTGCTTCGAGTACGATTCGCTGTCCAGCCGTGTGCTCCACAATCTTGTAGGCACCGCCCATAGCAGGTGGCTCAAGTGTAAATTTTCGACCCTCAGCTTTTTCCACTGCGGCTTTACATAGGATACTGCCCGTCGCATAAGGCAGAACAAACCACCAGAGGGGCGCAAAAGGCTCCTTTAAGTGAATGGTGCCGGAATATTTATCATGTATTTCTACGTGGTCTAGAAGCGCCCAGTTATCACCTGTTTCTGTAGCAAGCTCCTTATCCAGGTGACGTTCAAATGAAAACTTGACGTCAGCGGTTGTCAATTCTCCATAGCCGTTTGTCCACATGGAACCGGGTTTTAATTTGAAATCAATCGTTAATGCGTCACGTTGACTGATTGATTCGGCGGAATATAGCTCCCATTCCCACTTCGATCCGCTTTTAAAATTAATAAGTCGTGGAAAGACTGCATCCATAACCCAAAGATCGGAGGTGTTCTTCCAAAATCCAGGATCTACGGTGTCAAGATCTCCCGGAGCTCGAATAGTCAGGGTATCGCCGGACGCCGCGAAACTCATCCCTGGCGTGAGGGTTGTTAGCGCAACCGCCGCCGCTGATCTGCCAATAAATTGGCGTCTGTTAATTTGATTTTCTAGCATAATTCCTCCTTAGATTTTCAATCTTTTGTAGCCATTGCCCAGCCTGGTTCCATTGTAATTACGAAAACGAGTATCCATAATCAAAAACAACGCTGCTATAAAGAATATGACGCAGGGTGCTACCTTTGTCTGGATTCTGCATAATACCACTCAAACCCCGCCTAACGAGGCCACAGTTTCCCTGGCTATTGATAACGTAGGGTTTTGACACACAACGCTATGGTTTAAAGCAATGCTGTTCTATTTCATCAAACGAATATGTTTGGGTATTTTGACCATTACGATTGCTGTCTCTATGCTGTACACAATGATTCATCTTGTACCGGGCGACCCTGTAAAAACAATTCTGGGGCCAAGAGCAAGTCCTGAAATACAAGCGCAGATACGCGAAAAAATGGGTCTCAATGACCCTTTGCCCGTGCAGATAGTTAGATTTCTTGGAAATGTCGCCCAAGGTGATCTGGGACAAGATGTTTTTAAGCGAAAATCAGTCAATACGATTGTTTTCGAACAACTACCACATACTATATACCTCGTTCTCTGTGGCATCGGGTGGGCAATACTGATTGGTATTCCTCTGGGCTGCTTCGCAGCCGTTTTTCAAAACAGTCTTATCGATCGAATTGTGGGGGTATTGTCAGTAAGTTGTATTGCTATACCAACCTTCCTAGTAGCAATTTATTCGGTGCTCTTGTTTGCTGTAACACTAAAATGGTTACCTGCAATTGGCGCGGGTGATGGCTCACTAATTAGTTATATCAGGCATCTGGTTCTCCCTGCCTTTGCAGTTGGACTCGGATGGGTTGGATATCTAGCACGACTAGTAAGAGCCTCAATGTTGGAAATTATGGGCGAAGCTCATGTGCGTACTGCGCGAGCCTTTGGCCTTAAAGAGCAAACTGTTGTCTTTAAATACATCCTACGTCTCGCAATTTTGCCAACCATAACATTGATAGGCATGGGAATTGGCATTCTGTTATCGAGTGCCGTTTTTACAGAGATAGTATTTGCACGGCCTGGGATTGGCCGGTTGATCTACGAAGCTGTAACCAGTCGAAATTATCCAGTAGTTATGGGATCAGTCCTGGTTACCACTGTGCTATTTGTTGTTAGTACGACTTTGGCTGATTTAATCAATGCTATTGTTGATCCGAGATTAAGAACAAAAATTTGATTGACTCATTTATTTTGCGAAAAACACAAAAAATGTCGGGGGCCTGGCACGGCTTATTTCGGACGGTGCGGCGAGTCATGCATGCACCCCTTGGCGCACTCGGGTTATTTCTTGTTGTCTTTGTTCTGATAAGTGCGATAGGAGCGGATTGGTGGTCCACTCACGAACCCAATCAGATCAATGTTCGAGCGGCATTCGCATCGCCATCGCTAGAACACTTCCTTGGCACAGACCAACTTGGTCGTGACATTTTTTCCAGGGTACTCGTAGGTGGGCAGATTGCACTGAAAGTCTCATTAATCTCCATTGGCGTGGCATTGTTGATTGGATTGACCTTAGGACTCATAGCGGGTTTTGGTCCCCGCTGGATAGACAACATCTTGATGGTACTTTTCGATTCGGTACGATCCTTTCCAACAGTAATGTTCGCACTTGCAGTCGTTACACTGTTTGGCCCAAGCCTAGAAACGATCATGATAATCGTGATTGTCACTCAGATTCCAATTTATGGGCGTATGGTGAGATCGCAAACATTAGCCCTTAAAAATAGTGAGTTCATTCTTACTGAACAAGCAATAGGCGCGGGATTCTTTCGAATTATATTTCTCCATATGCTACCCAATGTAATCGGGCCATTGTTAATTCTCGCAAGCATGGACATCCCGTTTGTAATTACGATAGAGGCAGGTTTGAGTTTTCTGGGTATGGGAGTTAGGCCACCAACCCCTAGTTGGGGCACCATTTTGAACGATGGGTATTCCTATATCTACAACAGCCCGTGGCCCGTTATAGCTGGCGGTATCCCGGTAGTCCTAACAACATTGGGATTCACCTTCCTGGGAGAAAGTCTACGTGACGTATTTGATCCCAAACTGCGTAAGGACGCTTGAGTGGCTACCAAAAATATTCTAGAAATAACTAATCTCAACGTAGCGTTTGTCACTGAGAGAGGCACGCTAAAAGCACTACGAGATGTTGATCTAACCATACCCAATGGTGCAATTGTTGGTGTGGTTGGAGAAAGTGGTTGTGGAAAGTCAACACTTATTAACAGCATCATCGGGTTGTTAGCCAATAATGCGCAGATTACTAGTGGAGAGATGATCTTTGAGGGTTCAGATTTACTGTCAAAATCTGAACGAGAGCTTCGCGCTATTCGAGGGCAGCGTATATCAATGGTTTCCCAAGATCCAATGACCGCGCTTAACCCTATCCTATCAATCGGCACACAAATGATTGATATTCAATATCGGAACGCCAGCAGTAAAGATGAAAAGCGCGCCCGATCTATAAATATGCTGAGCCGAGTCGGTATTCCGGACCCTGAAATGCGATTCAACGATTACCCACACCAGTTTTCCGGCGGTATGCGACAACGTATAGCAATCGCAATGGCGCTACAAGTCGAACCGACCTTGCTAATAGCAGACGAGCCCACCACTGCTCTCGATGCAACACTTGAGGTGCAGATTATTCGTCGACTCAATGATTTGCAGCAGAACATGGGTTGTTCAATACTGTTTGTTTCACACCATTTGGGAGTTATCGCTGAACTATGTGACTATGTTGTTGTGATGTATGGTGGCGAGGTAGTAGAACAAGGCTCCGTTAGAGACATATTTCACAGAGCCTCACACCCCTATACTCAAAAGCTACTGGAATGTGACCCAGCGAGTATCGCCCAGGCCACCCATTCCCTACCGACTATACCTGGCGAGGTTCCTAACTTAGACGCGTTACCGAGCGGGTGTATTTTTTTTGATCGTTGTGACCATGGCTTTGACAGCTGTCAACGTTCCCAACCGAAAATTGAGCAGATTGAAGCAGGGCATTGGATCCGTTGTCCTGTGCGCGCCCAACAGAAAACATTTTGAATTCTCTACTCAAATTGACCGATGTTCGTGTGCGTTTCCGCACTCTTTCAACAGCCAGGGCAGTCCTTAACGGCGTGTCAGACCCATTTGTTGATGCGGTAAATGGAGTCTCGCTAGAAATCAAGGAAGGAGAGACCTACGGTCTAATTGGAGAGAGCGGGTCTGGTAAAACCACACTTGCTCGCTCAATTATCGGTCTACTAAAACCTCAAGAAGGCAGTATCCGATATGATGGTGATGAGTTGATAGGGCTATCAACCCTAGAAATGAGAAAGATTCGACGTACCATTGGCGCTATGTTTCAAGATCCAGTAGGGTCCTTAAGCCCACGGATGAGTATCTATTCTCTCTTAGCAGAACCTTTCAAGATTCATAACCAAAAAGATTGTGATTTCGAGTCTGAAGTGAGGCGCCTGCTCGAAATGGTAGGACTGAGTTACGATTTTGCTAGCCGATACCCCCATCAACTAAGTGGAGGTCAGGCAAGACGCATTGGGGTCGCTAGGGCGCTGGCATTAAATCCTAGACTGATCATTGCTGACGAACCGACTGCGGGATTAGACGTCTCGGTACAAGGCGAAATATTGAATCTTCTGAATAAACTTCAACACCAAATCGGACTTTCCATTCTCATCATTACACATAACCTCAATATCGTGAGGCATATTACAGATCGTATGGGAATTATGTATTTTGGGAGAATCATCGAACAAGGTCCAACCAAGGCAATATTTGACAGTCCGGTTCATCCTTACACCTTAGCCTTATTGTCGGCCAATCCGGAGCCCGATCCGGATGCGAAAATCGACAGGATCGAACTACAAGGTGAAGTCCCAAGTTTGCTCAACCGCCCTCAAGGTTGCGAGTTCCATCCACGGTGTCCCTTCGTCGGAAACAGTTGTGACGCTAAGTTCCCATTTTCAAAAAACGTCACCAAAGACCATAGCTACTGCTGTCATTATCCAAGAAACTTGGATTGCTGAAACTATTTAGTGAGCCCCAGTTAATCCGACAAGCTGGGTGTCTATTTTCTAAATACAGGCACTGAGAGTGGAGTGAGTGCAGAATTATTCAAAATATTATCTGCAGCTTTTTCGGCGATCATCAGTGTTGTTGCGTGAGTATTAGCAGTCACGATCTCAGGCATTATGGAGGCATCCACCACTCTAAGACTATCTATCTCGTGAACCTTCAAATCACTATCAACTACATCGTAATCGCTGAGTCCCATCGAACAGCTGCTGGTTGGGTGATATTCCGTTTCACCATTTACTTTAGCCCATGCCATAATTTCCTTATCGGTGTTTACATCACTTCCAGGAACAAGCTCACCATCTCTGAAATTGTCAAACGATTGTTGCGCTAATAACGTTCTGGTTAACCTAAACCCTTCAATCACAACTCGGCGATCCTCCTCGGTCTTAAGATAGTTAAACAAAATTGAGGGGGCATCTTTTGGGTTAGCCGACTGTAGTGTTATTGACCCTCGACTCGTCGGTTTCATTAAATCGATGTGAGCCTGATAACCATGACCAGCAAATGAATGTGATCCATCATAGCTGGCAGCGATCGCCATAAAAGTAGATTGGATATTCGGAAATTCTAACTCTGCCCGACTACAGATATATCCAGCCACATCCAGCAAGTTGGTCGCACAAACTCCAGAACGGGTAACAAGCCACTTCAAGCCAGCAGTAGCTCGCCCGATACCTATTGATGATGAGTAATGACTGACCGGCTGCTTGCACTTCACCTGGACCCTTAAATCCAAATGATCTTGGAGATTTTTTCCCACGCCTGGCAAATGCTGAACCACAGGCAGTCCATGGTGATTTAATTGTTCGGCATCTCCGATACCTGACAACATCAATAGCTGGGGTGAATTAATAGAGCCCCCGCTGATTAACACTTCTTTCTCAGCATAAACCTGTGTTAGCTCCCCCCTTAAATCGTATTCCACTCCGATGGCTGACTTTCTATCAAAAATAATTCGATGGGTTAGACAACCTGTTTCAACGTGAAGATTTTCACGTGCCAGCACTGGCTTAAGGTAAGCATCAAAAGCGCTCCACCGCCTGCCCCGGTAGGTATTTTTATCCGAAAGACCGAATCCATCCTGTCGGAATCCGTTGTTATCGTCACTATAGCCATGGCCGGCTTGAAGAGCCGCGTCAAGAAATGCTTGGTCCAGAGGTGTTTGGATGGTTGCAGCACTAACATGAAGAGGGCCTTGATCACCGCGATAAGCATCACCACCGCGTTCAAAGCATTCCATGCGCTTAAAGTAAGGTAGGCAGTGTGAGTAATTCCAGTCAGGTAAACCATTCGATGCCCAGTTATCGAAGTCGTTAGGATTTCCACGAATAAATTGCATGCCATTGATACTGGAAGAGCCCCCCAGTCCGCGACCTCTTGGGCAAGACATTCTCCGATTACCCATATACGGTTCTGGATCGGTGGCATAGCACCAATTGAAACGATCATCATGTAGGGCGAAGTCGAGTGCTGCAGGTATTTTTGACATCAATCCTGATATCGGTGGCCCCGCTTCGATCAGTAACACTGTATTGGCTGCAGACTCACTTAATCGATAGGCTAGAACACATCCCGCAGTACCACCGCCAACAATCACGTAGTCGAAGTTCTTAGTTGTATTTGCCACAACTATTTCGTCACTATCCGCCTCGCTATTGGCATAAGTGCTAACGGACTCGGGGAAACGATGCACACTCCATACTGCCGCCGTGGACTAACCCCTCTCCTCGGTACGGTGGATCAGTTTCGTGAGGCTTATTATTGTAGGTAATATCATCCCCAATCCAGTGAGTTGCAAGCGCCCTTCTAGGTGACGTTTTTAAACTGTTGCCGGGTGCACTGTGAAATGTTCGTCGATTAAATACTAAACAGTCACCTGGATTCATTGGTGCGAAGACTATTTTATGATTCCCTGGTTCGACATCCCAATCCGGCATAGCTGGTAAATCCGGTAGATCCGCGTAGCGCATATCAGAATCAAAGTGAACAGGATTATAGGATTTCGTCCAACGGTGTGAGCCTATTACAAACCTTAGTGCTGTTTCGATCGGTATGTGATCTAGAGCAATCCATAAATTACAAATTTGATTTCCTTTAATAGGCCAATAAGCCTCATCATAGTGCCATGGTGTTTTACTACTTGTGCCAGGTTCCTTAACTAACATGAAATCAAAATAGAAAATTAGCTCTTTAGATCGCATAACATTAGCTGCTATATCGGCAACATTTGATTCGAACACAAATCTTTTAAATTGACTAATTCGTTGCCACATAAACGTATCGTAAAAGAAAAACCCTGGCTCACCCGGATTCGATATATTGAATGCGGTGTCTCGTTTTAGGCTGTCACTAATCGCTATCTCCATACCATCGGCGAGCGATTCTATCCACTCTTTGCTAAAGGCTCTGCGTAACGATACGACGCCATCACGTTCATATGCCTCTATGGCTTCATTTTCCGGAACCGAGGATGATTCGAAATCATAGCTTGGTAGCTGGAGTAAATCCTGATTCATGTTGCTTACCTAAACGTAATGCTTATTTTAGCTTTGGGAAAACTCGACCTGCTGGGGGGTCGCCATGCTGAAGGTCTGGGTCGATATCTGGTGAATCAATGAAACCCTCTCGTGCATCATAAGTGACGCCATCTCCTGCAAAGTTAAACGCAGTTGAGTGCCGACGTGTTGGCAAGGTGTTACCTGGTCCTGCATGAATAGTTCGTTGGTAGAACACCAAAGCATCTCCCGGATTAACTTCCCAATAGAGAGTACCGAAACGCTCATCCAGTTCGCTTTGTGAAGGCATTGACACCTGATTAGGCATTGCATCGCTATACTCAACTCCCGGTATAAACGTTGGACCAATTGACAACGGGTCATTGCGTTTATGAGATCCTTGTTTGAATTTAAGAGTGGTCTCAGAGGGCATATAGTCAAATGAAATATTCATATTAATGACATTCTTCCCGACAAACCTTGAATAGGAGGCATCTTCATGCCAAGGGGTTACTTTAGTATCTGTTCCCGGATCTTTAACAAAGGTATTAGTGTAATAAAGCGTGACCAATTCTGAACGCATTAACTTTGCAGCCACATCAACAATATGGCTATCAAATGTCACTGATCGCACAATCGGATGACGTCGCCACAAGTTAAATTCATAGTAGAATATTTTTCCACTTTTCTCAGCACTGACAAATCTCGCATGCTCACTTGGGTTAGCTACCGCCGAGTCTGCTTCATCACGTAGAGCATTTACGGTCTTTAGGTCAAGCACATTTCTCAAGCAAACTACGCCGTCCTTCTCTAATTGAGTAATAGCCAATTCAGGCACTGTGAAGTCCGCACCGAGGGTATAAGAGGGAAATTTTTCAATTGAGTTTTTGTCCGGCACTGGCACATGGTAGAGGCTATCGTATGCATCGGACCGCTTTGTCGAACTAGGATGGTTCATAGCAAAATGGATTGTTCGCAGGTTATGCTTCTAAGTCTATCTAATTTCTTATCCAATTTTACCTACTTTAATGGAGTTTTTATGTTTGAGAACAAAATTGTACTCATAACTGGCGGCACATCAGGGATAGGCGAGAAGACTGCCGAAATCCTTGCTTCTAAAGGTGCAAGAATAGTGGTCAGTGGACGAAATTCCGAAAAAGGCGACGAGCTCGTGAAGAGATTGCCGGGTACTGGACACTTGTACGTTTGTTCCGACCTGAGTAATAGACAAGAGGCACAGTCACTGATCACAAGAGTAATCGAAATTACCGGGACTATAGATATTTTAGTCAACAGCGCTGGTGTCGCACTGCATGGCACTGTGCCCCAGACAACAGACGAAGCTTGGGAAAATACAATGTCGGTAAACCTCAACGCGATATTTTATTTATGTCGGACTGTGATCCCCTTAATGATTCAGAATGGGCATGGCATCATTGTCAATGTCGCATCTACCTGGGGACTTGTCGGTGCAGAAAATTCAGCTGCTTACTGTGCATCAAAAGGGGCTGTTATCCAACTAACTCGTTCGATGGCTATTGATCACGCAAAAGACAACATTCGAATCAATGCCGTTTGTCCGGGTGCCGTTGACACGCCAATGTTAACCGCCGAGGCTACCGCTTTTGGATTAGACATTGCCGATGGCAAAAGGTTATGGGCCTCCGATGCAGCTAACAATACGCT
>Ga0302119_10000643_pt1 | contig 15789 bp, 14 predicted proteins | sample AG5_Tmax_MG_FD_203114 | JGI IMG/M metagenome (GOLD analysis project Ga0302119, IMG submission 203114) | Marine microbial communities from Western Arctic Ocean, Canada - AG5_Tmax | ecosystem: Environmental > Aquatic > Marine > Oceanic | place: Canada: Western Arctic Ocean | collected 2017-10-01 | reverse complement strand
TCTTCCTTGCTCTCGTTGTGCACCCAGACAGGTGCCAGGGTGAGGTTGTCAATGATACTTAAATGAGGGAACAGGTTAAAGTGCTGAAAGACCATAGAGACTTCGCTACGAACGCTCCGGATTTTTGTAACATCGTCTGTTAGCTGTGTGCCGTTGACAATAATTTCACCTTCTTGGAACTTTTCAAGGAAGTTGACACACCGTATTAGTGTTGATTTGCCACTGCCAGATGGTCCACAGACGACGATAATCTCACCTTCTTTAATGTTTAGATTGATGTTTTTAAGTGCATGAAAATCACCATACCACTTGTTTAGATCGCTAATTTGGATAATGTTTACGTTGTTATTTTCTGTTTTCATCTTAAACCTTATTAATTTTTGTGATCAGTACTAAAGCGCACTTCAAGTTTTTTGGAATAGCGCGACATGGAATAAAGGAATATCCACATGGTCATTGTTACAAAGACAAAGCCTTCTGTCTCACGGCCAAGCCAATTGATGTCGTTTGCGGTCATATTGACCATCGCAAGCATGTCCATCAGCCCAATAATAAGCACTAGTGTGGTGTCTTTGAACAGCGAAATGGATGAGCCAACTATGTTTGGAATGGATATTTTTAGCGCTTGAGGAAGGATAATGAGCGCATTTTTTTGAACATAATTAAGGCCAATCGCATCAGCAGCCTCGTATTGTCCCGTCGGAATGGCCTGCAGACCACCACGAACCACCTCGGCGAAATAAGCTGCTTGGAACAATGTAATCGCAACGAGAGCCCTTAGAAGTTTGTCAAAGTCTATGCCTCCTGTGAAGAACAATGGCAGTACAAACGACGCCATAAAGAGAATGGTGATCAAAGGCACTGCGCGAATAAACTCAATATAAATCGTTGAAAAGAAATTGATTACTCTTAAGTTGGATTGCCTGCCAAGTGCAAGCAACACACCTATTGGGAAAGAGATGATGATACCAACAGAGGCGATCACTAGGGTAAGCATTAATCCACCCCATTGATGAGTTTTAACTACCTCTAACCCAAAAACACCGCCACCTATTAAAAAGAAAGAAGCGATAGGGAAGCCAATAATCATCGCCAGAAGGACTTTATTTTTATGCTTGTAATTGCGAGCGAGACGCACAATAACAAAAAGTGATGCCGCCATAGCGAACACAATATCTACTCTCCAAACCAATTCACGCGGGTAGAAGCCATAGACAAACATGTCAAACTTCTCGTAAATGAATGGCCAACAGGCTGCCGCACGACCGCAATTGTCGTTGGTGGCCATGATCTCACCAAATTCAAATCCTAAGAAGCTAAACTCACCAAAATTGAAGTTAGCATCGAAAATCATCCAGCCTAACATCGGCGGGATAATGACATAAAGCATGTACAGTGCAGCAAACGTTAAGCCAATATTAACCTTTGAGGAGAAGAGGTTTACTCTTAGCCAGAGGACAATGCCTACTTGGCTAATTGGCGGCTTTCTAAGTTCTTGTGATTCGTATACGGCCATTTTATCGTCCCTTGATGCTCATTTTCTTGTTAACAATGTTGAGTAGTAGTGATATGCACAGTGAAATCACTAAGTACACCGCCATCGTCATCCCCAAGATTTCAACGGCCTGCCCTACTTGGTTAAGCACCGTGCCGCCAAAGGCAGACATGAGCTCGGGATAACCAATGGCTGTTGCCAATGAGGAGTTTTTGGTTAGGTTTAAATACTGGTTAATGGTTGGTGGAATAGCAACACGCAGTGCTTGCGGCAATACCACTAATTTAAGCGATTGTGCTTGGGTGAGACCCAAGGCAGCAGCAGCTTCTTTTTGGCCTTTGTTGACCGCCTCAATGCCCGAGCGAATGGCTTCAGCAATGTAAGTCGCGGTATAAACACTGAGCGCAAAAGTAAGTGCTAAAAATTCAGGGGAGAATGTTCTACCGCCCTTAAAATTAAAACCTTGAAGCGAAGGGTAATCAAGATACATTGGCGAACCCAAAAGAAAGAACACAACCAAAGGCAAACCAAAGAGGAGGCCAATGGTATAGCCTAAAATATTGGTGTGAACGCCGGTTTCATCGTGTTTTTTCTTGAAGTGGCGCTTCATAAAAACCGTCAAAACAATGCCGAGAACAAAAGCGGCTAGCACCCAAACAAATCCTGGCTCAGAAACAGGCTCTGGCACATAGATACCACGCTTGTTGATGAATATTGAATCAAAGAAATTAAAACTGCCCCTTGGAGATGGAAGTGTGAGTAAGGCTATGTTGTACCAAAATAAGATTTGAATAAGAATAGGGATGTTTCTAAAGAGCTCAATGTAGCCCCCTGCTAGCTTGGAAATTAGCCAGTTGTTTGAGAGTCTGGCAATACCAATAATAAGACCAATGATGGTTGCAAAGACAATACCCACAACAGCAACAACCAAGGTGTTGATCAGTCCAACATAGAAAACCCGAAGATTGGAGTGTTCGGGTGTGTAGGTGATCATGGATTCATTAATGTCGAAACCCGCCCTGTTTGATAAAAAGGCAAATCCTGTATGAATTTCACGTGCCTCGATGTTGAACATCAAATTAGAAACGCCCGAATAAATCACAAAGGCAATAATTAACAGAGTGATGACTTGAAACGCAACAGCTCTCGTTTCGTTGTTATTAAGGAAGGAGAGTAGAGTCTTATCTTGTTTCATAAGGGAATTTAGCTAGATGAAAATAAGGTTTAACGAATAATTATATGACAAGCAGTATACGCTTGTTAATTTAAATGCTATAAGTTAATTTAATTAAATTCACCATTAATTTAATTAAATTCACTTTGATTGAAGAGTGGAGTTACTAAGGGTTTAATAAAAAACCAGCCCGCATAAAGCGAGCTGGTTAGATGTTACTAGGATGATTGCCTATCTAAATGGAGCTGAGTATAAGATACCGCCATTTGTCCATAGTGCATTCACACCACGAGCAATACCGATTGGCGTATTAAGGCCAATGTTGCGCTCGAAGCTTTCAGCGTAGTTACCAACTTGAGCGATGATGTTGTAAGTCCAATCTGAACTTAGACCAACATACTCATGTGTGTTGCCAGAACGACCCATTAAGCGCTCGCGCTCAGGGTTGTTAGAGATAGTGTCAACAGTTGCACTTGTTACACCGATTTCTTCCGCAGTAATCATAGCGTTTAGAGACCAACGAACAATGTTGAACCATTGATCATCGCCTTGACGTACTACAGGGCCTAGAGGCTCTTTAGAAATGATTTCAGGCAATACAACGTGCTCTGAAGGATCGCTAGAAGCCGCACGCATTGAATACAAGCCTGAAGCGTCAGTTGTTAGAACGTCACAACGACCTGCGTCGTAGTTAGATAGTGTTTGAGCGTTAGTATCAGATACTACTGAAGTGTATTCAATACCATTTGATTTAGCCCAGTCAGCTAGGTTAAGCTCAGTTGTTGTACCCGCTTGGATACATACAGCTGCGCCACCAAGATCCATTGCACTGTCAACGCCTAGAGAAGACTTAACCATGAAGCCTTGGCCGTCGTAGTAGTTAACACCAGCAAAGTTAAGACCTAGTGAAGCATCACGAGTAATAGTCCATGTTGTGTTTCTAGATAACATGTCAATTTCACCTGACTGCAGCGCAGTGAATCTTTCTTTAGCTGTTAATGGTACGAATGTAACCGCAGTTGCATCACCAAGTGTTGCAGCAGCTACAGCGCGACATACGTCAACGTCAATACCTGTCCAAGTACCTGATGAGTCTGCTGCAGAAAAACCCGCAAGACCTTTTGATACACCACATTTAACGCTGCCATCGGCTTGAACGTCCTGAAGTGTTCCTGCTTGCACAGCAAACGCACTAAGCGCCAAAACTGAAGCAACAGAGAATTTTACTAATTGTTTCATTTATTTCTCCTTTGTATTATAAAAACTTACTAATCCTAAGGATCCCCCCCTAGGAATAACGAAGTTTATATCAAGCATGGTTCGCTGGCAAACTATTGCATTACAAAAGAATAAAGTACACAAATAGAAGGAATGTTCTAGTTTAGACATTATGTTTATTCTGTTTACTAACAAAAAAAAGATGATATTTCAAACAGAAAGTTAAGTTTAATTCACTATTAATATATATATTTACAAATTAATCAACACAAAGCCACTATTTAACAATCACTCATTCGATAAAGACTTCACAATTTGAATTACATCCGCACTGTACAGGAATAAATATATAAATACATTAAAAATCAAATAGTTATTGGGTTATTAGTTATTTATTACAACCCATTGTTTGAAGTTAGTGCATCAACTACAGTTATTTATTACTACTACTGGTATAAAATAACTAAATATTGACACTATCACACCTAATAAATGAACAGTAAAACCTCTGAATACCTTGATATGGTACGCATTAAAACAGGTTTGTCGGATTATAAAATTGCCAAACAATATGACATTAATCAGTCTAATCTGAGTAAATACAGTTCTGGTAAGGCGGCTTTGAGTGAAACACACGCTTGGCTGTTTGCAAATATTCTTGACTTGGATCCTGCAGAAATTGTTGCAAATACCAAACTTGAGCACGCACTCAATACCGACAATAAAACTAAAGCTAAATTTTGGCAGGGGCAGCTCAATAAAATATTAGCCGACACTCAGCCTATTAAAATTCAAATCGCCCAATTTCACCCTGTTGTTGGCGATATCTCCAATAACGCTAGGGAAATCCTTGGTATGAGTATCGAGGCGCACAGCCTTGGTGCGCATATGGTTGTTTTTCCAGAATTGGCGTTAACGGGTTATCCGCCGGAAGATCTTTTATTGCGCTCAGGCTTTATCAATCAAGTTGAGTTTCATATTAACGAGCTGTGCAAACAACTACCCTCTTCAATTGCCGTGTTATTTGGTGCGCCCAACTGTGCCGAAAAAGTTCTTTATAACAGCGCTTACTGTATTCATAAAAACAAAGTGGTGCACGTTTATAACAAACAATCTTTACCCAATTATGGTGTATTTGATGAGAAACGCTACTTTAGCTCCGGTGACAGAACGCTTGTTTTTGAACACCAGGGTCGTAAGATTGGCGTGCTGATTTGTGAGGACGCTTGGGTTGGTGACCCTTTAGAAAAAACTTGCCAGGCCAATGCTGATTTGATTATTAGCTTAAATGCATCCCCATTTCAGTCAGGAAAGTCTCAGCAACGCCTCGATCTGTACAGTCAACATGCACTTAAATGGGGAGTTGATTTGCTTTATGTAAATTCCGTAGGCGGGCAGGACGAGTTGGTATTTGATGGCGGTTCTTTTATGATGAACGCCAAAGGTAAAGTCATTCAGCAATTGCCATTTTTTGAAGATTGTCAAGTTTTACACACCGAGCCTTGCGGCCGTAGTAAGCTTTCCGAAGTCGCTTTAATTTACAAAGCACTTGTCCTTGCTACGAAAGACTATGTTCGAGGTAACGGTTTTTCTGGCTCGCTTATTGGTCTTTCTGGTGGTATTGATTCTGCACTCACCCTCGCAATAGCTGTAGACGCCCTTGGGGCTGAGAATGTCAGTGCGGTAATGATGCCTTATCAGTTCACTTCCGGTATGAGTCTCGAGGATGCTGAGGGGCAAGCGAAGACTCAAGGTGTTCATTATTCGAGTATCGATATCCATCAAATGGTCAGCGCTTTTAATTTGTCTCTACTTAATTTATTTGATGGTGCTGACAAGGACACCACCGAAGAAAACATTCAAGCCAGAGTTCGGGGTGTTTTGTTAATGGCCTTATCCAACAAGTGGCATAAGATGGTATTGGCAACTGGTAATAAATCTGAAATGTCTGTTGGTTACGCCACCTTGTATGGTGATATGTGCGGGGGTTTTGCACCGCTTAAAGATATTTCCAAAACTCTTGTTTACCAACTGGTCAATTATCGCAATTCGCTCTCTAAAGTCATTCCTGAGCGAGTAATCACTAGACCTCCTTCTGCCGAGCTGGCGCCCGATCAAGTGGATCAAGACTCTTTGCCACCTTATGATGAGCTGGATGATATTTTAATGCGTTTTGTTGAGAAGAAGCTTTCTGTTGAGGAAATCGCCAAACAAGGGCACGATATAAACCTTGTGCGAAAAGTAACATCAATGGTGCTTAATAACGAGTACAAGCGACGCCAATCAGCGCCAGGGCCTAAAGTCAGTAGCAATGCTTTTGGCAAAGAGAGGCGCTACCCAATGACTTCGAAGTTTACGCCTTAGTTTGTTTATTTTTGATGTTGTAAATATGGCGTGAACTTGTACTCCGCTTTTTTGACTATCAGCGTCACCAAGTAATTGATTGTTAGGTAAATTACACCAGCAATTAGAAAGATTTCTACCGGTGTCCAGTATTTAGCAATGATGTAGCGTGCAATACCGGTAACTTCCATCAGCGTTACTGTACTCACCAAGGAGGTGCCTTTAACCATGAGAATCATCTCATTACCATAGGCGGGTAAGGCTTGTCTAAAAGCGATTGGGAAAATAATTCTTCTATAGAGTAATAGGCCACTCATTCCCATCGCTCGCGCAGACTCAATTTGACCAAATGGCACCGACTGTAAGCCGCCACGAATAATTTCTGCTGTATAGGCGCCCGTGTTAAGCATTAACGCCAAAATTCCACACCAATAAGCCTCTCTTAAAAAGGGCCAAAAGAAGCTTTCTTTAACAAAGTCAAACTGAGCTAAGCCATAATAAATAAGAAATATTTGTACAAGTAGTGGCGTGCCGCGAAAATAAAACACATAGGAGCGGGCAACAATATTTAACGCACGATTATTTGATATTCTCATCAGTGCCACACCAAGTGCCAAGCAAAAACCTAATGACAGTGATACAAATACCAGCTCTAGCGTCAATGGCACACCTTGCAATAAGACAGGCAGGTTGTCGCACATTAAATTGAAATTTAGGACGCCCTCTCTGCCCGGTAAAGCATCGCACATTTGGAAGTAAGAATCGGAAAGTGACATGCTATGCTCTCCTCACACCTTTATTGGCCCAACTCTCAGCGCTATTTAGCGCTTGAGATGAGACAGTAGTCAAGATTAAGTAAAGGCATGCCGCCGCAGTATAGAAAACAAAAGGCTCGTGTGTGGATCCTGCGCCAATATGTGCTTGTCTCATAATCTCAACCAAGCCGGTTACCATAATAAGGGCGGTATCTTTTAATGTTAATTGCCAAACATTGCCCAAGCCTGGCAATGCGTATCGTAGGACTTGTGGTACAAGCACTCGATGGAAAATAAGAAATCTATTCATACCGACCGATTTAGCCGCCTCAACCTGGCCTTTTGGTACCGCTAAAAAAGCACCCCTTATAACTTCCGTGGAATAGGCGCCGGAAATTAAACCAACTGCGATAGCAGCAACAAAAAAAACAGGGAGCTCAATGTATTGATTGTAACCAAATACACCTTTGGCAATACCCATTACAGCATTGTTTAAGCCAAAATAAAGCAAATAGATGACCAGTAATTCTGGAATACCCCTAACAATCGTCGTATAGGTATTACCAATACTTCTAACCAGTTTATTGCTGGACATCTTTGACATAGTGCCAAATATCGAAACAATCAAACCAATGGCCATTGCTGAAACACTAACCAGCACGGTCATTAATGCACCCTTAAGCATTTCATCGCCCCAGCCAGTGTCTCCAAATGCCAATAAACCAATAAAATCCATCATTAACTACCCTTTGAGGCTCGAGGCTAAAAATTGTTTTAAGCGCTCAGATTTTGGTGAATTAAACATCTGATTAGGCGCCCCTTGTTCTTCGATACGACCATGGTGAAGAAAGACCACCTTGGTTGCCACTTCTCGTGCAAAGCCCATTTCATGAGTAACCACAATCATTGTTCTGCCTTCTTCAGCGAGTGATCTCATCACCTTTAGTACCTCGCCCACCAATTCAGGGTCAAGTGATGACGTTGGCTCATCAAATAATAGAATATCTGGATTAACCGCCAAAGCTCTGGCGATGGCGACTCGTTGCTGTTGGCCGCCTGAGAGGCTTGATGGATATTGATCTGCTTTTTCTGTAATGCCAACTTTTGCTAATAATTCTAAACCGGCCTCAGTGGCCCGTGATTTGTCAATTTTTTGGACGTGCACTGGCGCCTCAATAACATTTTGTAATACCGTCATATGCGACCAAAGATTAAAGCCTTGAAAGACCATTGCTAATTTTGTTCTGATGCGATCAATTTGTAAACGGTCACTTGGCTGTGGTTGGCCTTTTTTGTCTTTGCTCATTTTTATCAACTCACCGTTGACCAAAACCTCACCTGAATTTGGTGTTTCGAGTAAGTTAATGCAACGCAGTAAGGTGCTTTTTCCAGAACCACTGGATCCGATGATACAAATTACATCACCCTGGTTGGCTGTAAGAGAGACATCCTTGATAACCTCTAGATCGCCAAAAGATTTCACCAAGTGTTTAATTTCTAAAGCGTTTGCCATATTTTTCTCGTATTAATATATCTATATTCTAACAAGTAGAGTTTTCGTTGTTACTGTATACATATAAAAAAAGCGGTCACTTAACATGACCGCTTTTCTATAAAGAATCCCTCAATGGTTACATTGAGATGTCTTTGCCAAACCACTTAGTGAAGTGAGCTGCTAATGTGCCATCAGCTCTTGCTTCGTTAATTGCTTTGTTAAACATAGCCTTAAGGTCTCTATCAGCTTGGCGTAAGCCAACACCAACACCAGGGCCAAACGCACCGCCACCTAGCTTAGGACCAAAGAATACAACTCTTGAACCGCTGCTGCTGGCCATAAACCCTTCCATTGAGCCTGAATCAGAAAGAGCTGCATCAATTCTACCTGCGGCCAGGTCTAACTCAAGGTTTAGTTGAGTGTCATAAGTTTTGACGGTTACCATGCCGCCGAAAGTTTGTCTTACAAAGTTCTCGTGTGTTGTAGAGCCCTGAACACCGATCACACCGCCGTTAAGCGCTGTTCTTAGTTGGTCGATTAAGTCAGAATGACCAAGGTCTAGGTTAACACTACCCGTTTCACCCATTTGTGAAAGAATAGAAGAATCAAGCGTTGCAAATGATGCAGGTTCTGTTGCATAACCTTGTGAGAAGTCAATAACTTGCATTCTCTCAGATGTAATTGACATGCCCGCCATAATGGCGTCGTATTTGCCGTTTTGAAGTGCTGGAATAATGCCGTCCCAATCTTGTGCAACAAACACACACGTTACACCCATTCTGTCACATAAGTCGTTTGCTAAGTCAATCTCAGCACCTTCAAGTTCGCCAGAAGCACTTGTGCCATTCCACGGTGGATATGCGCCTTCAGTACCAATCTTAACAGTTGACCAAGCGCCACCAAAAGCACTTGTCGCCATTGAGACGCCAAGTAGCGTCATCACTAGTTTTTTATTCATTTTTTTCTCCTTTTTATGAAAAATATATTCTGTCAAAGCAATATAAAATCGCAATTTCTTCTGCGATTCGTTAAATATACCATAATAATTATCATAGATAAAGAGCTAATTCCTATAAAATCTGAAATGTTTCGGTATTTCCTTGTCGAATTGTTGTAAAGTCCGAGTCTATTTAACCATTTGCCAAATTAACATCTGAAAATATGAACGATTTTGATACTATTGTTATTGGTGGTGGACTGGTTGGCGCCTCTATTGCCTATGGCTTGAGCCGTTCTGGCCAAAAAGTGGCAATGTTTGACGAGGGCGACAACAGCATAAGAGCTGCACGTGGTAACTTTGGCTTAATTTGGGTGCAAGGCAAAGGGGTTAATTGTCCCGCCTACGCGGCGTGGACTCGACAATCAGCACAACAATGGTCCGATTTTAGTAAAGAACTATCAAAGTTGACGGGCATTGATTTGGCTTTTGAGCAAAACGGTGGCTTTGATTTTTGTTTGAATGAGGCAGAGTTCAAGCAAAGACGGACACTAATGGAGAAAATACACTCTAACAGTCAGGATAACTTTAGTTTTGAAATGTTCAACAATGAAGAACTAAAGCAATTACTGCCAAGCATTGGTCCAACCATAGCTGGCGCGTCTTTTAGTAAATTGGATGGGCATGTTAACCCGCTATATTTATTAAAGGCGCTTCACAAGGCTTTTAAAAAGCTCGGCGGCAAGTTAATCACACAAACTGTTACTGATATTAATTATATAAATAAAGCTTTTAAAATCAGTACCGAGATGGATGAACATACAAGTGAAAAGGTTGTTCTTGCCGCGGGCTTTTCTAATAAATCATTAGCGCCAAAAGTCGGCTTAAGCGTGCCAGTGTATCCTCAACGTGGCGAAATTCTTGTGACTGAAAAAGTCAAATCCTTTCTACATCACCCCACCGGTTTTGTGCGCCAAACCCTTGATGGGGGAGTAATGCTGGGGGATTCGCATGAAGACGTGGGCTTTGATGAAGGCACCAATATGAATGAAATACAACAAATAGCAAAGCGCGCAATTGCGATTTTCCCCTGCTTAGAAAAAGTTAAGATGATCAGGGCATGGGGGTCGTTACGCATCCTCACAAAAGATGGGCTGCCTATTTATGATCATTCAGACTCTTGCCCGGGCGCTTACGCTTTCTCTTCTCATTCCGGCGTCACTTTGTCCGCTGTCCATGCCCTTGATGTCGCATCTTGCATCGCAAAAGACGGTCTTTTGCCTTTGTCACTCGCCTGCTTTAGCGCTAAGAGATTTGATGTTTAGGTCAATTAATAGTAGTCAGGGCGCACTAATTACCATTTACTTTGAGGGTAAGGCGCTGAACGTATCCAAAGATTGCAATGTGGCAACCGCCCTTCTTGAGGCGGGCATCAATAACTTTAGAGAAACAACCCTAAATAACGCGAGTTGCGGCCCCTACTGCATGATGGGTGTGTGTTTTGATTGTCTAATCAACATTAATGGTTTGGATAATCAACAGTCGTGCACAATCCAGGTCAGTGATGGCATGAAAATTAAGCGTCAAGTTATTAACGCCCTAGGAAAAGATGAATAGCGCAGAATACGATATTGTTATTATCGGGGCTGGCCCTGCAGGCATCAGTGCGGCAATTCTTGCCGACCAACACAAAGCCAGCGCCTTGGTTTTGGATGAAAATTGTGCACCAGGTGGGCAAATATATCGAGCCATTGAAAAGAATCAAAACAATGACAATGAATGGCTAGGTCAAGGCTATCAAGATGGCTTGCCTTTAGTTGAGACTTTTAGGCGGAGTCGCGTCAACTATCAGCATTCTGCAAAAGTGTGGCATTTGTCCAATACCAAGATGGTTCACTATTCTGTTAATGGCAAGTCGCATTCAGTACAAGGCAGGCAAATACTGATAGCAACAGGCGCACAAGAGCGCCCTTTTCCACTACCAGGCTGGACACTAAATGGTGTAATGAGTGCCGGCGCAGCACAAACACTATTAAAAGAATCTGGTGTTGTTTGTGAAGACGCTGTGTTTGTTGGTACGGGACCTTTGTTGTATTTAATAGCGCATCAATACATATCAGCCGGCATTCCTATTAAAGCTATTATTGACACCACCCCAAGAAGTAATTATTTGCGCGCTTTGAGGCACAGCTTCGGAGCGCTAAAAAATACTAAAAGCATTCTCCAGGGTTGGCGCTGGAAGCGAGAAATTATCAAATCTGGCACCCTTTATATTTCCAATCTTGGTGACGTAAGAATAAATGGCCCCGATTCGGTAACAAGTGTTGAGTATTTTCAAAAAGGAAAATGGAAAAATATAAGTTGCAAACATGTGTTTCTTCATCAAGGAGTTGTGCCCGAAATCAACACCAGTCTTTCTGTTGGATGCGATAAGAGCTGGAATGAGAAACAGGCCTGCTGGACAATTGATGTTGATCAATACGGCCAATCAAGTATTAAGGGTATTTCCATTGCAGGCGATGCAAGCTCAATAGCTGGAGGCGTCGCAGCGGCGCAAAGAGGTTCGATTGCCGCACTCAACATGCTTTACAACCTTAGTCTAATCTCCAGTAGCGACAAAGAGGTTTTGCTGAAACCCTTTAAAAAGAAACTAGACAAGGAAATGATCGCAAGGTCATTTATTGACACTTTATTTAAACCACATTTGCGTTATCGCGTACCACAAGACAGTGAAACAATTGTGTGTCGCTGCGAGGAGGTGACATTAGTCCAAATTCAAGAGTCGATCGATTTGGGCTGCAAAGGCCCAAGTCAACTCAAAAGCTTTACACGCTGCGGCATGGGGCCTTGTCAGGGAAGACTTTGTGGCTTAAGTGTGACTGAAATACTTTCAAAGGAATTAGGGACTCAAGAAGAGCAAGTAGGTTATTACAATATTCGCCCGCCCATTAAACCCGTTACTTTGGCTGAATTAGCAAGTTCTGACGAACCTTAGTCTTGAAATACCCTTACAAGGCCAGCAGCCTTGTGTTTGGTTTCTTCCAGTTCTCGTTCGGGAATTGAATCATAGACAATGCCCGCACCAGCTCTAAAGGTAAGTATTTTTCCCGTTTGTACAAAACTGCGTATCAAGATATTAAAATCGATTTTTCCATCTTGACTAATATAGCCCAACGAGCCTGTGTAAGCGCCTCTTGGCATTTGTTCTAACTCACTGATAATTTGCATGCAACGAACCTTAGGACAGCCGGTAATCGTACCACCCGGAAACAGCGCTCTAATCAAGTCTTTAACACCAACACCCTCTCTAACTTTTCCTTTGATGTTGGAAACAATGTGATGAACATAAGGGTAAGTCTCCAGCGTCATTACCTCATTGACATAAACGCTACCGTACTCACAAACCCTACCCATGTCGTTGCGCTCTAAATCCAGCAGCATAATATGCTCCGCCTGTTCTTTAGGGTGATTAATAAGATGTTGCTTTTGCGCCTCATCCTCACTGCCCTTTCCACGTGGGTGGGTGCCGGCAATCGGTCTGGTTTGTACTACGCCATCTTGCACACTAAACAGTCTTTCCGGCGAAGACGAAATAATAGAAAAGTCTTGGTACTGAATGAGTGCGGAGAAAGGTGCTGGATTCGCTTTTCGTAAAGCATTATAGATAATGGCAGAATCCATTTCATCGTCCAGCTCATATTGCCATTGTCTTGACAAGTTAACCTGGAAAACGTCACCGGCCATGATGTAGTCACGAGAAGATTTAACACCATTAACAAATTTATCTTCTTTTTCCTGAGTAAGCTCACCAGAAACTTGTATTGTCGGAATTTCTTTGACGGCTTTAATATCCGTCAAAATTTGATCAATACGCTCTTTAGAGTCATGTTGATCAGCAAGATAGCAAACACCCTCCTGATGATCCACAATAATAGCGCTTGGGATTTCCACGGCATAAGCAATGGGCAGGTCTGAAGTGTGTAAATCATCCTTTAGGGTGGGCTCTATTTGCCCAATTAACTCATAAGAAAGATAGACAAACCAGCCGCCAGAAAATGGTAAATCCGACGACTGATGGTCGTTTCTTAAGTTTAATTCAAGCTCATCTAGGAAATTAAAATCAGAGAAGTTGTTAAGAACAATACTCTTCCCTGGAAAGGCAAATAAAATTGAATAACGATTAATATCGTTGTGGTGCACACTTTCTAACAGGAAAGGGTATCGCTCTTTGTTGTAATAACAAAGAGCAGCCAAGTCAACGGCAGCAATTTCTTGTACTAGCACGCTATTAAGATTCGGTGGTTAATTCTTGTAGCTCTTTGAGCTTGCTCTCTGCCTTGATATGCAAAGAGTGTGTCGGAAACTTATCTAACATGTCAGACAGCATCATTTTTGCAGACTCGATTTCGCTCAACTCCACTAATGTTTGTGCAAGTTCGTACATAGAATTTGCATACTTTGGATGCAGTGGATTCTCCTGCTGAAATTGGACGAAAACTGACCTAGCTTCATCGTAGGACTCTTTAGCATAAAAAGCCCTGCCTAGCCAATACTGTGCGTCTGCAGCGTTCTTGTAGTCGGAGTAAATTGCAAGATAATCATTAAACAGAGTAATTGCTGCATCGTGAGCACCAAAAATCAGTTGTTTTCTGCCGTCGGCGTAAAGTGTCGACGCTTTGTCTTCGTTTTCTTTTTGAGTAACAATAACCTCTTCAATGACTTTATTGGTTGCGCCAACTTCAAGTATTTTGAAGAGCTCTTCAATTTGTTGGTTGGAGACTTTTTGCGCCTCTTGCAACAATTCAACTTGGTTCTTTAAGATGTTATTCTCATTAACCAGATAGTTGATCTCTTGATGCATGCTAAGAAGCGCAGCATCAACATCAATAGAAACCTCATCCGCCTGAACGGCGGATGAAATAAAAATCATAATAGACGAAAAACTTAAGACGAAAAAATTTCTCATGAGAATCAATTATCAGTTTAAGAAAGTCTGCCTAAGAGGTTACTGGTAAATAAATTCAACACGGCGATTTTTCTGCCAGCTGTCTTCATCATGAGTAAAGGCAATGGGTTGTTCTTCACCAAAACTAACCACTTCAACTCTATTTTCAAGTCCGTATAAGCCAAGCACTTCTTTCACGCTTAAAGCGCGATTTTCACCCAAGGCTAAGTTGTACTCTCTTGTGCCCCTTTCATCTGCATGACCTTCAAGTTTGAGTGAAATTCCTGGGTTGTTTCTCATAAAGTTAGCGTGGTCGATAATCACTTGAGTGGCATCTTCGTCTATCTCAGTATCGTCGTAAGAAAAATACAGCACAAATGATACACCAGCATCTTCAAGCGTCTCAACCACGACTTCAGTCTCCGATTGTACGCGTGACTGGTCACCTGAGCTTTCATCAGAATCTGCAAGATCTTCGCCCGAGAAACTACCACCCTCATCATCCAACATTAATATAGAATCACTCAAGTCTTCAACCTCAACAGCCGGGTCTGAGGGGTTGATTAAATCAAGGAATTTGTCACCCAAATCTTGAATTGATGTTCCGGCACAAGAGCTTAAAAAAATGACGCTTGTGAGTAAGATGATTTTTTTTGTCATTATTGTTATCCTTATTTTGAGTAATTAGACCAGTTTGGCTCACGGACTTCCGCCCCTTTTTGTGCCAACTCGACGATCTGGTTGTTGTGTAGTGAAATCACGGAAAGTACGCCTTTGTTATCGCGATTCGTTGCAAAAATAATCATACCACCATTTGGTGAAAAATACGGGGACTCATCCAACTTATTTTGCGTCAAAACAGTAAGATCTCGGGTCTTAATATCAAGCAACGCAACTCGATAATCCTTGCCAACACGATGAATCAGAGCCAAAGCCTTGCCATCCGGAGAGAAGACCGGTTTTGCGTTATAGTTACCCTCAAAAGTGGCGCGTTTAATCTTGCCATTGGTGAGATCTTTGATATAGATTTGAACCTGCCCAGAACGATTTGAAGTAAAGGCAATACTCTTGCCATCGGGTGAGAAATTCGCCTCAGTGTCAATAGCAACATCTTTTGTCAGCCTAATTAACTTTTTGCTTTCAAGTTGGTAAAAATAAAGATCCTTGTTGCCCTCTCTTGATATGGTTAACACCAGGCCCTGGCCATTTGGATGCCAGCTTGGTGCTGACGCAATACCATCGAATCTTGGTAATTTGATTGATTTAACTCTCATAAACGGATACTTAATAAACACTTCCGAACGGCCGTTTTTAAACGACACGTAAGCAATTTTCTTTTGATCAGGCGACCATGCAGGCGAAAGAATAGGATATGAAGACTTAACCACGGTTTGCGCGTTATGACCATCGGCATCAGCAATTTCAAG
>Ga0302119_10000642_pt1 | contig 15791 bp, 8 predicted proteins | sample AG5_Tmax_MG_FD_203114 | JGI IMG/M metagenome (GOLD analysis project Ga0302119, IMG submission 203114) | Marine microbial communities from Western Arctic Ocean, Canada - AG5_Tmax | ecosystem: Environmental > Aquatic > Marine > Oceanic | place: Canada: Western Arctic Ocean | collected 2017-10-01 | reverse complement strand
CCTTGCTGTTAGGAATTATTGGTTTTGTAAAAAGAGCAAATTCGAAGAAGGGGCATGTATGGGAACCACTTGAATTTTGGATGCTCTTTTTGTATGTAGGTCTTGTGGGCATTTATACATTTGCATTGCATTGCTTCTGGCCAGATGCAGCAGCCGAAGGAATTGGCTGGTCAAACAGCCCGTTTCAATGGGAGGTCGGAATTGCAAACGCCGTACTTGGTGTACTTGGGTTGCTTTCTCTCAAAGCATCAAGACAATTTCGTACTGCAGTTATTGTTGCAGCTGTGATTTGGTTTTGGGGCGATGCAGTTGGGTATGTGTACCAAATGGTAACTGCTGGAAACTTCGCACCTGGAAATGCAGGCCCTTGGTTCTGGATAGATGTCATTGGGCCACCGACCTTGATCCTGATTCACGTATGCAATAGGAAATAAAAAAATCACCCTTGAATCCGAAGATCCAAGGGTGATGGAAGAGAAGAGAAGAGAAGGAACGCATCGAGCGCCCTTTAGGGCAATCCTTGCTCGTGCCGCGTTCCACCACTTCGCTTTGTAGGTTATCGGCAGTTCCATAGGTGTTACACCACTTTGTGGGGCCTAATTTGCACTTTTCTTCGCCTAACTTCACAAGTCTAGTATTCCCAAAACCTTGCGTGACGTCTTTTTTTTGAGGTTTTTATCGGCACTTAGCATTCCAATCGTAACTCCTTATGGCGACAAAAGTTGGCTTAAATAAGTGAAACAATTCCAACATTTTTAGACTTTCATGGTGACACCCTGTTGTCATGCATATGTAGTTCGATGTGGTATGGTTTCCTTTCATGACTGACATTACAAAACACTTTCTGGGCTGGGGTAAGCCGTTTTTACCCGAAGCATCCAAGTGGTTGCAAGAGCATTGTTTACAAGGGGAATTAGGCGATGCAATTGACTGTGTAATCGTTGTGTCGAGTTCCTCGGTTGCTCGGCGATTGCAAACATTGCTCATTGAAGAGGCAAGTTTGCGTGGACGAGCAATCGATCTTCCGAGGGTTTTGACAACTTCTTCTTTGCTAAGTGAATTACAAGTTGATGAACAACAAGTCACATCAAACTCGCTTGAGCTTATTGCAACAGCAGCTGTATTGCGTTCAAGTCCTCTCCCAGATTTGCAACCGTTACTTGGAAAATTACAAAACGGAAACCAGCCTTTTTCATTTTGGTTGTCAACAGCGAAAGAAGTGCAAGCTATCACCACAGAGTGTTTGTCGGGCGGGCATGGTACCGATTCATCAACATGGCCCAGTCGTGCACAAACTCTTCTTACTTCTAAAACTGCACTAAGGTTTGAAGCTATCAATAACATTCAATCTGCCGTGCAAAGTTTGGTAAATCTGGATTCTATTCAGACGCACGAACAAGCATGGAAAATGTTTTTATCAAGTCAGCAACAAGTGCCAAAGCAAATCGTATTGTTATCGACTACTGACTTACACGGAATTGTGCGGCAAGCACTTGACCATTGTGCAAACGCAGGAAGTGAAATAAGCGCGGTTATTCGAGCGCCACTTTCTTTTGCATCCCATTTTGATGACATCGGTTGTGTAGTATTCGAAGCTTGGAAGCACGAACATATTGATATTCCCGAGTCATCCGTTCATGCTGCAGGCTCTCCATCTGATCAAGCAATGAAAGTATTGCAACTATGTACTGGCGAATGTGCTGTAGATGAAATGACTGTTGCAGTTACCAGCGAAGATGCAATTGGGTATATACGTATGCAAATGGAGGGGCACGGAATTGAAACACGTTTTGCAGGTGGATCATCTGCAGGCAATACACCCGAGTGTAAACTTATTGATGCAGTACGTGCATTTTTGAAGACTAAATCATTTGAATCATATGCATCACTTGTACGGCATCCACATGTTGCGAAAAAACTTCATGTTTCAAGTAACGAGTTGCATCACCTTGATGCGTTTTTTGACAACCACATTCCTGCTTTTATTGGGAAAACTTGGTTTGTGCCTAAGGGGGTATCAGAATATATTGACGTTCGACCAGTTATAGACTTACATAGCAGGGTGTACCCTTGGCTTTCAGTTTTAGTGAATGCACCAGCGCAAAGTATTGATTCATGTGCTGAACTTGTTCGTGACTTTATTCTCGAAATATATGGCGATGATGAACTTGATCAGCAGAGTAAGCGGCTTGCAGCATTGCAGCATATCTTTAGCGCAATTGATGCGTTGAGTGCACTTCCTCCAAAAGTTTCAGAAGCACTCGGTGCTATGTTGCCGGTAGATGTGCTTGATTTTATTATTTTTCACGCGTCTAGTTCTAGTATTCCAGAATATCCAAATGAAAAGGCAGTCGAAATAGTTGGTTGGCTTGAATCTGTGTTAGACGATGCTCCACATCTATGTATTGTTGGAATGGATTCCTCGCTTGTAAGTAGTGCCGCGATTGGGCACCCGCTTATACCGGGTCAATTGCGAAAAGAATTAGGGTTGCTCACTGTTGATCGTCAAATAGCACGTGACACACACGCAGTTCTAGCAATGCAACATGAGCGAAGTGAGAATGGCCAAATAGATTGGATAATCGCACGCCAAGGTTCAGGAGGAGAATCACTCGCACCAAGCCCCTTGATGTTGCGTTGCGAATGCGACGATGCATTAGCAATACGAACAAACAAGTTACTAATCGATATTGGTTCAGAAGTGCCAAACGTTCCGCCAGCATGCTCGCAATCTGCAACCTCTACTTCTATTCCTAAGGTCACAATTCCAAATCCAGTTGACATTGAAGTAAACCCAATAACTAGGCTTTCAGTTACAGCATTCAAAGATTATTTGGCATGCTCATACCGATTCTGGTTGCGTCGAGCATTACGTGTTGATGGGGAAAGTGACAATCTTTCTGAGTTAGATTATTCGCATTTTGGCACGCTTGTACATGGGGCACTTGAACTGTTTGGCAAGGATGAGGGTGTCCGCAACGAAACTTCACCAGTCGCTATTCGAGCCTTCCTACTGACAGCTGTTGACGATGCAGTCGAGGTATTATTCGGCAAATTCCCATTCGATACTATTTTGGTACAAGCGGAGATGGCGAAACATAGGCTTAGCTTGTTTGCTGAACTCCAAGCAGAGCGAGCAAGTCAAGGTTGGTCGATAACTGATACTGAACGTAAAATCGAGTGGGAAGCAGGTACGAAAGAGAAGCCATTTACCGTTGTTGGAAAAATTGATCGAATAGATACGCATACAGATGGCACCGTTTTATTGCTTGATTACAAGACGGGCTCAACCAGTGCTCGAAAAGTGCATGGCACCAAAGACGAATGGAAAGATTTACAGTTGCCCATCTATCGTCATCTGGCAGCTAGCGAGGGGCTCGACTTGAATAGAATAGAAACTGGATTTGTCTTGATTGGAAGCAAAGAGCAAACTGTTAAGTTTGATTTACCAGGTTGGAGTGAAGAAGAACTCGAGGTTGCGGATTCGCAAATGCAGTTTGTCATCGAGAGTGTCCAGGACATGCTATTTGCAGAAATCCCCAATTCACCTGCTCCGCTGTATAGTGAAGATTTGTCATGGATATGTCAGGATGCTGGCTTGGTTCAAGATATAGGGGGAGACACGCCATGAGTACTTTTAATCGATTTGAAGTCGTCGAAGCTTTAGCCGGTGCGGGGAAAACATTCAAATTGTCGAACCGGTATTTACGACTTATTGTTCAGGGAGCAGACCCTGCAAGTATTCTTGCAACTACCTTTAGCGTGAAAGCTGCAGGGGAGATTCGCGATCGTATTATCCAATCAGTTGCTTTAGCAATTGATGACAAAAGCGCTCGCGAAGTTTTGTTTGAAGGTGTTCCAGAACTAGAAAAAACAAGAGAAGCATGCGTGGACCTGTTGCGTATGATTATTGCAGATTTGCATAGGCTTCAAATAGGAACGATTGATAGTTTTTTTGTGAAAACAGCAAAGTTGTTTGGGGATGAACTTGGCTTTCCAACTTCTTGGACCATTCTTGATGAACTACGTGAGCATAAAATTTTCACTCTTTCGATTGCGAAAATGCTTTCTGGAAAACAACCAGAGAAATTCGCAACAGCATTACAATTGGCAACTGGTTCTTCTGTTGTTCCAGTTGGCAGCACAATACGCTCCATCTATGGGTACGCATATGATTTGATTCGCCAAGCGGGCGAAGAAGTCTGGTTACGTGCAGGAAAACAAAAAGCGTTGTCACGAGAAGAGGTAGTAAAAGCAATTGCAGTGCTAGAAGAGCATGGCAATAACTCGGAAAAATATTCTAAAAAATACAAAGCGTCTGTAGAAAAAGCACGTGAAGGAGATTGGAAAAGTTGGATAGATACCGGTCTTCCAAAGTGCATGCTAGACGGTACGCATGTTTTTGGTGGCAAGCCCATAAGCGATGATATTATTGAGCATTTCCAACCGCTGTACGATCACGCAGCCGCCAAAATACTAAACTTGTTGTTGGATAAAAACAAAGGTGTTGTTGAACTCATGATGTTGTTCCACGATGCATGGTCATCAGTAAAGCATGCTGAAGGGGTCTATAAATTTGAAGACATCACCCATTACTTAAGCGAAGCGCTAGTATTTAATGATGTAAGTGAAGTGGCATTCCGCATTGATTCGAAAATAGACCATTTGCTTGTTGATGAATTCCAAGATACTTCAATGCCACAATGGAATATTTTAGAACCACTTGTAGATGAAATTCGTCAGTCTGACGCAGACCGTTCGTTGTTTTTTGTAGGTGACCCTAAGCAGAGCTTGTATGGATTTAGAGGCGGAGAACCTCAATTGCTTCAGAATTTACCTGATCGATTGGATCTTGATGGCTCAACTCGGTTACCAACAAGTTGGCGTTGCTCGCCCGGAGTACTGGCACTTGTGAATGAAGTATTCGGCAATGCGAGCGATTCCGAATTACTGAAGGAGCATTCGCAAGATGGACTTGCCAAGTGGATGCAAAGCTTTACAACCCACAAGTCTGCTCGTCCAAATTCACTAGGTTTCGCTGCTGTACATACTACTGCAACGAACGAATCACTTCCAAAGCCAAACACGCCTTGTTCTGAATGCATGGTTGACAAAGTGGCGGAAATAGTACGAGGTATCCACGAAAAGAATGCTGCAGCAACCGTTGGTATTTTAGTCAGAAAGAATACGTCGCAACAAATTCAACGCATAGTGCACAAATTGCGTACTCATCCAACACATCCTGTACTGGCTTCAGAACATGGAGGTAACCCATTAACGGATTCTGCTCCAGTTACAATTGTGCTGTCGGCGCTGTTACTTGCCGATCATCCAGGTCATACTTCTGCGTTGTTCCATGTTTCTACTTCGCCGATTGGTGAATCCCTAGGGTTGGCTCCAACAAGCAACCGAAAAGATGCAGAACTAGTGAGCGCTACATTGCGAGCAAAATTAGTAACAAATGGGTACGCAAAAGTCATTACTGAATTAGCCGCTCCGCTGTTTGCCAATGCAACAGTCAGGGAACGATACAGGCTTTGGCAACTTATTGAACTTGCGCAATCCTTTGCAAAAGAGGAATCACTGCGACCTACTGAATTCGTTGAATTTGTGAAAAAGAAGCGAATCGCAGACCCAGCCTCATCCAAAGTTCAGGTGATGACAGTCCATGCTTCGAAGGGCTTGGGTTTTGATGCGGTTGTTGTATGTGATATGCAGGAATCGCTTTGGGGTACACCAGAGGTACTGACGGAAGGCAAGAGAGGAGATGTATTTTCGCCTCCAGTATGTGTGAGTTTACGAGAGAATGCAAAATTCAATTCTATTATTCCCCATCAAGAGAACATGTGGGACGAACAAACATCGAAGCAAATACAAGAAGTATTGTCGCTCTTATATGTCGCTATGACGCGAGCAAAATATGCACTTCATATCATTATTCCACCCCGGCCCTACGCTGTAAGTAAAGCAAAAACAGTTGACCGTTTTCTTCGGCAAGTCCTGAGCCTAGATGAGTGTTTGCCTGTGGATGCAGTGGTCTGGCCACCGCAAGACGGTCCGATTGAGCATGCGAACGATGCATCTTGGTTCAGTCAAGTGGAAGACTTCGAACCAATACCCGCAAGCAAGGATACAGCGTTTGCTGTATTGCAAGAGCCCAAGCATACGAAACGTGTTGTTGCAAACTCTTCGCCATCAAGTTTAGAGGGTGGCGGCAAAGTGCAAATCAAAGAGCGGTTTGCAGGCGGTACGAATTCTGCCTTTGATTGGGGCACGCTTGTCCACAAGTGGCTTGAAGATATAGAGTGGTTTGATGCGATGCCTACCTCGGAGCAACTTATGAGGAGCGCACTTGTAGATGAGGCTGGTCGGCTCGGTACAGAAGCAGTTCTTCAAGCGGCAGAGAGTTGTATTACAGCAATGCAATCGGAACAGTTCCAAGCGACTCTTGCGAAGCCCTCAGAGTGTGCAACTGTGTATCGCGAGTTAGATTTTGCAGTGCGTGTAGACAAAGGTACAGCCCTTGCTGAAGTGGTGTTAGAAGAAACAACAGATATTCGAGGGACTATAGATCGGCTTGTGGTAACGAAGGACGAGCAAGGGAATACTATTTCTGCAGAAATTATTGATTGGAAGACAGATTCGTTCTCAGATACGACCTTGGATGAAAGAATCAACCATTACGCCCCGCAACTAGCTTCGTACAGAATTGCGGTCGCTGGTCTTTTGGGGATAGGAGCGAACAAAATTCGCACAACCCTAGCATTTGTCTCTACAGGTGAAGTGGTTGACATATCAGATAAAACGTAGATTTTTGACCTAATAATCCAAATATTGGCGCCTTCGCTTGCGAAGTAGAATGGCATTGGGTATCCTACATCTCCAGTTGAGAATGAATCTCAGCGGAAACTCTATGACTGTTATTTCACCAACAATCGAGCAACACTGCATCCCGCTTTCTCAATTAGGAGAGCGCGAAACAGCAGTTGTACATATGACGGATTTAGAAGCCGAAGAGCGTGATGCGCTCACTGCTCTAGGTTTGCATGCTGATGCGACATTTGAATTGTGCCAGCAGGGGCAGCCTTGCATTATTCAAGTGGAAGCAACTCGGCTTGGTTTATCAAAAGAATTAACGAGCAGGATTATGGTCCGCCGTTGCACTGTGTGCCACTGACGAACATGCCAGAAGCACAACCCGCAACTGCTGTCCTCCTTTTAGGAAATCCAAACGTTGGTAAAACAACATTGTTCAATAGGCTTTGTGGTTTGCGAAGCGCAACTGCGAATTTTCCTGGGTCTACTGTAGAGGCTCGTGTTGGAAAAAGTAACTCTAGAAACGGTACCCGGTCATTCACCGATCTCCCGGGCATCTACAGTTTGAACGCGGATGATGACCTTTCGCAAGTATGTCGTCGCGCCCTTGATGGCGAAGATTGCGAATCACCTGAAGCGGTTGTAGTGATTGCTGATGCAACAAATTTGCGGCGAAACCTGTTCATTGTGAACGAAATTTTGCAACATGGTGTGCCCTGCGTTGTTGCGTTGTCGATGGTTGATATTGCACAAAAATCTGGTCTCACTATTGATGTGACTAAGCTTGGGCGAAACCTTGGGTGCAAAGTTGTTGCTATCCATCCTCGCTCAGGCGCGGGGTTGTCAGACTTGCATACAGCACTCGATTCTCCAACAAGCCAGCAAGTAGAGTTGCCAGATGTTGAAAATCCATCGGCTGTGAATGCATGGGCAAACGAAATTGTCGCATCGAGCGTTGGCGGTACACTTGCAACTGGCACACTCACAGACAGGCTCGATAAAGCCTTTACCCACCCCATTCTTGGCCTTGTTGTGTTTGCAGCAATCATGTCCGGTTTGTTCTGGACAATCTTTACACTATCCGCTTTCCCCATGGACTTGGTTGAAATGATATTTGGACATGTCGGCACGTTTGTTGGAAACATATTACCTGCAGGTGATCTTCACGATATGATTGTTGATGGTGTCATCGGCGGCATCGCTGGAACTGTGGTGTTCCTTCCTCAAATTTGCTTGCTCTTCTTTTTAATTAGTTTGTTAGAAGATACAGGGTACTTAGCGAGAGCGGCGTTTGTGATGGACCGATTGCTTCGCAAGTTTGGTTTGCCAGGGCAGTCTTTTGTACCATTTTTATCCGCACACGCATGTGCTATCCCAGCAATAATGGCTGCACGTATAGTTCCAGACAAACGCGACAGATTTGCCACAATTTTAGTAGCTCCATTTTTCAGTTGCTCTGCACGGTTGCCCGTATACGTCTTGCTTGTTGGCATTCTCTTTATAGATTCACCGTTCCTTGCGGGATTAGCATTCTTTGGTTGTTATGTTCTAGGTGCACTCGCTGCGCTCTTTACTGCACTCATTGTTCGCAAAACAGTTATTCCTGGAAAATCTAGACCTATGATGCTTGAGTTGCCAACATATAAACTCCCATCGCTCCGCACAGCGCTGTTGAATACAATTGATCGTGCATGGGTATTTTTGAAAAATGCGGGAACAGTGATTCTTGCAATAGTTATTGTGCTTTGGTGGTTGTCTGCATATCCAAAAGTTACAACTCCAGATTCTGTTATTGCATTGCGAACGCAAGCCGAATCAATTGCTATCTCAAACCAAGATGCTTCCGCAGAGTTGTTTGCAGAAGCAGATTCAGAGGAATACACCAACCAACTCTCAAACAGCTATGCAGGTTCGATTGGTAAATTCTTCCAACCGGTATTCGCTCCTCTTGGATACGATTGGAAATTAACGGTCGGAGTCATGACAAGTTTTGCCGCGCGTGAAGTCTTTGTTTCCACGCTTGCAGTGCTAACCGCCGGGGACGATGACACAGAGCACGATGGTGTATTAGAGAAAATTGAGAACGCAAAGCGTGACGATGGCACACCTATACTGAACTTGCCAACTGCGGCAAGCCTTCTTGTATTTTTTGTGCTAGCAATGCAATGCCTGCCAACTATAGCGGTGACGAAACGAGAAACAGGTTCTTGGAATTGGGCATTCTTGCAGTTAGGTTACATGACGGTTCTTGCTTGGGTCGCTGCATTTGCAACATATGTTATCGTTGCTGGAGTCGTGTCATGATTCCAATCTCTGATTGGCAATTCTGGGCGGTCACAGGCATATTTATATGCGCTATTGTTGTTCTAATTCGACAACTAGCGCCTAGTTCAAAAAGTAAATCATCTTGCTGTTCTGCAAAACAGAAGAAAACGCAAATTACTGTTGAGGGGAAATAGCTCGCTTGTGTTCAATCGGTTTAGGCACAAATTGTTCCTTGAGCGACACAGTTCTAGTAAGTGAACCGCCTTTTTCCGCTACATATGTAAACACAACATCGCCTTTTCCATCGATTATGAATTGAAACATTGTCGAACCTTTGCCACTAATTCCATTGTTGACAACAATTCGATTTGGATTTTCTGACTTTATTCGCTGTAACTTCGAAGTTGAAAGCAATGAGCGAACAGTGCCGGATGCGGCAACGTCATTTCGAGAAGTCGTTTTACATGTAAGGATGTCAGGCGTGCCAATATGGTGCCTTGCCGCCATTCCTGTGCGAGAGGGGATTATTTTATCATTTGCAACTTCAACTGTAACTTTCCAAAGGTTGTTTCCAATGCTCGTGACATCTAGAGCCCCCCATGAAAGCAAGGGCATTTCATCTGCATGGAACATCGTAAATGCAAAGTTTCGGTGGCAACCTTCTTCAAGCATCCACGGTGGAGTGACACGGCTAGAGTATTTTGTAGTGCCTCCAACCATTATTTTCCCATATGTTGGGTGGTCGATTTCTTTATAAGGAACATAGACATCTTCAAACTGCAAGTTATCTCGAAACAACTTGCGTTCTTCTTCGGTTGGGTCGTTGCCGTTGGCTCGCATGCGTTTATCAGTCCATAGTTCATTTGTGAAACTAATTATGCCTAAGCCCTCGTACGTAAACCCGTCTTCACCACCATGCACGGTATACAAATCTTTATACGCAATCATTGGCTCATAAAAGGGCAACATTTCACCGCCTTTATTCGCAATCTCTGTATGAGTACGGTTATCTGCACTGGGGTATCTCATGTACGACGCACTCGGGCCTTGTAAAATCATTCCTCCAGCATTGTGGTAACTTTGAGCAGCAGCAACATTAGGGTGGTCAAGGAGAAAATCACCGATAGCTTTTGTTTCAGGAAGGCTAAAGGGATAATCGGTTGCACCGTACTGAATCCATTCCGGTTGCCAGTCGGCAGGCCAGTTACGGTTTGGGTCGTAGCCACCGATGCCATCTTCGTTTATTCGACCATCGTCATCGTTGTCAATTCCTTCCTCGCCTAAACGTGACCAGCCACCTGGTGCATCGCCCTGACCAACACGACTGAAAAAACGGGGGTCTTCTTCATCAATTTTGTACCGTCCAAGTTCATCTTGAATCCACATAGACGTGATGTGCCCGTCGCCATCTAAGTCGTCTGGACCATCCTCGTCCTTTAATCCATCATGGTCGTTGTCTACAGGCCTAATGCCACCGCGTAAAAAATGCGGGGTTGCAGGCTGATGGAACCACACTTCGCGGCCATCAGGATTTTCCATTGGCACAAAGTAAAATGCACGTTCATCTATCAGATCTGTAAGTCGCTCAATCTTGCCATAACTTTTGCAGAGATACCAAATAGAGTACAACACAGTTTCGGCAGCTTGAATTTCATTCCCATGAATGTTCCCATCGATGAACATAGCTGTTTTATCGCGGTCGTTGCCAGTTTTAGGATTGTTTAATGTAACAAGCCAAATCTCTAAGCCACCAACGCTGTTGCCAATGCTTTTAATAGAGAGCAAATTTGGATATGCTTCGACAAGTTCATGCAATGCTTTAGTCATTTCGCCGTAGTCGTACCAATGGTCAAAACGTAGATCGACTTTAGAAGGGTAGGGAGCTTGCGCCCATGCAGTTGAAGTGGCGAACAGTAGAATTAATGTGGTTATTATTCGATTCATTTTTCACCTCCGTTGTTTTGTTGCATGGTAATTTTTACAGACTCGCTGCCAAATTTTTCGCTGTACAGCGTAGCCTCCATGCTACTTTTTGGTTTAGCTTGTACAACCCAAGTAAACCATTGTTGTGACCCGCCACCATCCAAGGACCAGATTCGTTGTACTTTTTGACCAGTTATGATATTGCTGTTATCTGTATTCAGCCGTACAACAAATGGCCTTGCTCTCTTATTCGACTTTGCCATTGCAGTACCTGAAGGAAACCAGCCGTCATTGATAACGGATATTGTAACTTCCCATGTTGTTTTCCCTAATTGTTTTACCGTTGGAGTTCCAAAATGTACGTTTGGTAGTTTGTTCGCTATGTCCACCAAGAACTCAGCTTGTTCTTTTGCCCGTGTTTCGACGACATCAACTGTCGGTACCGTTTTAAAGTATGGGACCCATCCTCCGATTTCGACTTCACCTAACTGGGGATGGTTGAACGGTGTCCAGTCAATAAAGCCTTCGCCTTTTCTCTGGTCATCGCTGTATACCAACCAAGCAGCGTCGCCAGCCGCAGGTTTTTCATCCCTATTATTGTTTTGAACTCTTCGAATTTCTACCCCGGACATTTTTGCATATTGTTCGACTTGTTCTGGTGTAATTTCAGCCATGTCTTCTTCACTGACTGGATACCCAGCATTAAGTGCAGCTTGGTAAAGTTCGTCCAGTGTTTCTTGTGAAATGTCTCCAACACCTGATGGTGTTAAATTCGAATCCTTTTCTGGTTGGGTTTGGTTGCCATCGGAATTACTCTGGGCCCTTCTGCCACCTGGACGCCCACCGCTACGACCTCCACCTTGTGGGCGGTTACCGCCAAATCGATCTTGCATCGATTCGCGAAAGGCAACTCGTTCATCAGCATTCAATTCTCCATCACCGTCAGAATCAAACTCAGCAATCATCGCTTCTCGGTCAAAACTACCCATGCCACCCGGCCTCCGTCCTTCATCACGACCAGAGCCATTGTCACTTGATTCAGATTCGCCATTTTCATATGCAGTTTCTTCTGCCGCATCGCCTTTTTTTGAAGGGTCTGGGCGTGACCAAAGTGGAGTTGAAAAGGCTGGAACTCCATACTGTGCATATGCCCATGCAACAAAACTACCGTCCCAATTTGGTTGCGTAGTATTTTTTACATCTGTGAATTTTTTGAAAGATTCACTTACTTTTTCATATAGTTTGACATCGCCTTTATGCAATGTTTTTGGAGCGCCTGCATTATCATTGCCAGAATCCTTAAATGTTTTTGAAAGCGTGTCGTGTTGCCCGTACACCAGTATGAAAGCAATTTCTTGATGGGCAAATGCGAAATCTGCCAATGCCTTGGATTCAGATTCTGAAAGTTGCCATACGCCTGCGCCATCTCCGTGGAATTGGTAGCCATGCATGAAGTTTTTATTTATATCGACGCCACCAATCGCGTCTTCATTGTATTTTCCATCGTTATCGTTGTCTATTCCCTCAGAGTACAGCACAAATTCTGCTGATGTGCCCTGGAGTGCATCTGGCGTTGCGTTGAGCCTTGGAGTTTCAGGGTCGACAATGTGTGTTGCTTTTTCTAGATCTGGGACACGCATCATCGTAATGTGACCATCGCCGTTAATATCTTCAGGCGAATCTTCGTCGACGAATCCATCGTTGTCATCATCAACAGGTTTGTTGTTTTTAACTATTTCAGCTGATGCTGGAATGAAATAATGTTGTGCTACATCGGGATTGACTTGAGGGATTACAAATAACTTGTGGGTTTCAAGAAGGGTTCGTGTTGCTTCAGAATCCATTGCTAGCAGGTGCGCAACAAGTTCGATTGCAACTTCGCTTCCAAGAAGGTGATTGCCATCAATGCCTGCTACGACAAGTATTGCACTTCGGTCTTCTATTGCGATAGTACTTTCTCTGGCAATTTCAAGACACTGAATTGGTTGCCCTTGTTGGGTATGACCAATTGTTGAAATCGTAATTTCGTCAAAAGAACCTGCTTGTGTTGTAACGTGTGCACGCAATTCTTCAGGCGTGCGCCACTCTCGTTCGATATTTTGATCTACCTCTTGCAAACCTATTGAAATGCTTGCAAGAATATATACGCTAATCATGTTGTTACTCCTCTGTAATGAACAGAAGAGGATAACGAAAGATGCTAGGTTGGTGTTGGCGGAAACATAATAGTTCCAAGCCTATAGCAACTAAATGCAGCCAAAATGCCCAGGACATTACTCAATACAACATATATAATCGCTTGCTTGATTTGCCCATCCTCAAACAAATCGAATGTATCAAGGCCAAAAGTCGAGAACGTAGTGAAACCACCCAGAACCCCAACGATTAGTAACAAGCGAAGGAACTCACGGTTGGCTGCTAGTGGCCCTATTAGGAGCGCAGTTACTAGTCCAATAAGAGCACACCCTAAAATGTTCACGACAAGCGTCCCAAGCGGAAATCCAGAAGTAGTCAAAGACTGTCCAGCATTTGCGATGAAATACCGAAGTACTGCGCCAGTGCCGCCTCCTATTGCGATTGCTGCTATTGATGAGAATTCCATAACGCGCCCGGCAGGATTCGAACCTGCGACCTTCGCTTTAGGAAAGCGATGCTCTATCCATCTGAGCTACGAGCGCTAAGCAGTCAATTGTACGCTCAAACACAGGGCGGGTACAACATACGTTGTTCTACCCATGCAACTAAATTCGCTGTGACGAAAACAGAAGAAGGGGGTCAACTATATTCTGGGTGTAAAAAAATTGGCGTTAAGCACGTTGCCACGAATGAACAAAAGTAACGCGGTTCTGCACCTAGAGCTCTTCATCTCGTAGGCGGATGACTATTTCCCGTACTGCTCGCATAACTCGACTCTTAGCGTGCCTAACTGCTTCAGCAGTCATTTGTAATCGTTCGCCAGCTCGCTCAGCGCTCATTCCTCGTCGACCGTACAGTTCGAACGCTTCCCAAGTTTTCATTTCAAATTTTGGTCTTGCTTCTGTCATAGCTTCTGAAAGTAAGTGTTCTGCCCATTCGCGATCAAACACCGCAGCAAGGTCATCGCGAGGATCCTCTGCAATATTCATACCGTGTGTATCAAGATTGCCAACTTGTTTTTTACGATACCTTTGCCTAATTGCATTTAAAGTTATCCGTTTAAGATACCCTCGAAAACGACCTTTGCTCGGGTCGTATTCAAACCTGTCGGCTACTTTGAAAAAATTGAAGAGCACGTTTTGCATGATGTCGTCAGCTTCACTGCTCGGTAGACCAGCGTTGCGAGCAAATCCGCAAATGATTGGTCCGTATCGGTCAACGAAAATCCCCCAACCCATCTCACGATTAACAGTTTCATCAGATTTCAATTGAAGCAGTAAATCCATATTCGTTTCGTAGCGGCCATTTACAGTACGGACCAGAGTTGGAACATCGTCGCCATTTTCTTTGATAGGAGTGTTATCAATTTCTCGAACCATCGCTTGATCTAAATTTTCTGATTCGTCGCCAATCCGAACAAGGAATTTCCAAGGGCCAATTTGAACAAGGTCGTCAGCTTGCAGAACTACTTCTTCTCCAAGTTCCATACGGATAGTATTTAGGTACGTTCCACTTCTGCTTTTTAAGTCTTTAATTGTCCAGTTACCGTTTGTTTGTTGCAAAGAAACATGTTGCCTCGAAACATAACGGTTGGTTAGTTTGAATAAACATTCTGGGCTTCTACCTAGAATGCCTGATTCACCGTCTTGGACTTCAATTGGATCTAATGGCTTTCCATGAATTTGGTGCAGCAGTAGAGTGTCTGGTTGAGTATTTTGATTGGTCATATCAGCCCTAGGTTAGATATGCGGCAGGGTCGCCACGCTTTTATTGTAATGGTTTAGACGAAGTTGCGATGTTCGAAAGTGGTACAATGCCCCCTTACGAATCAATCTACGGGGTAAAGTGAAGGTACACCACATGGAAAACAGTTTTTTCAAACAGCATAAACAATTACTTGGCAGCGCAATAGAAGCTCTACAGACCCGTGGTTACTATTCCGCATACCCAGAAATACCCAGTGGCAAAATTTATGGGGAGCATGCGAAGAAGGATGGCTTCGCTGCATTTGAAGGATACAAGGGGAACGAATTTTCATTAGACCAATGCACAACGGGTTCTTTTCTTGGAGCAGAACATTCCCCATACGGTTTCGAACTCGGCGTGAGGTATCCTGAAATAGACGTGGATTTGTTGCTGCAAGAAGTTGCATCAGCATGCCCTGCTTGGCGAAAGGCTCCAATCGAAACACGCGTCGGTTGTGCTCTTGAAATATTGCACCGATTAAACCAACGAAGTTTTGAGATGGCATGTGCTGTCATGCACACTTCAGGTCAAGGATTTATGATGGCGTTTCAGGCGGGCGGACCACATGCGCAAGATCGCGGTCTTGAAGCAGTGGCGTACGCTTACAAAGCAATGTTGGAGTGCCCGCAAAATGCAACATGGAAAAAACAAGTAGGACGAGAGGAAATCGTTACGCTCGAAAAATCATATGCAATAGTTCCAAAAGGAATCGGTCTGGTCATTGGGTGTTCTACATTCCCAACTTGGAATACCTATCCTGGATTGTTTGCAAGTCTTGTAACGGGTAATGCGGTTGTAGTAAAACCGCACCCCGGGGCAATTTTACCGCTAGCAATTACAGTTTCAATTTGCCAAGACGTGCTTCAAGAAGCCGGCTTCGATGTTAATCTTGTAACACTTGCAGC
>Ga0302119_10000641_pt1 | contig 15807 bp, 12 predicted proteins | sample AG5_Tmax_MG_FD_203114 | JGI IMG/M metagenome (GOLD analysis project Ga0302119, IMG submission 203114) | Marine microbial communities from Western Arctic Ocean, Canada - AG5_Tmax | ecosystem: Environmental > Aquatic > Marine > Oceanic | place: Canada: Western Arctic Ocean | collected 2017-10-01 | reverse complement strand
AACAGTCGATTCCATAACTCATCATCAAACCATTCGTGGTTGACGATTCCCTCAAAGTGTTCATCGCGAATAAATTCAAGCACCTTTTCCTTGCGCTGAGCTGTGTCAATCAGCCCCTCACGGTAGAGGTGGTGAAGCATGAATAATTTCTCTTGCGCGAACGAGCGGTCAAGACCCGGGCGCAGAGCCTTGTGAAAATCACGCAGGAAAGAATCGAATCTACTTGCCAACAGAGGATCCATGTGATTGGTTAGTACCTCGGTGAATCCCCGATTCAGTGTAGCCGGGTGAAGGGGTGGCCTGTACGCGTCAAGCAAACCCCAGCGCTCACAGACATTGTATGATTTGCGCTCTCGCGTCAAGTGGTGTGCCAAACCCATCAACGACATACATGTGGCGAAGAGCATAGCCAATTTTCCGAATTCCGTATTTATTCCAGCAATATAAGAGCCAACGGCGCAAGCCATTGCTACGGCGATGAGAATCAATGCTAGATTCCGGTGTTGGATTACTCCTGAGGTATGGTTCATCAGAGCACTGGTACCATGCATACTTTCCAAAGGACGACCCTCTAATCGATAGCGGACACCCTCGATTCTGAAAATGGCATGTGTCGTGGCGTAACGCTGACGGGTAATTACGAGAATTCCAAAATCACCAATTAACACAACAAAACCGAGAAAGGCCATCCCCTGAGCGAAATTCGCCGATAACGATGCCTCGATACTGTCCATCCACCATGATGGAGATACATCACCGGAAAACCAAGACAGGAAAAAGAACATTGTTCCAACCGAAGGTAGGATTATCAGCAATCGCAGACCATCGGAAAGAAAAAGACGGTCGAGATTGAGAAGAAATTCCTCTTGGCGAACCAATCGGTCACGACGCGTTTGAAGTTTGGCAATTTTCTCTTCATCGGTTATCTCTTCCTCAGCACCATCATCGCCATCTTCTTCAAACTTAGATTCAATGGGGATTTCAAAGTTGTCTTCGGGTTGGCTGCCTACGGATTGTGGCTCGTTTGCGGCAATATCGACAAGGCCTCCCGAATTGGGTTCTTCCTCCGCCACACTACCTTCATTTTCCTCGCTCATATTCATACCTCAGAGACTTTCCCGCGTCTTGACCAACACTTTGTGCAATATCGAATCATCGATGTCGATGTCTGCGCCGCTAACTCGCCAACCCCCACCTGTGTTGAGGATTTCTGCACCAATTGAAATACCTACGCTGTTGAGTAAATCTCTATTATCTGGAGTGGCGGCAATTACCAATACTTCCCCTCTTTGCCCACTTCCCAATGCCGAAGCTTGAAACAATGGCTGCTTGGGAAAAGGTGACTGGCGGTTTTCGGGAGGTGGGATTGGGCGACCGCTGGGGTCGACTTCAGGGCGGCCGAGCAATTCATCAAGAGTCCATTCCAATTCTTCATCGACCGCGTGTTCCATTCGGCACGCGGCCTCGTGAACATCACCCTGGAATTGAAGGACTTCGACCAACAATACCTCAAGTAGTCGATGGCGACGTTTCATAGTCCGCCCCAGGGCCATCCCTGAAGCGGTTAATCTTGCACCCTTGTAGGGCTCATAGTTCAGATATCCCTTGCCAGATAAACGTTGTATCATTTCTGTTGCCGAAGCAGGGCTGACCTTCAATGCCGCCGCAAGTTCGCCATTACGCACTATTTGGTCACCGCGCTTCTCGTAGAATTCGTAAAAGGTTTCCATATATTCCTCTTCGTGCTCTTCGAAGTGACCGGAAACCAATTTCTCACCTCAATTTGAATGTGCCATGAATTCTGTCTTGCAGGCCGGACAGCGCGCCCGTACCGGTCGCTTTTCCAATGGCACTCTTAAGTTTGCTTCGCAATCGGGACAAGATAGAATATCACTTTCTGATGTGACGACGAGTTGCTGTGACCGGTCTGAAGAAACAGGCTCGTCTGAAGGCGATTCCATTGCGACCTCTGAGGGCAGCTCATCTGAAACTTCATCTCCGGTGCTGGTAACCGGTTCTGGCATTTCCAGTTCAGGCTCTGCCTCGACACCGAATTCGTGCCGACATGAGGGGCAACGTACGGTTCCAGAGAAGGCCGCAGGGACAGATAGCTTCTGCTTACATGATGTGCATGAAACCTCAAGTTTGTCGGTACTGGAGGCCGCCCCTGTCGTAGTCTTTCTCTTTTCACGCTGGTCTGACTTTATGGATTTTCGTTGTTCGGCTTTCTCCTTCCGGCTCAGTTTCCCCTCAGACCCAGGTACTGCGCTGGTGGCCGTGCTGGGGACCGCATTCTTCCATCCGTAAGCCAATCTCGAAACCAAAGTTATCACGACTGCAAAAATGATCCCATAGAATACATTTGTTAGCGGAACGATTCCGGAGAGTCCTTCCTCATCGCCCTCGACAATTCCAGAGATATGGCTTTGGTCGTCAACTAGAATCTCGTCACCTACTCTCCACCAGCACTGCATATCAACAACTTTTCCCGATGGCCACGAGGATACATCCATCGCCACTGAATGACCACTGGGCGAAGCGACTAGAGGTTGCGAGGTAGTTTCGTCGAGTAATCGACCATCTGAATCGAGCAGTCGGACAATGCCACCCTTTGAAGTTGCCAGCCCGTCATTATATAGGCTGCATGTAATGGTTGCAGAAGTGTGCTCCAAAGGACTGATTGGGGCGGTTTTCGATTCCTGCACCAAGCGCAATATCGGGCGCTCACTTGGAATCGGCATATTATCTTCAGAGGTATCGGATATAAGCCAATCATCAGCGGTCAAGCGAACATAGACATCACCTTGACCAGCAAACTCACCAAGATGCGAGACAAGTTCCCGTTGACCTGGAGAAAGAGTCAGCGAATACTGTTGTCTTACCTCGTCTATTCCATTGACAGTGATGCCAATCTCAACCCCGACAACCCTCTCGATACCGGGAGATAACTCAACCGTCCACGATGACGAAATACCATTGCTGGCATCCCAGACCACAGAGGTGAATTCCGGTTGCAGGGTCTGCGACTGCTGGGCTGAGATGGTGAAGTTACCAGACAAGTCCCCGGCTACGCTCGCATCGAGGCTTGAGACCCACCACTCAATCACAGATTCACCTGCAGCAGCAACCGTCACATCGGCAACCAATAGCCCCCCACCGCCGCTTTCTATGGCGATGCTCGAGCCTGAAACTAAGTTGCTGCCATGGCGTAGAAATAGGGCTGCAGTGCCATCATAATCACCGGCATTATACACTAGCAAATTAGTTGAAACCACGTCGCCGATGTGCCACGGGCCACCCGAAATGGAAATCTCTCCATCTCCGACGGTGGTGAATTCAGCCGCCTGCATAGTGAAAGGATATGTCGCCAAAGCAGTCGAATCATCGGCGATTCTACCGCCATCCTTGAGTACACACTCGAATCTACCGGGTGTTGCTGTGATGTTGGCCGAGTAATCAGTCGTCTGCCCCACCAGGACATTTACCGGGGTCAAGAAGACCACTGAGTTGGGGTCTGGATTGGTACACTCCACTTGCCCAGACCAATCAATTTCACCATCATTTGCAATCGTCAGGGTGAATTCGACCGAATCGCCGAGTTCCGCCACTGTCGCGGTGGTTGAAGATATGCTGATGGCCAAACGCGGCAAGGGCGGCGGCAACACCGTGAATTGAAGCGTTGCAGAATTATCTTCCGAATCTGTATCACCGCTGAAATTGATGCTGACTGTGAGGTTGTGGGAACCCTCAGAGACAATCCCTAGTTCAATATTGAAGGTCGAAGTCATATCGGCAACGGATGTCACCGATTCAATACTCAAATTTCCGCCGTCGAAACTCCATTGCAAGGAACCTGTCGAATTGACATCCCCATAATTGACTACGGGAATTTCAACGCTGAGGTTATCGCCATCTCTTACGCTAGAATTGCCGCTGGAATTACCGCTACCATCTACTGCAAGTAAATCCCATTGCCCGGTCGAAGCCAAGCCGATCGATAGAGGCCTGAGTTTACTGACGATACCCGACCAATTGAGGTTCCAATCAGCACCAGTGGCATTGTCTGGACCGACCCCCGAATAATCAATATCACCGCTGAGGTTTATTTCCAAAGTATAAATTCCGACCGCAACATCATCGAACAGTAAAGCAACCTGATGACTCGAATCGGCGCTGGCATTGATGACATGAGACTTGGTTACCGGGGCACCTTCGATGGTCGAAAGGTTAGCCTGCAAAGTTGCATTGGCAAAGTCCCCCAGCTTTTCCATCACTGTAAGGTTGACCCAAAGAAAGCCATCGCCAACCTCACCATCACCATCGAGAGTGATGGAATTTGCATCGAATAGCAAGCCGCCATTCGCTTCGGCGCTTGATAATATCGGCAAAAGGCATGATGTACCCAGACACATCAGCATCAGTACAGCAAAGGCAGGCCGTTGCACGTAACGTGGTCACATTACCCGCCTCAAGACGTTTACCCCACATTAGTGGGGTACGGCTAACATTTATCCACAAAGGGCAGGTCGCCGAGGCGTTCGCATGGATGCCGAGGCACTTTTGCAGTTGACGCCGGAGCTATTGGCGAAAGCCTTAATCCACCGCCACGAGCGCTTAATCGAGGAATTACCAGAGGCAATTAAACAGCATCAGGATGACCTCGATTTCGCTAAACCACAAGCCGAAAGCGCACGTTCTCAGAGAGATATTTTGAATACCCAAGTTGCATCTTTGAAAAGCGAGCGAAACACCTGTACCAGCCGTGCCGGCGAGTTGCGCATCGAGGCAGCGGCACAACGTGAAAAGTTGCTGGAAGAAGGAAAACTTCGCAACCCAGACCCAAAATGGGCGAGGGAGAAACTCGATGCTGATTTGAAACAACTTGAATTCGACTTGGAAACCCAAGCCGGTGACCACAAACGCGAATACAAGATTCTCCGGCAAATGCGTGACCTACAAGCTGAACACGAGATGTGGGTGGAGAAAAATGCTGCAAAGGTACCCGAATTGAAGGAATATTTCAATGTCCAACAGGAGATGCGGAAATTGTACGACCAGGCACAGAAAGCCCACCAGACAATGCTTGAGCTGGTCGACGAAAATCTTGAATTGCACAACACATTCGTCGAGAAAGAAGAAAAGCGTAGAATCGCCGCCAGCAGATATAGTCACTCAACACGCTCTTTAGATATCTCCAAAGCCGCAATTGACGGCTGGAATAACCGTTTGAGCAAAGGTTTCGACGACCTCTTGACTGACCAGAATCGAGTCGCTGAGGGTGGTATGTCGAGCATCGCCATCCGCCGCAATAAAAAGCGTGACGAAGAGGCGGCGAAATCTGCTTCAGCAGCCTCTGCAAAAGTGAAAGGCAAGGCCGGCAAATCTAATCGGCCGCGCAAATCCAAGAAGGAAGAAAACCCCAGCAAACCTCTCAAGAACGACCAAGCCGATAATGCCAGCACCTCTGCCGATGTAGACCCAATGGGGGAGGAGGAGTGAAGATGGAGAAGAAACCCTCGGATGGCGCAGATAAGAAACCTCGAAAGGAGAAGTCCGGAGATAAATCATCATCAAGAGGTAAGGGGAAACGTGGGGAACTCCCTAAATCCAAAGAGAAATCCCAATCCACGGGAAAAAAGCGCGACCTATTTGCGGACCTGTGGGATCGACCGAAGCACGAGGTCGAGAGTGAATTGAAGGATCTTGTTCGCCGTAGAACAGTTGCCGAGCAAGAGATTGAAGCGGTTCGTGGTGAACGTCAGCGCCAAATCAGAATCGCTCAGGCAATTCGGGGAGTCATCGTCGACACCAAGAATATCCGCTCAGCCCACAAGGGAATCATCAACGAGATTGGCGAGCGGGAGAAGGTCATCAAGGATTTGCGTCAACGTCGTGATTCAATAAACGAAAGGGTGGTTATACCACTGAAGAATATCGACGAGGAATTGAGTAAAACATTTCTCCAACTCACCGAGGAGAGGATGGATCTGCGCTATCCGAGCGTGGATGAAGAATTACGCCTATTCTCCTTTTTCTTTGAATTGCAAGCGATGCGTCCGCTGGCCGTAGAGAGCAATGCCCTACACCATGAGCGCATTGAGTTGATTGAAAAACAACGCCAAGCAATCAAGGAACTTCGCCAAAAGGAGTCCGAACACGATGAAGTGGTACAGAGCATCCAGGGTAGTGACCCAGTAATCAAAGATATCAAGGTCACACCGTGGGAGGAAAAAGCCTACAATCGCCGTATCGCAAAATTGTTTGAAGAGCAGAAGGTGAAGCGGGACGAGTTGCACAATATTCGCCGCGAAGCAGGACGTCTTGACGCGTTCCTAAGAGTCGACCGCAAAAAGCGTGAGCGGGCAATTAAGGGTGGAGGAAGTGGAGGAAAGCGTGGACCTGGTGGTAGGCGCGCCCCGGATGTCGAAGAGGTTCGCCGCAAGGCCGCTACTGGTGAATCAATGTCGCTTGATGACCTGTCAGCACTATTGGATTCAGGTGGCCTCGACTCGATAAAAAAGAAACACAGTGAGTCGGGACAAAAACGCAAACGCAAAGGAAGTCAGGCGAAGAAATTCAACGCCTCGCGCGGTGCTGCGAAAGCGGGCAGGCCCGACCGCGACGATTGATTGGCGATAGTTCAATGCCTATCTCGTCTTGTGAAGACTATGAGCGGCCTTACTTGGCGAGGTGCAAAGCCACCAAGTTCGCTTTCAGTACAACATTTACAGCGTATTCAACAAATCATTGCGGTCGAGACCGGAGAGAATTACCATCTTTCCAACCTCCGTCGACTACCGGTCGCAAAAACCGCTGGTTCGCTGCTCCTCTGGTCGGATGAAGACCGCATTGAAGGAGTGTTGTGGGCGATGAATATCGATCATCAAACCATACGCGTCATCGGCTTCTGTATCGATAAACAAGTGCAGAGGATGGGGCATGGAAGTCGAGGCTGGAAGCAGATGGGGGAAATCGCCAAGTCGAGTGGGAGGACTGTCGTTTACCTTGAGGTAAAGGCTGAAAATGAAGTCGCCATACATTTCTATAGAAAAAATGGCTTAATGCCCATTGGTGCTTTCAAGACCTATTATCAAGGTAATCCAGGACTATTGATGTCGGGAGATTTGTAAGCCGATTTTGCTAACGCCGACAGCGTAACCGATTTGGGGCGCCGAGCCTTGTCCTGCACGATGCAAGGAGAATTGTTGGCGGACTTGGCCGCCGAGAACGGCATCGACGCGGTGGCGATTGTCGACAGTGCTGGCTTCGCTATCCTCGCACCACCGATGGTGTCTGACGCTGAGCGTCTGGCGGCAAATGTAGTCGCACTAATTGGCCAAGCAAAGAAGGACGAACAATTCAAGTCAAACGCTACCTCTACGGAATTTACTTTGATTGCTCAAGGCGGTAATATCTTGGCTTTTCCGCTACCCGGAGGACATTATCTCGCCCTGCAGTCCGACCATGAAGCAAGTCTTGGCCGAATTCGTGGCCGTGGTGAGGAAATCGCAGCCCGAATCTCTGCCTTGATGGAATCTGAAAACTAGTTTCTACTTAATGGGGATTCTATTCTCAGTTCGGCCATCCCAAGGACTGGCGGCGACTAAATCAGTGAGGATGAATAATCGAAGAGTCCGCTTAGATAGGGCACAAGTGAATAATTGAGGTGGACGGAAGGCGCAACAATTAGGATTCGACCAAGCGAACTAGTCAAAGAGTGGCCCGAGTAGTACAGGCCCGTTAGGCCCGATGTCCAAAGCCTGTTTCTCCATAGAGTGACGAACGTGACGCATTTTCTCAATCTGCAACGTCCTTACGATTTGTCCATTTCTGCGGTCGATGCCTAAATTGATTATCCCATCGGCAAGAAAACCCTCATTGCCTTCCAATTCAGCATGAGTGCCATAATGCCGCTCGGTTATTATTAACACATTCAGACCTTGCACGCGCAGGAAGTCGAAGAACGAGAACATCTTCTTTCGCATTACCTCGTCCATAGTCGTTAAACTGTAGATTGCCCCCAATGAATCCAACACAAAAGTAGTGAAACGATTGCCGTGCTGTTGTTTGAAATGCTCGATCATCCTACGAGTGAACTTGAGGTAGTCCATTGCATCGTTTTCACGCCGGAGTTCAGTAAAGTCAGTCACTTGAAGATTATGTGGCAGTGCGAGATTCATCGAGTCGGCACCTCGAAGAAGGCTATCGACGGTTTCTTCGACAGTGCAATAGAGTCCGAACTCCCCTGTGCGCGATAGAGAATTCGCTAATATCGTTAGGGAGAAGCCGCTCTTCAATGACCCTGGCGGCCCAGTTACCAGGGTAATATATGGTGCTGAAACATCCCCGGTCATCACCCTGTCCATCCCCTGAATACCATTCAATAACATACGAACATCATTCCCCAAACGCGCTCAATGCTTAACGCTTAGGCAACAACAATCATCTACTCCAGCAAATAGAGACTCTCTTTCTTTGGCCGGTTGGGTTAAATGGAGCATGTCAGTGGCCGAGTACGGCAGGATGGGGACATCTACCGCCGGAGTGTAATTGGAATGAACGACCTCGGCGAAGTGTTGGAAGCACGTCGCAAGCTGGTCGACAAAAAAGCCACCGAAGCAAGGAATACACGCGACGACTGGAATGCACAATCCAAGATACACTTTACGACCCGAAATGAGTATAATACCGAGGTTCGGGAACTGGTTAAAAATGCCCGCGAGCAGAAAGAGATTCGCGAGCGCATGAATGATGAGGTACGCGAACGAAAGCGGGTTCGCTCCGAGGCAAATTCAGTCGTCAAGGAGACCAAAGAAACTCTGCGAGTATTGCGCGAAGGCTCTGAATTCAGTGCTAGTTCGCGACCGGTCGATAAGCGCGGCCGACCGATCACAGTGCAGTCACTCAGCCGTGAAGCTGACCGTTTGGAGCGAGAATTCAGCGAAGGCCGACACACCGGAAAAAACGAGAAGAAGGTGATGTTGAGGCTACAGGAAATCCGTCGTCATATCAAAGAGATGCAAAATACAGAATCCAGTAGTGACGAGTATTCTCTCGCACAAGAGGAAATGCGCGAAGCGGTGGCGACTCAAGAGGCGGCACACATCGAGGTTGAATCCGCGGCAGAACAGGCCCAGGCGGCTCACCAGTTGATGATAGATTGGCAAGGGGAAGTCGAAGCGCGCCGAGAATTCGCTGAAGCAGCACACCGTAAATTGCGACTCTCAAAGAAGGAAGCAGATGTTGCTCACAAGACCTACATTCTCTCTCTACGCTGTCTACACAGCGTCCAGGACATCTCGCGTGCCCGACGTGACTTGGAACGTGGCGCCGCTCCTCGACTATCCGCACGCCAGGGTGTACAAGACCTGATGAGTAAATTGATGTCGGGAGAAACCCTGACAACCGAGGAATTGCTGGCCTTACAGCGAGAACAGTAAGGATATTAGCCGCGCACGCGACGAGGGGTTGAGTCAAATATGGTCAGCCACGATGAAATAGCGGCTATTATAGAGGATTACGACCGACTCAAACTGCGCATTGGAATGACTGCAAGTCATTCGGCTCTTGACATCTGTGATGGTGCCATCGAAGAGGGATTTCCAACCGTAGCCTACTGCCAAAAAGGGCGTGAAAGAACCTATAGTGAGTACTTTCGTACCCAACGAACCAGTAGTGGCAGAGTTCGGCGCGGGATGGTCGATAAGGCAATAGTCTGCGACCGTTTCTCTAACATCATACAGCCTCAATTCCAAGATGAAATGCGTAAGAGAAATGTGATTTTCATACCCAACCGCTCATTCACCTCATATTGTGGCATCACTGAGATCGAGAACGATTTCAAAGTGCCGATGTTCGGCAGCCGCAACATGCTGAGAATGGAAGAGCGCAGTGAAGAACAGGATTATTATTGGATTCTGGAAAAGGCAGGTCTACCCTACCCCGAAGCCATTGCCGACCCACAGGATATTGACTGCCTAGTTATCGTCAAACTACACCATGCCGAGAAGACTCTTGAGCGCGGATTCTTTACTTGTGCTTCGTATGAGGAATATATGGAGAAATCCGAGGCCTTGATAAAATCGGGGGTAATCGACGCCGCCGGCCTAGCAGGAGCGAGAATTGAACGCTACGTAATCGGCCCCGTTTTCAACCTCAATTTCTTCTACAGCCCACTCGAAGAAGAAATGCCGAAACTGGAGCTTCTCGGAGTCGACTGGCGCTTTGAGTCGAGCCTTGATGGACATGTGCGACTCCCGGCGCCGCAACAGATGACTATGAATGTCGACCAATCAATCCCCGAGATGACGGTTGTCGGTCACAATTCCGCGACGATTAGAGAGAGTCTGCTCGAGACTGCATTTGAGTTGGGTGAGAAATTCATCACCGCCAGCAAGGAACATTACGACCCCGGTATCATCGGCCCGTTCTGTCTTCAGACCTGTATCGACAAGGACATGAATTACTCGATTTACGATGTCGCCCCCAGAATCGGTGGTGGCACCAATGTCCACGTCAGCGTCGGCCACCCCTACGGCAATGCTACTTGGCGCAAGCCTATGAGCAGTGGTCGGCGTATTGCCCTCGAACTACGTCGCGCCGCGGAGCAGGATCGGCTACTCGAAGTGCTAACCTAACTCAAAGCCCGAGAATCGTGGCGGGAATTAGTGGATTGAAATTTATATTTTCCGAACCCACTGCCTACTGGTAGCATCGCGCATGTACCACATGCCGCCCCCTTCAGGATGTTCCATCCACTCGTTGCCGTCGGAGCGCATCTGCCCGACCATGTCGTATGTCGGTTCTGCTTGTTGCACCGGCTGAGTAGGCATCAGCACTGAGGCCTGAGTCTGTGCCGGCATCCGTTCGGGTTGTTGGACAATCTCTGGCTGAGCGCCTGGCTGAGCGTAGCCGGCGGCCTGTTGACCGTAGGCCTGGGAATAAGCATCTGCAGCATAGCCGCCATCATCAGCCCATGCTTTGTCTTCATCGTCGTTGCCGCGCCGGCTGAATAACAACAGTAGAAGGGCGGTGATTATCACTACAGCGACAACTCCGATGACGATATACAACATCGAGCCGCCGTCACTTGCTCCACCGCTACCGAATAGTCCATCGGCCTCATTTGCCTCTTGTTCCGCGGCCTCGGCAGCAGCGACGACATCAGGTGGGCAACCGAGCCAACCTATCTTGGTCGAGGTGCCATGTTCATCGGGGCAGGCATCGGGTTCGGTACCATTCGGATTATCGCCAAAGGTATCCATGTCCTTATCCGACCACTGAGTAGCATCGGTGCGGAAGGCATCAGCTCCGTCGCTGGCCTTCCAAGTAATTCCATCTGGGTCGGAATAGCCATCGCCATCACTATCCAAGCAGCCGATACGGTCAATTGTTGAATTGTCCTTTGCAGTCCCGATTGGGCAGGCATCGCCATTATCTCCGATCTCATCATTATCGCTATCTACCCACTCTTCAGCAGTGAAGGGAAATGCGTCGATATCGTCGGCATATCCATCTCCGTCGGTGTCGCGACAACCGTAGTATTCATCCTTGTACGAGGTTCCTTCGATGGTCGGACAAGAATCCTGGAATTCTGCAAGATACTCATAACCCCCAGGCCATGAAGTCGGGCGGGTATCCAACCAAGATTGATTCTCGTAATTATCTCCATAGCCATCATCATCGGAATCTGTCCACTGAGTTGACAAATTATAGAAGGCATCAGCACCATCAGTTGTTGTCCAAAAATCGTCTGGGTCGGAGTAACCGTCTCCGTCAGAATCAGGGCAACCCCAGCGGTCTTCCATTGAATATCCTTTGTCGTTAGGACATTCATCAGCCCTAAATCCATCTTGGTTATCGCCAAAACCGTCATCATCGCTGTCGATCCATTGAGTCGGCTCATACATCAGTGCATCCTCACTATCTGCCCAGCCATCGCCATCGGTATCTTGACAACCGTTCAAGGTACCATTACTTGAGGTGCCATTAACAAACGGACAGTCATCGGTCATGTTCGACCAACCATCACCATCGTCATCTGGGCAACCAAGGTGGTTGCCAAGCGTCGAAGTCCCCGGAACTGATGGGCATGAATCGAAACCATCGACCACGCCATCACCATCGTCGTCGTCATCCTCATCAGCGTCACGGCAACCATCACCATCGATATCGTTGCTGGCATTTGAGACCCAAGTCGGCTTGAGCAAGACCAGATGGTCCCACTGGGAGCGAATACAATCATCCATATCATTGGCCACATTATCGTTGTCGATATCATCGTCCTCAACATCATCCTTGCAGCCATCGAGATCCCAATCGGTTGAAGAATCCTTATCCATGTCATCGGAATTTGAAACCCAGTCTACCTCACCCAAGGGGCAGTCATCTCCAGAGTTATCCAAGATGGTGTCGTTATCGTCATCGTAATCACACTCATCTCCCTCACCATCCAAATCGTGGTCTTCTTGACCGGGGTTAGCATCGGATGGGCAATTATCCTCTTCGTCACTGACTCCATCTCCATCTGAATCATCAGCCAAGATACCATTTATCGCCCAGATATAGGGTGCGAAATCACTGCTTGAAGTGTGAGAACTTCCTCCTGTCGATGAGAAATCGATAGTATCGGCAAATAGACCGCCGACCACGACTTGTCCGGCAGAGGAAACTCCCATGCTCTGTGGCCAATCATTAGCGGTTGAGCCTGCGAATACACCGCGCAGCCAATTTCCTGTGTTAGCATCGAAAACAGCGACGATGCTATCGTTGAAACCCTGCGGCGAGAATGAATCGCTGGCCACACTGAATGAGCTCGCACTGCTCATCGCCACAATTCCACTATTCCCACCTGGGGCTGCAGCGATATCGCTGATGATATCATAGGATGAGCCGCCTAGGCCATTGGCCCAATTCCAATTACCGGAGGTAATATTGTAACTGGATATCCAGCCGAATGTTTCACCACCCGCAGAGGCTATCAAGGTAGTTCCGAAGGATGCGTCTGAGGTCAAGTGACCCGACATCAACAGATTGCTTCCCCCATTTTCAGTAATCGCGGTGATGATGACATCTCCACCACCGTTGATTGGAGTGGCCGATGCCCATGACCCGCTTGAGGACATCTTTGCGAATGCACCTTCACTATTGCCGGTCGTCCCGGTTACCGAATAACTACCGAATGCCATATTGCCATCGAATGAGGTCGAAATCCAAGCATCATTATTCACGTCGAAGGATACCGAAGTGACCTCCTGAAAACCTGCTCCACGGGCATCACTGGTCCACTGAAGGGTTCCGCTGCCACTATATTTTGCGACGAATATCTCGGCATCATCACCACTGGCACCACCGCTATCGGTGGCAATACCCACATCGGTATTGCCGATGAAGAATCCACCGATAATCACATTGCCGCTTGAATCGACATCGATTGCAGTACCCCAGACAACATCTAAAGTCGTTACAATGGTTCCATCATAATCGCCATTTCCGTGCAGAGCCTGCGCCCATTGCCACTGGCCGGCACTATTTGCCTTGGCGATGAAACAATCGTAATATCCGGTAGAGCGGAGATTGGTACTACCGAAGGTGATGTTGTCATAGAACACTCCTGTAACGTACATATCTCCTGAACTCGATAGGGCGATTCCACCAATGTTGGCTTCTGCATATTGACCCCCTGAGACCGGAGCGGAGTTCGCCCATTGCCAATTTCCGCTGGCGTCGCTCTTGGCAAACCACGGTTGTACGGTTGCAGAGGATGATGCAGTTTGTGTGCCGAAGGAGAGCGCTGAAGACGCGCTCATCATTCCAGTCGCATAGACATCGCCATTACTCTCCGATACCGCGAGGTCGCCGAAATTTGCCGGGTTTGAACTGTCACCGAATTGTGACCAACCGGTAGCAGTTCTCGCCTCGGCCATGCTGATTTCAGAGGGATTTTCTTGCAACTCGAATTCTTTAGGGGAAGACACCGGTGATATCGCCAAGGTGGCGATTACACTAAGCATCATCATCAAAGTCAATAATCCGGCGGCGTACTTCGGGCCATCGCTTGGCTTGTCTAAACGGACATCCCACATATGCCGACGTTCACCTGTACGCTAATCAATGCTACGTTACTGTGTAATTCCCGGGATGGGTGTGTTCCTCACCAGACAAGCCATGTACGATGCGAATTCCATCGATAGGCATTTTTCCAATCCAAGCCGGGAGTAATAATCGCCTACGTGTTAATATCGCACCCTGCGAATCTACTCTCCACCAGCGAAGTAATCCACCAGCGATTGTCCTTTCATGAGAGTCTTGGGGAAACCCCTCCGCTCCTCTGCTCAATTTTTCAGCACGGCGAATATCCAGTAATGACGATAAACGCGAGCGTATCCTCGATTCATCTAGTGAAGTTATTGCTGGCATAACCTCAACCTCGGGAACCTGACGAAGAAAATCTACCGCCTCACAAATACTGCATTCATCGGCCAACGAGTCTTCGATGACCCACCATCGGCTCTTCTCAACCTCCTGATTCGGTCCAATCAAATCAGCCTCTACAACCCAAAGTGCAGCCTCAAGCATTATCGGCCGTAATGAGATCCCGGATCGCCCTCTCTCAATCATCAGGTTCTGAACATCGACAACAGGCGCTACAGCCAGATCAATACCCGATGGTGGCATCGGTGACAGTGTCGCAGAATCTTCTATTTCCGACTCTACCTTGATGCCGCCGCTAGACGCACTTTGTGCTGTGGAATCAGTGCCCTCTTGAACACCACTGCCACCACTACTCTCGTCGCTACTGTCATCACCTTGGTCAACACCATGAGAATATTCTCCACCGAGTGGACTATTGGGCTGCAAAGCGACCAGCCCCTCAAGCACGGCTCGCCCGATGAAAGCAGCATATTCACCTGGCCCCCATAATACTATTTCAGCACCCACGCCGCCATCTATAGAAATATCTCCGATTTCCTCTCGCTCACAGACCACCAGGTGTTTGCCACCGGTGATATCGACCTGCCAGCGTTCGATGTCGAGGTGCTCAAGAGGAATCCATCCTGGCCCAGAAGTCCATATTTCCCAGCCATCAGAGACCCCTGCATCTACCATAGACCGAGGTGCCTGAGTAAGTCGGCCAATCCACTGCAGGGTGCCATCAGGCATCACAGGAGGACTATGGCTTTCGATTTCAGCACCTATAGCAGACAATAGATCTCGTAAGGTCAAGCCCATTGGCGTTAAGGAAGTGAAGGCAGCACTTACGGTTGCCGCTCCGGTGATTATTCATCGATGTTGCTTTCGAGCGATAAAAGATCACTTTCACCGGAATCGATAACGCATATTGTGCTGATTGCGAAGGGCTTGGCACAAGCAACTCCGAGATCACGATTGACCATTTTGACCCGATGCATGATAACACTAGGGTACCTGGCGTGAAGATCATCGATGTAACTCTGAGGGCAGTTAGCCGCTAGAATCACCAACTTTGCATCGCCGCGTGTACAAGCATCAACAGTCTGGCGCTGGCCAAATAACATCCTTCCTGATTTGACTGCTGTCTTTAATTGCCGACTTATATCCATTAATATTCCTCCTTCCGAGTAAGCATCTCCCGATCAGTCCTCATCGGGAATATAGTACAATTCTACACTTCCAGTTCCCAAGGCTACCGGCTGTCCTACGATAATGTTCTCAGCAACACCGGTCAAGCGGTCCTTTTCACCTATGATTCCTGCTTGCAATAGATGGTTGACAGTCACCTCAAAGGCAGCGCGAGCAAGGATACTGTGCTTGCTTCCGCTGACACCA
>Ga0302119_10000639_pt1 | contig 15819 bp, 16 predicted proteins | sample AG5_Tmax_MG_FD_203114 | JGI IMG/M metagenome (GOLD analysis project Ga0302119, IMG submission 203114) | Marine microbial communities from Western Arctic Ocean, Canada - AG5_Tmax | ecosystem: Environmental > Aquatic > Marine > Oceanic | place: Canada: Western Arctic Ocean | collected 2017-10-01 | reverse complement strand
ACGAAATCCAAAATATCGTCAAAAAATCGCCGATTCGATTTATAAAGCAATCGTAAAGTTTCGTTATTCTCGCGAACAATATCTCGCAGAAAGTTAATAATGGCTTCCCCGCAGCCGATTGCTGTTTATGACTCTGGCTTGGGCGGTCTAACTGTGGTTAAAGCTTTACAGAAAAATCTCCCAAACGAATCGATCATTTATTTTGGGATGTACCCATTATCCACTGTTAATTCCTGTTTTAGAAAAAGTAGTGGGTAATGGCATCCGGATTGTGGATTCCGCAGAGACAACAGCAAAATATACGGCCGATTTACTTAAAGAATTAAATTTGCTCACAGATAATGAAACTGAGGGAAAGATGGAAAATTATGTGACGGATTTACCTGTGCGTTTTAAACGGGTTGCCCGGAGATTTTTGGGAAGAGAAATAAACCATGTGTCCCCAGTCCATCTTAGTTGATTTCGACTCACGACTAGATTATTTATTCAACCTCAAGCGCTTGGGTATAAAAGTTGGCTTGGAGCATACAATTGAATTGTTAAAGCGGTGCGGTGACCCCCAACTTCATTTCAAATCCATCCACATTGCCGGTACAAATGGAAAAGGTTCAACATGTGCTATTGTGAGTTCCATATTGATGGAAGCAGGACTAAAAGTCGGTTTATATACCTCCCCCCATTTAATCCGGTTTAATGAGCGTATTCGTATTAATGGCATCCAAATTGATGATGACGATATTGTAGAATTTGTTGATAGCTACCAATCAGATATTGATGAAATTAAATCCACCTTTTTTGAAACCACATCTGCAATGGCATTTAAGTATTTTTCAGACAAAAAAGTCGATGTAGCTGTGGTTGAAACAGGGTTAGGGGGGCGATTGGATTCCACCAATATTCTATCCCCGGATTTAACGGTAATTACACCAATTTCTATAGATCATCGAGAAATCCTTGGAGAAGACATTTTAATGATTGGAAAAGAAAAAGGTGGTATTATCAAAAAAGGGGTCCCATTGGTTTTGGCGCCTCAAAAAGAAAAAGTTCGATCCCTATTATTGAAATTGGCTGGTGATTCTGATTCAGTGGTAAATGAGGTAGATCCACCCACCCAAGTAGTATTAACTGAATCAGGAACCGAGTTTGTAGCGAAGGATTTATCATTTAAATCGCCCATGATTGGATGGCATCAGGCACTCAATAATTCAGTCGCAATCGAAGCAGCCCGATTATTCATGCCAGGATTGAAAAAAGAAACGGTTGATTCAGGGCTTCAAAAGGTAAAGTGGCCTGGCCGTCTACAGCAGTTGTGTCCCGAAATTCCCCTCTATTATGATGTGGCACACAATGTTCATGGATTGCACGCAATTCTTGAAACAATCAGGAGAATATTCAAGCAAAAACCTATTGGTCTATTTGTGATGAAAGGAGATAAAGAGATTGATATGGTTGGGGCCGCTATAAAAAATCAATTCGAACAGTTGCTTATTAGCGGTGCACCAGAATGGGGTTTGTTATCTGGATCTCAATTATCAAAAAAATTGTCAGATGTGGGATTAAAAGGATTTGAGGTGATGGAACCATTTGAAAAAGCATTGGATCGTATCACGAAAATTGCCAAAACAACTAATCGCCCCACCCTTATTTTTGGTAGTCATTATGTGGCAAAAGCTATTTTCAATAAATTTGGTTTTTTATTCTAAAGTAGTGTAATATCCCACCAGTTGCTTTGCGCTATGCGCTTTTTTTATAGCCTCCACAAGGTAATCCCCCAATTTTCTTAGTTACAAAATTTTTAATCACTATTTTATTAAGGTTATTATTATATGAATGTTAATGAATTACAAAAACTGAAAATCAATGAATTGGCAGACTTGGCTGCGAAGCTGAATATTGATGGATATTCGGGAATGAATAAGCAGGAGCTTATTGTTAAAATCCTTGAAACTAACACCGAGAAAGAAGGCGGCGTCATGGCTGATGGTGTTTTGGAAGTTCTTAAAGAGGGCTATGGATTTTTACGAAGCCCTGACTTTAATTATCTTCCTGGACCGGATGATATTTATGTAAGCCCATCACAAATCAAACGGTTTGGTTTGAGAACAGGCCATCAGGTATCGGGGCAAATTCGTCCTCCCAAATCAAAAGAACGATTTTATGCACTGTTGAAAGTGGAACAAGTAAATGGGAAAGATCCGGAAGAATTGAAACGGGCTTTTTTGTTTAGCAATCTTACACCACTTTATCCTGAAGAGAAATTCAACCTGGAAGTAAACCCAAAAGATTTATCCACTCGAATAATGGATATTATTTCTCCTGTGGGGAAAGGTCAGCGTGGCCTCATCGTTGCTCAACCAAAAACGGGGAAAACGGTTTTACTTCAAAAAGTAGCGAATGCGATCGTTAAGAATCATCCCGACGTAAAAATGATAATCTTGCTCATTGACGAACGTCCAGAAGAAGTCACAGATATGAAGCGGAATGTAGATGCAGAAGTCATCAGTTCTACCTTCGATGAACCGCCGGAACGTCATGTTGCTGTGGCGGAGATGGTAATTCAAAAAGCACGGCGGATGGTAGAGTTTGGAGAAGATGTTGTTATTCTTTTAGATAGTATCACCCGATTAGGTCGAGCGCATAATGCTGTCATTCCACATAGTGGAAAAATCCTTTCTGGTGGTGTGGATGCAAATGCACTTAAAAAACCAAAACAATTTTTTGGTGCGGCCAGAAATACGGAAGAGAGCGGAAGTTTAACCATTATTGCCACCGCTCTAATAGATACTGGCAGCCGCATGGATGAAGTCATTTTTGAAGAATTTAAAGGAACGGGTAATATGGAATTGGTCCTGGATAGAAAGCTCAGTGACAGACGGATTTATCCCTCGTTTGATTTAATAAGATCGGGAACCAGAAAAGAAGAACTTCTTCTGGATAAAAAAGTGCTGGCCCGGATGTGGATCCTGAGAAAATTGCTAAATGAAATGAAAGTGATGGAAGCGATGGAATTCATTCAGGATAGAATGCGCCGGACAAAGACCAATGAAGAATTTATGGAAACAATGAGTCAGTAAAACTAAATTCTTGTATCTGATTTACTCTATGTGTAGCAACTATGGAGGATATATATGAGCTCTAAGTACCCAAATATAAAAACGATTGCGGTTCGTGTGTTTACGGATAAACCAGTCCGAAAAACGCCTTATCAAGTGAAAGGTGTTTTGATGAACCAGTTCTCAGATGAAGAAATCGTCCCGATGCTTGATGGTTCCTACCGTGAACAATTTCTTTATCCCCGTGTTCAGGTTAAGATCCTGAATGAACAAATATATATTGTTGGAATTAATGAGGGAGTAGATCCAATTAAATCCATTGCAAAAAAAATGGATTTCATGGATTTTGGCAATATTACTTTTCAGGTTTTGGATAGCGAAATTGAAGAATATAGTGATCGGTTTCAACCTGTATCAAAATTGATTCGCTATCGGTTTGTGACCCCATGGGTAGCCCTAAATCAAACGACCGGATATCGTTATCGATCTTTGAATAATGCGGATCGTGTTAATTATTTGAACCGGCTTCTTGGGCAAAATATCGTTTTTATGGCTAGGGAAATGGGAATGGAACTAGAAGAAAATATTTTTACTAAAGTAACTCTTTCCTCTCTTTTCCCACGTCCAGTGGATGAAAACAACTGGGGTTCGTTTGATGGAGAATTTCGGGCTAATTTTGTCCTACCCAATTATTTAGGAATCGGGAATGGAATTACAAGGGGTTATGGCACACTATTCGGTTTATTTAATCCTGAAGTTTTTTCATTTGATGAAACTGACTTGAAAGAGTTGGAGTCAGAGGCAGTAAAAGATGATGACGAATCCATCGTGGCTGAATCTGATTTACAAGAGATTAACGTTGAAAGTGTGCCACGCCCTAAAAAGGTTCCGGGTCAACATTCATCAAAGCCAAAAAGAAGCAAAAAAGTACTTTCTGAAGAATTTCATATTGAGGAAATGGATGGGGGCTACGAAACGCAACCCATTAAAAAGGCGAAATCCAAAAGATCTAAAAAAAGAGCTTCTCCCCCAAAAAAACAAACCACAAAAGACAGTTCTGGTTCCGACGTGAATTACAATTCGGAAAAGTATCACAAGAAACAACACAGTCTTTAAATAAAATAAATCCTATGACTGAATTTGCTGATCGCGTTCACCGCGTTAAACCTTCCTTTACACTTGAAATGACATCCAGAGCTGCTGACCTGCGCGCTCAGGGGGTTGATGTGATTAATTTTGGTGTTGGTCAACCTGATTTCAATACACCAGAAAATATTCGGCAAGCAGCTAAAATTGCCATGGATGACGGTGAAACAAAATACACGGCAGGATCGGGAACCATTGAACTACGGCAAGCCGTTTGCACAAAATTAAAACGGGAAAACCAATTGGATGTATCTCCGGATCAAGTGCTCATTTCTAATGGCGAAAAACAAAGTTTGTATCTGGTATGCCAAACACTATTTCAATCCGGCGATGAAGTATTAATATTTAAGCCATATTGGGTGTCGTTTCCGGAGTTTGTTACACTTTCAGACGCAACGCCGGTATTGGTAAACACAGTTCCCAATCGGAATTTTGAACCGGATGTTGAAGATTTAAAGTCTAAAATAACGGATAGGGTGAAAGGGATTATCATCAATTCCCCTTCGAATCCCACCGGTAGCGTTTGGACGGATGAAGCTATTATTAATATTTTAGGAATGGCAAAAGAGAATGGCTGGATAGTTATTTCGGATGAATGTTATGAAAGACTCGTTTTTGATGGTGAATTTACCAGTGTTCAAAAACTGAGCGATAATCACCATATTGGTGCAAATATTATTACCTGTATGAGTATGTCAAAAACATACGCCATGACGGGTTGGCGGATTGGGTATGCATTTGGAGAAGAATCTATAATAAAAGCCATGGGTAAAATCCAAGGACAGGCCACATCATGCGCGAATTCCATTGGACAAGCTGCTTCTGTAGAAGCGTTACTTGGCGATCAATCTGCTGTTGAAATGATGCGGGAAAAATTTAAACAAAGACGGGATTTAATGGTTTCATTATTAAACGATTTACCCGGTGTGAGTTGCGATACACCTGGAGGAGCATTTTATGCATTTCCGGATTTTTCAACTTATATTGGTCAATCATTTCGTGGAGAAGAAATCAAAGATTCATTTGCGTTAAGCGATGTTATTTTGAACGAAGCTAAAGTAGTCACTGTTCCTGGAGACGGGTTTGGTGCTCCAGGACATATTCGATTTTCATATCCATTGGGAGAAGATGAAATCGAAGAAGGAATCCAACGTGTAAAAAAAGTTTTAGAAGACTTTGAAAATAATTAATAATTAAATTGAATTAAAATAGGACATAACCAATGAAAGCAAATACTCACCCTGAATATAAACTGGGGAATATTGTTTGTTCCTGTGGGCATACATTTCAAGTGTATAGTACCATGGGAGATCAGCATATAGAACTCTGTTCAGAATGTCACCCATTTTATACGGGCAAACAAAAACTGGTAGATACTGCAGGCCGAATTGAGAAGTTTAAAAAGAAATACGGCAAAACGAACCAATAACACGAATAAAAATAGGAGTGGTTTCACATTAGGATAATCTTGTGTGAAGCCATTTTTTTATGATAAAAACAATATTAATATCTTTGATGAAGCCCACAATTTTGGTGGGTGGACAGGCAGTAATAGAAGGGGTAATGATGCGTGTCCCAGGTGCTTATGCCACCGCCGTCCGGGATCCGGAAGGGACTGTGCATGTGGATCGTCATGATTTTAAATCAATCACCGAACGGTCTTCCTTCTGGAAAAAACCTATTTTTAGAGGTATGGCCGGATTGTTTGAGGCCATGAAAATGGGAATGGCCACACTCCAATGGTCTGCGGATATCGCCATGCCGGAAGAGAAGGATAAAAAGCCCAATAAGTTTTTGGAATCTATATCATCTGCATTTGCAATTCTATTGGCTGTAACGCTATTTATGATTGCGCCCATGTGGATTACCACAAAGATGTTGGACGTAGAAAAAGAAGCGGTAGCCTTCAATATGATTTCCGGCATATTTCGGATCACCTTTTTTGTGATTTACCTTTTTCTAATTTCATTGATGAAGGATGTACGGCGCCTGTTTCAATACCATGGTGCTGAGCACCGGGTTGTATATAATTTTGAATCTGGAATGGAGGTTGAAGTGAAAAACGCCCAATCCTTTCCAACCCAGCATCCCCGGTGCGGCACTAGTTTTATGTTTATTGTTTTACTGTCTGCAATAATTGTTTTTTCTATAATTGATGCCGTCGTAATGGGAATCACCGGTCATATCAGCTTACCTATTCGGCTGATGGTCCACCTGCCCCTCATTCCATTGGTGGCTGGTGTTTCTTATGAAATAATCAAGTTGACTGCGCGCAATGGTGATAATATATTTTTCCGAATGTTAAGAGCGCCAGGTTTATGGCTCCAAAACATCACCACAAGCCATCCAGAAGATGACATGGTAGAAGTGGCTATCACAGCATTGAAAGAAGCATTTGGTGATGAATATGAGAAAATGGTTGGGAAAGAATACGTGGCAGAAGCCATCGGATGATAGACAAACTCAAAGAAATCACGGCCCATTTTGAATCGTTGGAAACTCAAATGGCAGATGGGGTACTCATTAATGATCAAGCCAGCTATACAGTTGTGGCAAAAGAACATCGGCATTTGTCACCCATTGTAGAAAAAGCACGGAAATATATTTTAATTCAGGAACAAATGAATGACGATCAAGAAATTTTAGATGGTGATGATGATGAATTAAAAGAAATTGCCCAGGCTGAAATAGAGGAATTGCAATTATCGCTGGATACCTTAGAAGAAGAGATGAAAGTACTGCTTTTGCCTCACGATCCCACCGATGATAAAAATACAATTGTTGAAGTTCGTGCCGGGACAGGTGGTGATGAAGCGGCCCTTTTTGCAGCTGATTTATACCGAATGTATTGTCGTTTTGCTGAAAGAAATGGATGGAAATATGAAGTAATGGAATCCAATGCCATTGGTATTGGGGGATTTAAAGAAATCATTTTTTCTGTATCAGGTGAAAGCGTATATGGAATGATGAAATTTGAAAGCGGTGTTCATCGGGTTCAGCGGGTTCCGAAAACAGAAACCAGTGGGAGAGTACATACTTCTGCGGCCACGGTAGCGGTTCTACCAGAAGCTGAGAAAGCAGACGTTGAAGTGGTTGATGCAGATTTAAAAATTGACACATACCGTGCAAGTGGCGCTGGGGGACAGCATGTGAATAAAACTGAATCAGCAATTCGCATTACCCATATTCCTACGGGATTAGTCGTTACTTGCCAGGATGAGTCATCCCAGCATAAAAATAAGGCAGCAGCCCTAAAGGTACTCCGATCGAGGTTGTTAGCGGCCGAACAAGAAAAGTTATCTAAAGAACGAAGAGATGCAAGGAGAGATATGGTTTCTACAGGCGATCGATCTGCCAAAATTCGAACCTATAATTTTCCGCAAGGGAGGATCACAGATCACCGAATAAATTTCACAGCCTATAATTTGGAAGCCATCATGGATGGTGATATTGGGGGAATTATTGAAAACTTAAAATTGGCTGATCAACAATTCCAATTGGCTTCTATCGGAGATTGAATGGTTCTTCCCGCTGAAAAAGGAAATCAAATCTGGCGGGTGATTGATATCCTCAATTGGGGCGAGGATTATTTCAAATCAAAAGGGTTTGAAAGTCCCAAACAAGAAATCGAGTGGCTTCTTTGCGATCTATTGAATTATAAGCGAATTGATCTTTACGTGCAATTTGAACAACCAATCCACCGTCCTCAACTTAAACAACTGAAAGAGTGGATTAAACGCAGGATTGGCCGGGAACCTTTACAATATATCACAGGAAAAACAGAATTTTACGGGTATAAATTTATCATTACTCCAGATGTACTAATTCCTCGACCTGAGACTGAACGCGTAGTGGATGTGGCACTCCACAAGATAGGTAATATTAAAAACCCAAAAGTGCTGGATGTTGGCTCCGGATCAGGCTGTATTGCAATAGCTATTGGGGCAGAAAAGAAGGATGCATTGATATTATCTGTGGATATATCTGAAGGTGCTATTCGTAAGGCTAAGAAAAATGCAGTTCTAAATGAATTATCCAACATTGAATTTCAGGTTATGGATATTTTAAAGGACATCCCGGATGGACCATTCGATTTATTAGTATCCAACCCACCCTATATTCCCGAAAAGGAAATGAGGGAAACCATGCCGGAAGTTCACCAGTATGAACCCAAAATAGCGCTAACAGATGAACGGGATGGTCTTACTTTTTATCGACGGTTTGCAAAAATAGGCAAATCCTTGATTAAACCAGGGGGCTCGATGGTATTAGAAGTGGGCCTTGGGGAACATCCGGCAAAAGCGGTGGATATATTCCAATCCGCAGGTTATAGCCAATTAGAATTAATCCCTGATTACAACAGCGATGAACGTGTCTTGAAAATTCAAATTTAATTAGATATATGCTTTGCAATGTTTTGCGTCTCAAAATGACACAATGTATTTTTGAACCCTTAATCTAACTAATCAATTTCATTTTTAATGACATCAGAATTCGTACACTTACATAATCATTCCGATTACAGCCTTTTGGATGGGGCTCAAACCGTCCAAACATTGGTGAATACCATTGATGATTTGGGCATGGATTCCGTGGCCCTTACCGAACATGGAAACATGTTCAGTGTGATACCCTATTATAAATCAGCGAAAAAAGTCGGCGTCAAACCCATTATTGGCTGCGAAACTTATGTGGCTGTTGGCAGTCGATTCGATAAGAAACCACGATCCGATGGCGGCTGGGGAAATAATCATCTTGTACTGCTTGCCCAAAATTATACAGGGTACAGAAATTTGATGAAATTGGTCACCTATGGTTATTTAGATGGATTTTATTACCGCCCAAGAGTGGATATTGATTTATTGAAAGAACATAACGAGGGAATCATCTGTCTTTCCGGCTGTCTCAAAGGTGAAGTGACTGAAAAAATGCTGAAAGACGATTGGGATGGTGCCAAAGAAGCGGCCCTTCGATTTGCGGAAATATTTGAAGATCGCTTTTATCTAGAGGTCCAAAATCACGGCATTCCTGATGAAGTACAAAACATTCAAAATATGAAAAAACTGGCAGGCGAATTAAACCTGCCATTGGTGTGTACCAATGATGCCCATTACGCTAAACACGAACATTGGGAAGCTCACGATGTTCATATTTGTCTGGGTACTGGTAAAGAACGAGATGACCCCAATCGACTGCGCTATGCCACGCCGGAGTTCTATTTCAAGACTCAGGATCAAATGTATGAATTGTTCAAAGATGTCCCAAACGCTATTGAAAATACAAGAAAAATCGCCGATAGTATCGAAATTGAACTTCCCATGGGAGATTATCATTTACCCCGTTTTCCCATTCCGGAAGATGTGTCAAATAAAGATCCAGATACATATCTTCAAAACCTATGTGAAGTCGGTGTTCAAAACCGGTATGGTGACATCGATCCTAAATTGAGAGTTCGGCTTGACCATGAATTAAAAGTGATTAAAAAAATGGGTTTTGCGGGCTACTTTTTAATTACGGCTGACTTTGTGAAGTATGCAAAAGATAATGCAATCCCCGTTGGCCCTGGTCGCGGTTCTGCCGCAGGGAGCCTAGTTTCATATTCTTTGGGCATTACCACCATAGATCCCATGCGTCACAATCTTCTATTTGAGCGATTCTTAAACCCCGATCGAATCAGTATGCCTGATATTGATATTGATTTTTGTATCGAACGCCGGGGTGAAGTCATCGATTATATTAAAGATCAATATGGTGAAAAATCCGTTACTCAGATTATTACATTTGGTAAAATGAAAGCCCGCCAAGTGATTCGCGATGTGGGGCGTGTATTGGGATATTCATTTGGAGAAATTGACCGTCTTGCGAAATTGATTCCCACTACGTTGAATATCACATTGGACGATGCCTTAAAACAAAGTCCAGATCTCAAGGAAGCAGGGGAAGGGCAGTATAAGGATGTGATTGAATATTCGAAAGTACTGGAAGGGATGAACCGCCATGCTTCAACCCATGCCGCTGGTGTGGTTATTGCCCCAGGAGACTTAACAGATTTTGTACCGCTCTATCGCTCGCCCCAGGGAGATGTTACATCCCAATATGATATGAAGGGTTTAGAATCACTGGGTCTATTAAAACTCGACTTTCTTGGTCTCCGAAACTTAACAGTCATTGATAATGCCCTGAAGCTTTTGAAAGAACGGGGTGAAAAAGTTGATATAGAAAAAATACCCATGGATGACCCCAAGGTCTATAAAATGTTTGCAAAGGGATTAACTATTGGCGTTTTTCAGTTTGAATCTTCCGGAATGCGGGAATTTTTGAAAAAGCTAAAGCCCACCGTTCTTGAAGACCTGATTGCCATGAATGCCTTATATCGCCCCGGACCCATGGATAATATTGATGACTTTATTTCCCGTAAACATGGGAAAAATAAAATAAAATATACCCATCCGGCCATGGAATCAATTTTGAACGAAACTTATGGCATTATTGTTTATCAGGAACAAGTGATGCAGATCGCCCATGAAATTGCAGGTTTTACACTGGCTGAAGCAGATATCATGCGTCGGGCTATGGGGAAAAAAGATAAAAAATCCATGGATGAGCTAAAAGTGAAGTTTATCGATGGTGCGCTGGAAAAACATGATATTTCTAAAAAGAAGGGCGAAGAGATTTATGAATTGATTGAAAAATTTGCTGAATATGGATTTAATAAAAGTCATTCAACAGCCTATGCCTATGTGGCCTACCGGACGGCTTGGCTTAAAACCCATTATCCGGCAGAATTTATGAGTGCAAATCTTACCAGCGAAATGTCCAACATTGACCGGGTGGTGATCTTGATTAATGAATGCCGAAAATTAAAAATCGACGTGGATCCTCCAGATGTGAATATATCTGGGACCAATTTTCGCCCTGTGGATAATAAAACCATTTCTTTTGGGTTAAATGCTATTAAAAATGTGGGGACCAAAGCGTTAGATCAAATTGTGGAAGCAAGGGATAAACATGGAAAATTTGAATCATTATTTGATTTTACCGCCAATGTGAGTTTGAAATCTGTCAATCGAAGAGTGCTGGAAAGCTTGAATATGGCTGGTGCCTTGGATGGGTTAGAGGGGAATCGCGCACAAAAATATACTGTAATTGAAACGGCGTTGAAATATGGTCAAACGATACAAGAAAATAAAGCGCGAAATCAAGTGGATCTATTTGGTGCCGCCAGTACCAATGGGCAGGATATATCTATGGTGCCATCTTTACCCCAGACGGAAGAATGGTCTGAACCCCAATTACTGGAAAATGAAAAGGAAGTTTTGGGCATGTATCTTTCGGGGCACCCCTTACTGAAATATGCGGAGGATCTGGAAGAATTTTCCAATTTTGATTTTACTGAAAAAGTAGAACATCGGAATGAGAGCAAGGTTCGTGTTGGGGGAGCCATTTCTGATGTAAAGATGCATTTTGATCGGAAGAACAATCAGATGGCATTTTTTAAATTAGACTGTTTGGGTGGTCAGGCAGAAGTTTTAGCATTTAGTGATACATTCGCAAAGTATAAAGAATTAATCAAAAATGATTCTGTTGTTTTTATTTCGGGTAAACCCACGGATGAAACTGATTTTTCAGATTTAAAAATGATTGCAAACGAAATTGTGAATGTGGAAAAGGCGAGAGAAATTTATTCTAAAAATGTAAATATTCGTATCGAACCAGATCAAATGTCTCCTGCAGATGTGGATGCGCTTTTAGATATGGCGAAAGGGCATAAAGGTGGGTGTGGTCTCATGTTCCATATGGCTTCAGAAAGAGGAAAGCAGCAGCGGATTTATGCCCACAATGTGAAAGTTTCTGCCCATTCATCCTTCCTGAAAAAACTGCGGGATACTTACGGGAAGCAAAACGTCTGGGTGTCTGATTGATCGCTGTGATCCAACGAGCCAAGCGTGGCTCTGTCACTGTAAAGGAAAAAGGAGTCGGACATATTGAACATGGATTTGTGATTTTACTTGGTGTGGTTGACATAGATGAAAAAGAAGATGCGGATTTTCTTTCGGAAAAGATTGCACACCTTCGGGTTTTTGATGATGAAAATGGGAAAATGAATTTATCCATACAAGATGTACGTGGTTCCGCTTTGGTTATTAGTCAGTTTACGCTTTGTGGGGATACACGAAAAGGTCGTCGTCCCAGTTTTATCCATGCTGCACCACCGGAAAGAGGCGAGAACCTTTATGAATATTTTATGGCTCAATTAAAAGGAAAAGAAGTTCCTGTTGAATCGGGAGAGTTTGGCGCTATGATGGATGTGGCTTTGGTAAACGATGGACCAGTGACCTTTGTTTTAGATAGTAAAAATCCATAATTCTCATTCCTCGACTCAATTTCTTTTTTATTGTAATTTCCCCATCAAATAATTTGAAATTATGAAACGTAAAATCAGAATACTCATGGCTAAGCCCGGTTTAGATGGTCATGACAGAGGGATTAAAGTCCTGGCCGCCGCCTACAGAGAGGCTGGAATGGAAGTGATCTATCTTGGTTTGCGCCAAACACCAGAAATGATTGTATCCGCTGCGTTACAGGAAGATACTGATGTCATTGCCCTTTCCAGCCTGAATAATGCCCACATGACCATTTTCCCGAATGTATTGAATTTGATGAAAGACAAAGGATTGGATGATGTGCTTTTGGTTGGGGGCGGGATTATTCCGAAAAAAGATGTAGAAACATTAGAGGGCATGGGAATGGGTAAACTGTTTGGTCCAGGCACACGTGTGCGGGATACGGTGGATTATATTACCAGTTGGGTACAGGAGAATCGCAGATAAATGAATCTGGAAAATCTGACGGAACTGGAACTCTATTTTGCCGATCACTTTGATACGGTATTGTTTCCTGTTTTAGCAGAAATATATCAAGACAAGGCGGAGTATGATCGGGCGAAGCGTGTGTGTGAAATTGGGTTAGAGCATCATCCTAATTCAATTGATGGACAATTTATTTTATCTCAAGCAGAACTAGGGTTGGGGAATTTATCGGCGGCTGAAAAATGGATGAAAAAAGTACTCACCCAAATTCCCGATCATAAAAATGCCGCCACATCTCTCCCCATGGTTCAGGAACAATTGGATCGTTCTCCAACCACATTAAAAACAAGTTGGAAACGGGCGCAAGAGGTGGATCCAGACAATCAATTTGCGAAAGACTTTCTATCGACTAAAACTTCCAAAACAAAAACAAAGCCAAAAAAGAAAAAAGAAAAAAAGGCTTCAGTTTCTACAATTCCCCATATCCCCAAAAAGGAGAAATCAAAAAAACCACTTCCCAAAGATTTAAGTGTGGAAGGGGTCGCGATTAGTCCACGATTGGCCACCATGACACTTGTGAATGTGCTAAAGGGGCAGGGCTTGTATCACCAGGCACTGGAGGTTCTGGATATATTGGAAGAAAAAGGGGAAGATAAAAAACGGATTGCGGAAGAACGTAAAGCCATCAAATCTGAATTATAATTTTCTAAATTATCATCTCTGTTCAAACAAAGCATGATAATTCAAATGTATAACAACCCTGTCTTATATGATGCATGCACAGCACATAAGATAGATGATATTCCATTTTATGAAAATTGGGCCAATGACAATGGCACCATTCTGGAATTGGCCTGTGGTACGGGTCGGATTGCAAAGCACCTAATAGAATCAGGATTCAATTATACAGGCCTGGATTTGAGTTCGGTTTTTATCGACCATTGCCGTTCGAATTTTCCAAATGGAAAGTTCACGACAGGCGATATGTGCGATTTTAATCTCGGTCAAAAATTCGATTTAATTTTTATTCCATTCAATTCATTTCTTCATTTATTCACGGAGGAAGAAATGGCCCAATGCTTAGGTGCCGTACAAAACCATTTAACAGAAAATGGGAAATTCCTTTTAGATATTTTCGTCCCGGACCCTGAGTTTCTTTATCGTAATATAGATAAGAAATATAAAGAAATGACGATTAACCACCCAGATGGTGGAAAGTGCGACATTTGGCAAAAAAACCAATATAAAGAAGAAACAGAAATAAACCATATTCATTGGTATTTTGATCGAGAAGATGGTGGTCGTCTGGACGAATATGAATTTGATATGCGTATGATTTACCCAGACACCATGGATCGAGTCCTTTCAGATTCGGATTTTACTATAGAGGAAAAATGGGGCGATTATGATGGAGAACCATTTAACGAAACCAGTCTTCTTCAACTTTATATTTGTTCGAAGAGATCATAATGGAGATTCAAAAAGCTTTAAATTACTTAAGAAAATCAGATTCCCGAATGGGGCGCTTGATCGATGAATATGGTCCACCGGAATTCAACCCCATTGATAATTATTACGAATCATTAGTGCGATCTATTGTTTATCAGCAATTGAGTGGTAAGGCTGCATCCACTATTTATGGACGTTTTAAAAACCTGTTTAATTCCAAGTCATTTCCCAAATCAACAGATGTCTTAACCATTCCCCATGAAACCCTGCGTTCGGTAGGACTCTCTCACCAAAAAGCCAACTATATCCGCGACTTATCTGATAAATGGGAAAAAGGGGAAGTTGATTTGTCAAATCTTGATCAATTGTCTGATGAAGAAATAAGCACCGAATTGATCAAAGTGAAAGGCATTGGTCAATGGACCGCCGATATGTTTCTAATGTTTACCCTCGTCCGCCCCGATGTATTTCCTTTTGGAGACTTAGGTATTCAAAAAGGATTTATGGTACTCAACAAAATGGAACGTTTGCCTACACCCAAAGAAATGGAGATGGAGGCTGATATGTGGCGCCCTTACCGTACCGTTGCTGCTTGGTATCTATGGAAATTGGTAGATGGTCCTTTTAAATGGTAAAAACTATTTTTTCTTATCAATAGTAATATCTACACCACTGCTCGTTTCGCTATAACTGCTACTGCCAGTTCTGTCGGTTGCTTCTAGTCTGGCTCCGGGTATGATCGTTGCATCACCTATTCCCGATTGTTGGTAATTGTTTCTTTTTCTATCACTTAGTTTTGAAATAGTTAATGTTTGCAAAACGGATACTTGTTTTTCATCAATAACAACAATTTCGCTGGACCGATGGTAGTTACAATAAGAAGTAATGGAAAAACTATTTAGCGAGTCATTTGGTGAATTGAGTATATCAATATAATAATCTAATGGTTTTGCGAAATAATGTTCTTGACCTTCAATATCAAAGGCCCAAATTTCTTTTGACTCCGGATTAAATTGAATTTTATTTGCCATTGCCGGATTTGGCTCAGGAATAAATGTTGGCGCATAGAAACAACCAATTAATAAAAAAATAATTAGAAATAGAAAATTTCTAGAATTCAATTTTTCTTGTCACCTTTTTGTTCTGATTGAATAGTTGGATGTGTTCCGCCTTGCGTGTTTCCTCTTATTACCGATATGCCACTTGGAGTACTGCCATCCGATCCAACTTCACTCCCCCCATATATGTCATTGAATGTTGATTCAAAATTGTTATTTAGATTCTTTGGGCCTGTCATAACAGAAACAATTTTTGGTGTAACGTTTACAATTTCAATTGATCGGTGTTTATTGCAATATCCA
>Ga0302119_10000632_pt1 | contig 15888 bp, 14 predicted proteins | sample AG5_Tmax_MG_FD_203114 | JGI IMG/M metagenome (GOLD analysis project Ga0302119, IMG submission 203114) | Marine microbial communities from Western Arctic Ocean, Canada - AG5_Tmax | ecosystem: Environmental > Aquatic > Marine > Oceanic | place: Canada: Western Arctic Ocean | collected 2017-10-01 | reverse complement strand
TGGCCGGCGTGATTTTGGTCTCTTCAGAAACACTGAGTCGAAAACTGGGTGTTAGAGCCTTGATAGCCATCGAAAGATTGATGGGTATTTTATTATTACTGGTTTCCGTTAACATGCTTGTTGAGGGTATTAAGCGGTCGTTTAATATATAAAACGACCTTAATAATATATTTTTCGGCAATTCACCCTATAGCTACAGCTTTGGCATAGTTTAAGGCTGACTTGGGTTTGCTAAGCTAGAGCCTTCAGGTTAAAATGAATTTTATTTTTTTCTCGAGATTAACATGTCATCATCAGCACCCATCGTAATGAAATTTGGCGGCACCAGCGTTAGAAATGACAGCTCGCGCACAAGTGCAATGATGCACGTAAAAGAGCATTTTGAAGATGGTCAGGATATTGTTGTTGTTGTTTCTGCAATGGGTCGCAAAGGCGAACCTTACTCGACAGATACTCTGATTAACATGGTCAAGCTAGTTGGTAAACACATTTGCCCTAAAGAGCTGGACTCAGTAATGAGTATTGGTGAGAATTTGAGCGCGGCCTATTTTGCTCACTTTTTGAATCAAAATGGCATGAATGCAATTTCATTTGACGGTCGTCAAGCCGGTATTTTGACCGATGATAATGCTGGCAATGCTGAAATTCTTAAAATCAACCCAAACCGAATTCGTTCGGCTTTAGCCGAGGGAAATATTGTGGTTGTGGCTGGCTTCCAAGGCGCCAACAGCGATGGTGATGTACGCACGCTTGGTCGTGGTGGAAGTGACACGTCTGCCGTTGCATTGGGTGCGGCATTAGGTGCTGAACGTGTTGAGATTTACTCTGACGTTGACGGTATTGCCAATTGCGATCCAAGACAAGTGACAACCGCTGTTTTTATGGATTCAATCAGTGCCGCGCAAATGATTACGATGTCGGATGAGGGTTCAAAAGTTATTCATCCTCGTGCCATTCAGGCTTCACTTGCGAGCAAAACGCAGATTATTGCTAGAAATACTTTTAACAACGCACCAGGCACAACTATTTTTCATGGCGAGTCATTAGCCAACAACTGCGTTACTTTAGCGCACCGAGAAGACATGGTAATGGTTGAGTTTGAATATGCTCACGATGCAGGTAGCCTCGTTGAAGGTGTTATCAATATCGATTCAAAACGTGTTATCTTGAAAGACGATGTGTATTTCAGTGCAAAGCTTTCAAGGCTGGAAGAAAGCTTTGGCTTTTATAAGGTAAGCAAGGGTTGGTCGACTGTTTCTGTTGTTTTCAACTCTAAAGCACCTCAGGCGATGGCAATTGATTCTGCTGAAGTTCTTGAGACACAAGAAAACGTCATTAGCTATTTGCTACCGGAGTCAGACATGCGAGTCGCGCTCAACACACTACACGCCGCATACACTTAGTCAAATATAGTCTTGGCGATTAGATGTTAGGGCTTGTTGCCGCCATTATCTACATACGCCTGAAGAGTCTCGGCATTGAAGGTCTCTTCAAGTTCCGCTGCTTTTTGTGCTACTGGCTCCACCATATCGCCGTCCGCAATGTCAATGACTTCGTTATTCCAGTCTGCAAGATAGGCATCCGCATCCGTCGCACTAGCAACCGCTGCAGCTTCATCAACAGCTTCCATAAAGCGGTTATCAAGCTGTACTTTTTCCACTTCACGGCGGCTTTTTTTAATCATTACTTGGGTTGGGATGTCTCGCCATTTGATAATCGTCAATTTCATTATTTCTCCAATAAAAAGTTGTTGCCAGCTCGCTGGTTGTTGCTGGGAAATAATTCTACATTAAGCCCAGTTTTCTCACAACAAATATACTGATTTATAAAAACAAGATTATTCATTCAAGCTTAACACGACTTATTTAAAATTTAATCTTTGCTATTGATGTGATCAGTGGCGTGTTGTTTTTCTGGAATTTATTTGATGATTTACACTGGTTCTTGCCATTGTGGTGCTGTTGCATACAAAGTAGAAGCTGACGAAGAGTTGGCTGTTGTGGATTGTAATTGCAGTATTTGCCAAAAATCCGGCAACTTGCATTTAATTGTGCCTAAATCCAAATTCAAACTTTTGCGGGGCAAGCCAAGCCTGTCAACGTATATTTTTGATAGTGGTGAAGCCAAACATTTGTTCTGCAATACATGCGGTATTAAGTCTTATTATATTCCTCGATCTAATCCAGATGGAGTAAGTGTCAATGTGCGTTGTCTAGTGCCTCAACCAAAAAAAATAACCGTTGAGCCTTTTGATGGCAAGAATTGGGAAGAGCATGCACATACTCTTACCCACTTAAGTAAAGAAAATTAGTATTTTTATTATGTTGTTCTCTTGAATTGATTCAAGTGAAGTATTGTTTATAGGAGATTTTGATGAAAAATAAAACCCAAGTAGTGGTGATTGGCGGTGGTGTTGTTGGCGCTGGAACACTCTATCATTTGGCTAAAAAAGGTTGGACAGATGTTGTTATGGTTGAGCGTAAAGATTTAACCTCGGGCTCGACTTGGCATGCGGCTGGATTACTGCCATTGTTTAACATGAGTTATTCAGTGGGTAAATTGCACCAATATTCGGTTGATTTTTATCATGAGCTTCAAGAAGAAACCGGCATGAATGTTGGTTTTAGTGTCGTCTCGAACATTCGTCTTGCAAACTGCCAAGACCGAATGGATGAATATAAGTACTACGCTGGTGTTGGTAGCACTGTGGGTGTTAAAATTAATTTTTTAACCCCAGATGAAGTCAAAGAGATTTGGCCGTTGTGTAACACAGAAGGCTTATTGGGCGCAATTCAACATCCAGACGATGGCTATATTCAACCTGCAGATTTAACGCAAGCGCTTTGTAAAGGCGCGCGTAACCGTGGTGCTGAAATTTATGAGCACACACTGGTGACAGCCCTTGAGCAACAAAAAGATAACAGTTGGATTGTCCAAACAGACAAGGGTGATATTGCTTGTGAACACGTTGTTTCGTGTACCGGTAACTACGCTAGAAAGACAGGCGAAATGGTCGGCTTGGATATCCCAGTGATTCCTGTTGAACACCAGTTTATTATTACTGAGCCACACCCAGAAATTATGGCGCGCAAAGAACAAGGCTTGCCTGAAATGGGCGTTTTACGTGAATCAGATGCTGGTTACTATTTGCGTGAAGAAGCGGGCGGTTTGCTGTTGGGTCCTTATGAAAAAGGTGCTCCAGTTTGCTACATCGATGGTCCAAGTGATGATTGTCAGTACGAGTTATTTAATGCCGAGCTCGATCGTCTTATGCCACACATTGAGCGCTGCATGGTTCGAGTACCAGCTTTTGGTGAGGTGGGTGTTAAAGATATTTATAACGGTGCGATTGCTTATACGCCGGATGGTAATCCAATTGTTGGTCCTGCGGCAGGGTTGAAAAACTTCTGGCTAAATGAAGGTCACAGTTTTGGTATTACCGCTGCTGGAGGCGCTGGCTGGCAATTGGCAGAATGGATGATTGATGGCGAGCCAACAGTCGATATGATGGGTGTCGATCCTCGTCGTTTCGGCCCATACGCAACACGAGGCTACTTGCGTGAGAAAAATGAAGAGGCGTACTCGAACGTTTTTACCACACATTATCCAGATGAAGAGCGTGGTGCCGCCAGGCCACTAAGAACCACCCCATGCTATGATCGCCTGAAAGCACTGGGTGCAGTATTTGGCTCCGTGTATGGCTGGGAACGTCCGAATTGGTTTATGCCAAGTGCTGATTATGCCTTAAGTGCTGAAGAGTTAAATCAGGCAGACCCAGAGAAGGTGCTTTGGAATGAAAACCACTCCAAGCCATTAGCAGATGGTCGTATTGTTGAAAAGAATTCGTTCCGTCGGTCAAACTTTTTTGAGCATGTCGGTAATGAATGTAAACACGTTACTGAAAAAGTAGGTCTTTTGGATATGTCTGCATTTGCTAAATGCATCGTCAAAGGTCCTGGAGCAGAAGAATGGCTGGAGTATATCTTTGCCAATAAAATGCCAAAAACCATTGGTCGAATCAGCCTTGTGCATATGTTGACTCTAAACGGCGGTGTCCGTTCTGAATACACTGTTTATAAAACTGGCCCTCAGAGCTACTACCTTGTTTCGGCTGGCGCATTCGAGACGCACGACCACGACTATTTATTCAAGTTATTACCTAAGGATGGCAGTGTTAGTGTGCAACGAGTAACAACACAAACAGGTGTTTTGGTTTTAGCCGGACCCAGATCTCGCGATTTGTTACAAAAGCTTACCGATACTGATCTGTCTAACGATAGTTTTAAATGGCTAACGGGCAAGAAGATTAATGTGGGTTATGCAACTGCTGAAGCATTAAGAGTGAATTTTGTTGGCGAATTGGGCTGGGAATTACATCACCCAATCGAAATGCAAAACTATATCTTTGATCAATTAATGGAAGCAGGCGCAGAGTTTGATATTAAGCCGTTTGGTATTCGTGCGATGAACTCAATGCGTTTAGAAAAGTCGTATCGTTTAATTCCGAGTGAGATGTCTATTGAATATTCAGCGTTTGAGTCTGGCCTAGATCGTTTTGTTCGTCTTGACAAAGAACTGGACTTTATCGGTAAAGAAGCACTAGCAGCTTGGAAAGAAAGAGGTGAAGATAATGGCTTTGTTACCTTAGAAGTCAAAGGCGTGACCGATGCTGATGCTCGAGGTTCTGAGGCCATTTATAAAGACGGCGAGGTGATCGGACGAGCTACTTCTGGCGGTTATGGCTGGCGTTGCGGTAAATCATTGGCGCTTGGTTTAGTCCAAAAAGATTTATCGGGTATTGGAACCGAGCTTGAAATTCAAATTTTGGGTGAGAGATACAAAGCTGTGGTAGTTGAAGAATCTCCTTTTGATCCAACGAATGAGTGTCTAAGATCTTAAGATTTATCTAGCTCCATGTTGGTTTTTACCGACATGGAGCGTCATTCTTCTGTTGCTTGATTTTTAACGATTGAATCTAAGATAGTACAATCTTTTATCTTTAAAATAGTGTGTACTAATTTAGATAAGATACGCTATGCCAGAGATTGACCTACAACAACAAATGGTGTCTTGGCGCCATTATTTGCACCAACACCCTGAGCTCAGCTTTAACGAGCAGATGACGAGTGATTACATCGCCAGTATTTTGCTTGAGCATAATATTGAAATCCTTCGTGGCTTAGCTGTTACTGGTATTGTTGCAACCGTTCATGGGAAGAAGCCAGGAAAATCGATTGGTCTACGTGCCGATATGGATGCATTGCCAATTCAAGAGCTGAACGAGTTCGATCATAAATCCATACACGACGGCAAGATGCATGCCTGTGGCCACGATGGTCATTCAACGATGCTACTGGGTGCTGCGGTTCATCTAAAAAAGAACAATAATTTTTCAGGCACAGTTCACTTTATCTTTCAACCTGCAGAAGAGGGTGGTGCCGGCGGAAAAGTGATGGTCGAAGAAGGTATTTTTGAAAAATTTCCTTGCGATGCTGTTTACGGTATGCATAACTGGCCAGGCATGGCTGAAGGCGAGTTCGCTGTTCATGACGCAGCTGTTATGGCAGCCAACGAAACCATTACAATCACTGTTACAGGTAAAGGCGGACATGCTGCAATGCCCGATCAATGTGTTGATCCAATTGTTGCGGGTGCGCAAATCATTACCGCATTACAATCGGTTGTTTCTCGCAATGTGGCGCCAGCGGAGTCGGCAGTCATCAGCTTAACTGTCGTGAATTCTGGTTTTGCCACCAATGTCATTCCTGATGAAATGCATCTTAAGGGCTCACTCAGATACTTTAAGCCGGAAGTTGGCGCTGAAGTGAGACGAAGAATGAAAAAAGTTGTTGAGGGCGTTGCTGAGTCTATGGGCGCAAGCGCTACATTGGAATCAATCCCTAACTATCCAGCGACAATCAACACGCCAAAACACGCAGAAAAATGTGCAGAAGCTGCCTCAATGATTGTCGGTGCTGACAATGTACATAGAAACATGCCACCCAGTATGGGCTCTGAGGATTTTTCTTTTTTACTGAACGCCTTAGAAGGTGCTTATATTTGGATTGGTAATGGTGAAGTACCAAAAGATCAGCCCCAAGGTGGCTGCATGCTGCACAACACACACTATGATTTCAATGATAAGATTCTTTCGCTAGGCGCATCATACTGGTCTCAATTGGTAAAAAACATTTTGCAATAAACACTGTTTTGCCCTATCATGCTAGCGCATGACACTTGTTGCAATATCACTGTTAATTTTGTCCGCGAGCATTCATGCTCTGTGGAATTTGTTCACTAAAAAAAGACACCCAACCACTTCTTTTTTTCTAGTTGCAAGCCTTACTGGAGCGCTGCTTCTCTCACCCGTACTGATACATCACAGCGATACATTATTACACCACGTTCCCAATCGTGTGTGGATGTTTCTAGTAATCGCAGGATTTTTAATGGCACTTCATTTCATCAGTTTAGCGAAGGCTTATAGAGCTGGTGATTTATCGATTGCCTATCCTATTGCTAGGGCTATGCCAGTTATCATCGTTTTGGCTGTGGTTGTGTACTTGGATCGTGTGGACCAAATTTCTTTTCTAAGTATTGCTGGAAGTGCACTGGTTGTTTTGGGATGCTTTCTGATTCCTTTTCAACGATTTAATGAGTTACGTCTTAGTAATTACCTAAACCTTACATGTGGTATGGCACTTATTGCTGCTACTTGTACAGCGGGTTATGCGTTGGTGGATGATGAGGCTTTGCGATACTTTCGAAACAATAATCAATTGGCTATCGATAATACATCGATGTCTATTTTGTATGCTGGCTTGGAAGCTATCATAACTTCTTTGTGGTTGGCATTATTTGTTGTCATTCGTAAAAAAAGCCGTAAAGACTTTTATCAAGTCATGTGTTTCAATAAGTGGCATGCGGTTATTGCAGGCATTGGTATTCATTTATCCGGCACCTTGATTTTGGTGGCGCTTGCTTTTGTTGAAAATGTTAGTTACGTCGTTGCTTTCCATCGCCTGAGCATTCCGTTAGGCGTTGCATTGGGTATTCTCGTTTTAAAAGAAAAAGCCTACCCTTTGAAACTATGGGGTGTGCTAATTATGTTGATTGGCGTTTTTGGAGTGGCACTTGGGTAAACACTTTGGATGGGCGCCAATGCCATGTCAAATGACTGGCTTTTCTATATAATTTGGTCTTTACTCCTAGTTGATTATTTAGCAACTTAATGACTATGAATTATTCGATTTTTGGTGAAAAATTCACCCGCAACAGCGGCATCTCCCAATTAATGGATGATCTTGGCAAGGCCAAACACAGCGGTGATCCAGACCTGGTTATGCTCGGTGGCGGTAATCCTGCTCTAATCCTTGAGGCACACGATATTTTTGTTGATGAATTGCAAAAACTAATTGCAAGCTCGGATGTTGACCAAATGCTCGGATTGTATGACGCCCCGCGTGGCAATGACGCTTTTATTAAGGCTTTGGTTGAATTACTGAATAAGAATTTTGATTGGTCATTGACTGAAAGCAATATCGCTATTACCAACGGTTCGCAGAGCAGTTTTTTCTATTTATTTAATTTATTTGCGGGCGACATGCCCGATGGCAGTCAAAAGAAGATTTTATTGCCGTTAGTCCCTGAATATATTGGTTATGCTGACCAAGGCATTACTGAAGAGATGTTTGTTTCGGTTAAGCCTGATATTCAAATGCTTGAGAACAAACAATTTAAGTATCAAATTAATTTTCAAAAATTGATTTCCACAATCAAAATGGGAAACATCGGCTCGATTTGCGTCTCACGACCAACCAATCCGACGGGCAATGTTATTACGGATGAAGAGTTGGATCAATTAGACGCGATTGCGAAAGAGTACAACGTGCCATTGATCGTTGATAATGCTTACGGCCAACCATTTCCAGGGGCTATTTATACCGACGCACAGCTCAAATGGAATACCAACATGATTCTATGTATGTCGCTCTCTAAGCTTGGTTTGCCTGGCATTAGAACAGGCATTGTTATTGCCAGCGCGCCTTATATTGAAGCCGTGAGTCGCATGAGCGGTATCATGGTATTAGCGCCCGGCAGTGTCGGTCCAACACTTCTTACTCGAATGATTAAAGACCAGGAACTCTTGCATTTGTGCGACACAGTGATCAAGCCTTTTTATCTGGATAAAGCCAAGACAGCTATTAAACTTTTTAATGAGATTTTTGCCGACTCTGAAATATATTTGCATAAGCTCGAGGGCGCCTTTTTTATGTGGCTTTGGCTGCCAAAGTTATCAATCACCTCAGAAGCGCTTTATCAACAACTTAAAAAAGACAAAGTCTACATCATTCCTGGGCATAATTTCTTTATGGGAATGGATGACAACTGGCGGCATAAAGATCAGTGTATTCGTATCAACTATGCAAAAGATGAAGCGACGCTGAGAAAAGGATTAGAGGCTATTCGCCGAGCTGTGTTCGATTAGGCTTGTTTGTTATTAGCGCCAATTTAAATCACTAAAAGAGACAAAATGGCAAAAATTCATTGGTTGGGAACAGGACTTTCAGCACTACCGGGTCTTCGTGGTCTTATCGGTGGCGGTTATTCGGTTACAGTCTACAATCGAACAGTTGAAAAAGCCACTGAAGCCTTATCGACCATTGAGGGTGATTATCAAATTGTTGAGTTTTCATTAGAGGTCATCGAACAGCGCGTTCAAGTTGGCGATGTTGTTGTCTCCATGCTTCCCGGGGATTTTCATGTTCTAGTGGCAAAATTATGCCTTTCATTGGGCGCACACTTTGTTTCCAGTTCGTATGTTTCACCTGAGATGCAAGATCTGCACGAAGATGCACTCAAACAAAACCTTTGTTTCATTAATGAGGTTGGACTAGATCCAGGTATTGATCATTCTATGTCGCACGCTCTCGTTGCAGACTACCAAAATTCTGCTGCATTCTCTGTTTCTAATAAACATTCATTTATCAGTTATTGCGGCGGATTAAGCGACACCCCTAATGACTTTTGTTATAAGTTTAGTTGGTCGCCTTTAGGAGTTCTGAAGGCGTTGATGTCACCATCGGTCAGTATTCGCAAGGGCGATGAGTACCACGTTAGTAAACCATGGGAAGCGGTTGAGTTGTATCCATTACCAATGCCGTGGGGCATGGAAGAATTTGAGGTGTACCCGAATCGCGATTCATTGCCATTTATTGATCAATATCACTTGAATGGCGGGCTCAATATACAGCAGTTTGTGAGAGGAACGTTGAGGTATAAAGGTTGGAAAAATGCATGGAAAGATATTTTTTCTGAGGTTGAATCACTTGAAATGGATAAGGCAAAAAACCGATTAACTGAGTTAAGCGATGAGCTATGGCACAACTTCGCTTACAAAGAGGGCGAGGTTGACCGTGTTGTTTTAACCGTGGAGTTGAAAGTACAGAACGACTCTCAAATTGTTTGGCACAAGCAATACATATTAGACACTCTTGGCAATGAAGAAGGTAGCGCAATGGCGCAACTGGTCTCTAACTCAGTTGCATTAGCAGTAGAGGCAGTTCTGGCTAATGAGATTTGCCCTGGTGTCAGTGCGGCGCCCCACGATCCTGTGCTTGTTGAGCTCTGGCTTAACCGAGCAAAAAAAATAAGCGACCATTTTATTTTGCTTGATCACTTAAGTTAAAGCTATGGGCAGCAAGATGCATGACTGACTCCGACTTCTCAAAACTTCAGAACGAAAATCAATCATGGGTCTCTTTTTTAGATCACAGAGAGGCTACGACGCACTGTCATGGAGAACATCATACTAAATGGCTTGTCGTTGGTGCTGGTTTAACCGGCTTGTCAGCGGCTAGAAGATTGGCTAAATTAAATCCTGATGATGGGGTGATGTTACTTGATGCCCGAGAAATTGGCCAAAACGCTTCAGGTAGAAATTCTGGCTTTGCGGTTGCTCATTCACATTTTCCTGGCAGGTTTAATTCTAAATTACTCAATGACTATGAGCGCATCGATAGATTGAATATGAAAGGCCTGGATATTCTCCGCTCACAAGTCGCTCATAATAATATTGAGTGTGATTGGCAAGAAGATGGCTTTTATCACGCTGCAGCTGATAAAAAATCATTGAAATCTTGCGAGCATTTTATTGACTATTTGAAACATTCCCAGATTAATTTTCAAACCATATTACAAGAAGAACTTAAAGAACAACTGGGAACATCTTGGTACCAAAAGGCTGTTAAGGTTAGTAAAGGGGTGCTGATCAACCCCGCCAAGTTACTCGTTGGGTTAGCAGAAAGCCTACCAAAAAATGTGACTCTTTATGAAAATAGCCCCGTATTAACACTTTCTGGAAAAAAACAAATATCAGTCAAAACACCACATGCAACCATAAAGGCAGACAAGGTTTTGATGGCATGTAATTACGAGACAACACGCTTGAAATATTTAAAGCAAAAGATTCTTGGTGTTACGTTAACTGGTAGTTTCACTAGGCGTTTAACAAATAAAGAATTTTCTACATTAGGCAAAGTGAACGCTTGGGGTATTTTATCCTTACACGGTGGCGGTGCCACTGTAAGGCTCACTAAAGATAGGCGAATTTCTTTGCGTAACACCGCTGAATATAATAAAAGCCAATTATTCTCTACTTCGCAATTAGCCTCGAGAGTTCGCATTCACCGACAAGCATTTGAAAACCGTTTCCCGCAATTAAAAACAGTGCCTTTTGAAAACAGTTACTCTTGCGTTGAAGGCGTCAGTGCTAATAAAACCAATTTTTTTAACAAGTTAAGTGACAACCTATTTGTGGCTGGTGGGTTTAACGGCTCTGGTATTTCTAAAGGCGTTGCATTTGGAACAGCGATTGCAGAATATGCCAGCAACCAAACTTCCGAACTAATCAGCGATTGCCTAGACTGCCCAAACGCACTTCGCATGCCACCTTCACCCTTGTTGGGAGTCGGCGCTCGGCTTCTTATGAGGCATCGATTTAAAGGTGTTGGTAAAGACCGATAAAACATCCGTCTATTAGAAAAAATAATAGATTCATGCATTGTGTACTAAAAATGCATGGGGTATAATGCGCGCTCGAAATTACTTTCGAGATACTTTTTTACTTTATAAATACGAAAAATGCGCAATAAAATCAAACACTTAATCGGTTCAAATTACCATGTTTACCAAACAAAAAAGATGGACGCAAAAACTTGGGAACAAGCCATGAAGGTTGCACGACAATTGCGCCATGAATACCCAAATTGGGCTTCTGTAGAGTTTATCGCAAGAGAGCTTATCGACAATGCTAAGGCAGCGTAGATCGTTCGTTAGCATTCAGTAGTATTGGCCAATATTTGTCAGAACTGTAATATCTGACAGTGCAGTCACTGAGAAAGAATAATCAGTATCAATTGATTCGTTCACCCGAATACTGACTAATTGCTTGGATCGGCTTTTGAGCTAGCGTATAGTTATGTGCTTATTCTCTGTGTATAGGCAAGATGCGCTGGCTTTAAAATGCAAACAATTCCTCTATCGAATTTAGCACTGGCGTTTATACCTGTTATTATTGTAATAATGGTGATTTGGCGTTGGCAGCTTGATTATAAGCACAGCGTTTATGCCATCGGTAGGATGTTAATTCAGTTGCTTCTGATTGGCTATGTACTCACCTATATCTTTGAAGTCAGTAGTGCATACATTGTAATTACATTACTCAGTTTAATGCTTGCTACTGCAAGCTGGATTGCACTCAGACTAATAGCAATCCCGCGAAAAACACTGTATTTGAGTGCTGTATACGCCTCATTATTAGGCGGTGTGACTGTTCTCATATTGACCACACAAGGTGTACTTACGCTTAATCCGTGGTATGCGCCCAGCACGGTAATACCCATTGCGGGAATGATCTTTGCAAACTGCATGAACAGTATCAGTTTAGCGGGTGAGCGCTTAGAAGCTGAAATGAAATTGGGCGTTCCTTTTGATGAAGCCAAAAAAGTCGCACTAAGAGCAGCACTAATTCCGATTACCAATATGTTGCTTGCTGTGGGTTTGGTGTCATTACCTGGAATGATGACAGGGCAGATATTATCTGGCGTCTCACCACTCATTGCCGTGCGCTATCAAATCATGGTGATGTGTATGATTTTCGGCTCTTCAGGCATTTCAGCTGCCGTGTTCATTTACTTAATAAAACGATATTTACCAAACAACTCAAAATAGGATTTTGTTATTTGGCAATAAAGTTGTAGTCACTTTGCTTTTTTTAAAATATTTTATTACCGACAAATAATAATATTACCAAAATGGCGATCCTTTTAGATTTAAATGTTATTTATAGTCAAATTTTATCTAAAATTCTCACATAATCAAAATTTCCGAAATTTCTATCATTTTAGTTAATTTATTGTAAATTAACCGAAAATAACGTATTTTAGGAGCTTAAATAGCCTTTTTTGTCTATTAATTGTTATGTTTTAAATAAAATTTTGCTCTATTTAGGGTGTTTTGCTCTCATTTCAATAATTTTCAATATTATATTTTTATGTATTTCACGATAAACCGTTTTTTTGCTTATAATGGGTTTTAGTTGTTTTAAGGAAGTAGCGAAGAACAGCTGAAAAAACTTTTTTAATTATTAGGAGAAGAATAATGACTTTATCTTTAGTGTTTAGAATCCAAGCGGTAATGATGGCATTTTTCGGGGTGATGATGTTGTTTGTACCCGGGGTGATGATGGAGAGTTTTAATATGGCAGCAAGTGATCAGATGGCTGGCATGATGCAATCGATGTCACCCTTAATGTTAGCTGTTGCGTATATTAGTTGGCAAATGCCAAACTGGGCAAGTGAGAGTCTTAAATCAATTGGACTGGTTTTTGCAGTTCTGCATTTGACTTGGCCAATCTTGCAGTATTACCAGATGGCTACTGGAGTTTTCCCACTTGATGCCGCTGGCATCGGAGGTTTGGCGCCAGATGTAATTCTCGCAATTTTGTTCTACTGGAAATCTCGCACATAATCATAATAAAATAATTAAAACCAAAAAGCCACTTCTTGTAAGTGGCTTTTTTACGTGCTTTTGGGTGTGTTGCTATCAATTATGGTAAAAATTACATTATATTATTCTAATATATAAAAGACATCACTCGCTATGAATACAAGTTTTTGGAAATGCAAGCACACCTGAAAAAAAAAGCGCTAATAACACCAAATGGTGTTTGATTGGTTGAGCAATTGGTGAATTTGGCACGTTGGCTTATTTCGGCTACTCTGGCATTACTAATGACATTGTGATGTATAGCAGCATTTGGTATGCCTTCGCTATCTTGCCACTTATTAATGGACTGATTACAAGCGTACTTATGGAAACTATCATTCTCATCAAGGCAGATTTTGACTTTACCAATGACCTTAAAACAGCCCTTGGTATGTCTTTTATTTCAATGTTGATGATGGAGATCGCCATGGAAATTACCGATCTTCTTTTCACAGGGGGCATTTGGGTATGAATTATTACGCCATTCCACTCATGCTCTTAGTTGGTTTTTTAACAACTTGGCCGTACAATTATTGGCGTTTGAAAAATTTTGGTCAAGCGTGCCACTAATGTAATAAAATAAATTTCCAAATACAACGGCTCTAAATATCACTCAACCAATCAGCATGAAGAAAAAAAATAAAAACAATAATAAATCGCTATTAATATTGACACTACTTGTCATTATTGGTCTTTCTTGGTATAGTTTTGTTGCAAGTGATGCTCAAAACAACACTGAAGAAATGGGCCAGGCTATACCTATTCAGAACAGAGACCATATCTCTGAAAGTGAAACGGCTCAAGTATACAATTCTAACCCGCCAACATCCGGCCCACATGCTGGTGCTATAAAAGGCGGCTTTTATGATGGTGAGATAGAAGACATTAACGGTGTTCACAATCTAGAGCATGGTTTTATTTGGATTACCTATCGAAATGTAAGCACTGAAACAAAAGCCAGGCTTAAGAAAATTGCTAAGCGTTACTCGGGTAGAGTTGTTGTTTCTGAGCGCCGGGCTAACGATGCTCAAATTACGCTTGCTTCGTGGGGGCGTTTTGACAAAATGTCTCAAGAGGTGTTAGACGAGGATTACGTTATTCGCTTTATTGATCAATACACCAACAAATCACCAGAGAAGTTTGCTAAGTAAGCACTTGATGTAAAGTTTGTTTTACAACAAATTATTAGAGGTATTTATTGAGAATGATTTTTATTCATCTCAAGGCATATGGCAAACGAAGGGCTGGAATTTACGAATTGTAAATGACCGTTTGCTTAGTTATCATAGGCGGTAATTTTTATTCAGATTGAGGCATAAGACAAACGAGAATTAGGAGTTTATTATTCATAAACGACTGAGACGAGGCTTGTGTTATAACAAAGATCTAAAGGAAAAGTAACCCTGTTGATTTAGTGTTTGAAGTGACGCATGTTAGTAAAAACCATGGCTATGCCATGTTCATCAGCCGCAGCAATCACTTCATCATCACGCATCGACCCACCCGGATGGATAATCGCTTTAATGCCAGCCTGGGCTGCGGCGTCAATGCCATCACGGAACGGAAAGAAAGCATCGGATGCCATCACGGATCCTTCAACAACTAAGCCTTCGTCAGAGGCTTTAATGCCAGCGATTTTGGCTGAATAAATACGGGACATTTGCCCAGCACCGATGCCGATTGTCATTTGATTTTTAACGTAAACAATGGCGTTGGATTTCACGCTTTTAGCTACTTTCCAAGCAAACAACATGTCTTGCATTTGCTCAGAGGTTGGCTGTTTTTTGCTGACGCATTTCAGATCAGATTCAACGACAGAGCCAATGTCTTTATCTTGTACCAATAGACCGCCGGTTACTTTTTTGTAATCTAGAGTGGGTTGTGCAATTTGCAATTCACCGCACTCGAGTGCGCGAATGTTTTGCTTGTTGGTCAAAATATTTTTTGCGTCATCATCAATACTAGGGCAAATAATCACCTCAACGAATTGGCGCTCAAGAATGCTTTTTGCCGTTGCACCGTCGAGTGGTCGATTAAAGGCGATAATGCCGCCAAAAGCAGAAGTTGGGTCGGTTTTATAGGCATCATCGTAAGCTTCAAGAATTGAATTTCTTGTGGCGACTCCGCAAGGGTTGGCGTGTTTGACAATAACACAACTGGGCTGGGCAAATGTTCTGACACATTCAAGTGCGGCATCGGCATCGGCAATGTTGTTAAAAGACAGGGCTTTACCTTGATACTGCGTGCTTGAAGCAACACTGGCTTCAGTGGAATTAGCCTCTGTGTAAAAAGCAGCCGATTGATGTGGATTTTCACCATAACGCATGGTTTGCGATTTTACAAATTGCAGATTTATGGTGTTTGAAAAACCATCATCTTCTTTGCCAAGATAATTAGCAATAGCGCCATCGTACTGGGCGGTGTGCTCAAAAGTTTTCAGCGCAAGTTTTTTGCGTGTGTCTAAAGTTGTGTCACCGGATGAGCTTATTTCATTCAGTACGCCTTGGTAGTCGGAACTATCGACAATAACAGTGACAGAGGCATGATTTTTAGCGCTTGAACGCAACATCGCAGGGCCACCGATATCGATGTTCTCAATTGCATCGTCCAGTGTGCAACTCGCTTTAGCGATTGTTTCTTGAAAAGGGTAAAGGTTGACCACGACCAAATCAATGGGGTTGATTCCATTCTCAGCCATCACGCCTTCATCAATGCCACGACGGGCCAATATGCCACCGTGAATTTTAGGGTTTAGTGTTTTAACACGACCTGCCATCATTTCTGGATAATCGGTGTAGTCAGCAACTTCAATCACTGGAATGTTGTTTTCTTCTAGGAGTT
>Ga0302119_10000631_pt1 | contig 15925 bp, 16 predicted proteins | sample AG5_Tmax_MG_FD_203114 | JGI IMG/M metagenome (GOLD analysis project Ga0302119, IMG submission 203114) | Marine microbial communities from Western Arctic Ocean, Canada - AG5_Tmax | ecosystem: Environmental > Aquatic > Marine > Oceanic | place: Canada: Western Arctic Ocean | collected 2017-10-01 | reverse complement strand
TGGAATCCGCCGAAGGCCCTCTGCGTTTGGCCCGCTGGTCTTTGCTGGGCGTCAATCCGGCAGAACACATAGAAGTTTTTGCAGGAGATCCCACGCCGACGTTTTCCCAGGAGATTCCCACGTCACCCCCCGCCCACTTGCCACCTTTTTGCGGCGGGTGGATTGGCTCCTTCTTTTATGAATGGGCAGCCCAACAAGAACCGACGGTTTCGGTCGTTACGGCTGGACCTTGGAAGGGAAAGGTGGCGGATTTTCAACGCTACCCGCAAGTTTTGGCACTGGATCACGCCAACCAAAAAGTTTTCTGCATCGCTCCTTGCAAAGAAGCGGATTTTGAAACGACCCTGCTGGCCTTAGAAGCCTTAGCCAACGACTTGCATCATCCCTATCCAGAGGCCGACGCCTTCACCTGCGCCGACCTTACGCCTGAACACTCCATGGCAAAGGAGGATTTCTTGACAGGGGTGGAATCCTTGCGTCAGGCAATCTCCGAAGGAGAGATTTTCCAAGCGGTGCTCTCCCAACGTTTTGACTTGGACTTTGAAGGGGACCCTTTTCAACTTTATCGAGCTCTGCGGCTTTGCAATCCTTCGCCGCATATGTTCTTTTACGAGAGCCCCGATTTCATTTTAGTCGGCTCTTCACCAGAACGCTTGGTTTCGGTCCTCGACGGCCGTGTAGAAAACCGACCCATCGCAGGAACGCGGGCGCGCAGTGATCAACAGGAAGAAGATGACCGCTTGGGTGCAGAACTACAAAATGATCCCAAAGAGCGTGCGGAACATGACATGCTCGTGGACTTGGCGCGCAATGACCTCGGAAGAATTGCCCGAACCGGCACCGTCTGCGTTCGAGAACATGCCGCCTTAGAAAAATTCGCGCGTGTGCAACATTTGGTCAGTCGTGTGGATTGTGAACTTGCAACCTCCTTCACCCCCATGGATGCCCTCGCCGCTTCCTTCCCTGCAGGAACCGTCAGCGGTGCGCCCAAAATAAGGGCTATGCAGTTGCTTTCCGCGTTAGAACCTGAAGCCCGCGGGCCCTATGCCGGTGCATTCGGCTACATTGACGCCTCGGGAAATTTGGACATGGCCATCACCATTCGCACCTTCGCCATTCAAAACAACAAGCTTTCCGTTCAGGCGGGTGCCGGCATTGTGCACGCATCCAAACCAGAACGGGAATACACCGAAACGATGGAAAAAGCCGACGCCCTTTTCCGCGCCGTTCACATTGCCGCATCCGGCATCTTCTCTAGCCCCGAAACCAGATGATCCTCCTCATCGACAACTACGATTCCTTCACGTACAACTTGTACCAGTCCTTAGCCTCGCAAGGTGCTGAAGTTCAAGTACATCGCAATGATGCATTGACCAAAGAGGAAGCCCTTGCCCTCAATCCATCGGCGATTATTTTCTCTCCTGGACCCGGTCGGCCGAAAAATTCTGGCATTTGCCCAGAATTACTTAAGGAAATTCCTGATTCGCTTCCATTTTTAGGCATTTGCTTAGGGCATCAAGCCTTGGTGGAATCCTTAGGAGGGCACCTTGAGTTAGACCCTGTTCCCACGCACGGAAAAAGTTCTTTGATGCATCATGATGGGGAATGTTCGCTATTTCAGGATCTTCCCAACCCGTTTCCAGCCGGACGCTATCACTCTTTGCGCGCCGTGCGCAGTGACTTGCCGGATTGCCTGCATTTGAGGTCTTGGACGGAAGATGGTTTGGTCATGGCTGTGGAACACAAAACACGGCCATGGTTTGGTCTGCAGTTTCACCCGGAATCTATCTTGACTCCGCAGGGAGACAAAATGATGGCTCACTTCCTTCAAAAAACAGGCATCGGCGTCAGCACACGATGAATCTTCAAGAGGCCGGCCAGCATGCTATGAATGGCGGCTTCTTCAGCCGGCAGGAGACCTTTAACTTGCTGAGTTCTTCCCTGAGGGAAGGAGCGAACGGGACGGCTTTGGAACTTTTTCTCACGGGCCTTGCGAATCGCGGGGAAACGGCCGAAGAAATCCAAGGAGGTGCTGAAGCCTTGCGAGCCGCTTGCGTCCCTTTTCTGCATGATGCCGCCGATGCCCTGGACACGTGCGGGACCGGCGGAGATGGGCTGGGGTCCTTCAATCTTTCGACGGCGGCGGCGTTGGTGGCCGCAGGTGCCGGTGCCAAAGTCATCAAACACGGCAATCGCTCCGTTTCCTCTCAATGTGGGTCGGCCGATTTGCTGGAAGCGGCCGGAGTGCATTTAGAATTGAATCCTGAACAGGCGCGCCGTGTTTTCGAAACCGTTGGCATGGTATTTTTGTACGCTCCTACGTTTCATCCGGCCATGCGTTTTGTTGCTCCGGTTCGCAAGAAGATGGGTCGGCGAACGCTGTTTAATTATTTGGGGCCTCTTTGTTCTCCTGGAAATGTGCAACGCCAATTGTTGGGCGTCGGCGTAGCCAAGATGTTGCCCGCCTATGCCGAAGTCTTGCGGGGCTTGGGCATTCAACGCGCTTATGTGGTGCACGGCGCAGGCGGTGCGGATGAACTGACTCCGGCGGGGCACAATCAAGTTTTTGTGGTAGGAGATGCGCCCAAAGTTTCTCTGGATGCCAAGGCATTAGGCTTACCGACGGCTTCCGTGATGGAACTGGAGGGCGGAGACGCTTCGGTAAATTTAAAACTCTTGCATGATTTATTGCATGGGGAAAAGAATGCAATTCGAACCGCGGTTTTACAAAACACGGCGGCGGCACTTTTGTTAAATGGTGCGGCAAAGCACGCCAAAGAGGGTGTGGCGATGGCCGAAGAGTCTTTGGATTCTGGCGCGGCACGGATTATCTTGCAGCGCTTGATTCAGAAAAGCCAAGAGGAGTCCCAGCGATGAAATTGGCGGACACGCGTTTAGGCCCCATCCTGGAGGCCGTCACCGCCCGAGCAAAAGTCCGAGAGGCAACGGGACGGGGTTTCAAAGAAGAAGCTGTCCATCGCACCTCCCAAGGGAAAACATCGGTCGAGTCCTTAAAGGAAAAGTCACTCGCCATCATTGCCGAATGCAAACGTCGGTCGCCGTCGGCGGGAAACCTGGCTGATGAGCCAGATTTACTTAAGCGAGCTTTACGCTATGCCAAGGAAGGTGCTTCTGTAATTTCCATCTTGACGGAACAAGATGGCTTCGGCGGAAGTTTGGAAGATTTCGTTCACCTTCAAACCGTTTCTTCGCCGCGTTTGCGAAAAGATTTCATCGTGAACTCTTTCATGGTGGATGAATCTTCGCGCGTGGGGGCGGATTTTATTTTGCTCATGGCCGTTTGCCTGGAAGGAAGTCAACTCTCGGAGTTATGCGCTCAAGCGCAAGAGCAGGAAATGGCCGTTTTGATGGAAGTTCATGATGAAGAAGAACTGTCGCGGGCTATCAACGCAAAGCCAGACTGCATTGGGGTGAATGCGCGAGATTTACGAACCTTTGATGTGGACCTGAAAACGGCAGAGACCTTACTTCCCATTATTCCGTCGAGCTTTATCAAAATTGCGGAAAGCGGACTCCAAACGTATGACGATTTGCTTCGCGTGAAAAGTGCTGGAGCCGATGCTGCTTTGATTGGAACTGCTTTCATGAAAGACCCTGAAAAACTGGGCCAGTGGACGAAAAACTTGCGGGAGGACTTCCATGCATAATCCCTCTCGCTCTTTCCCGAAGATTAAAGTTTGCGGCCTCACTTCCGTCGAAGATGCGCGACATGCCATTCAATCCGGTGCCGACGCCGTCGGAGTGGTTGGGGTGCTCTCTTCCCCGCGTGGTATCTCCTCAGAAAAAGCCCGTGAAGTTTTCCAAGGACTCTCCAACAACCTTTGGAAAATTGCCGTTTTCGTCAACCCGTCTCCTGCCGAAGCCCTGTCGTTTCTAAAAAGATCCGATGCCAACGCGGTGCAACTTTGTGGCGAGGAAAACACGGAGGACTGGAAGGACTTCCCTTTTCCTGTTTTTAAAAAATGGGGCGTGGCAGAGTCCGAAGAAGGCATGCATCAACGTTGGAAACAAATTTGCCGTGGATTTATTTTGGATTCTCCAAACTCCCCGGGTGGAACAGGGAAAACGGTAGACCCCGTTCTTGCACAAAAATTCGCCGCACAGGCACCTTGTCTTTTAGCCGGGGGGCTCCATGCAGAAAACGTCGGCGAAAAAGTTGCGCAAATTCGACCGGCTGGGGTGGACGCATCCTCGGCTCTTGAAGACTCTCCTGGAATCAAAAACAAAGAGCACGTCCAAGTCTTCATTCAGGCGGCGCAACGCGCATTTCAGAGGATAGAACAATGAAAGGGCCCTACTTCGGCGACTTCGGCGGTCAATTTGCCCCAGAAACACTGATGCCTTCTTTGCAGGAATTAGAATCTGCCTGGCAATCTATCGGGCAAAGTTCCTCCTTCCGAAAAGAGTTCGACGATTTACTCAAGAACTATGCTGGACGGCCGACGCCACTTACGCCATGCCGACGACTTGGAGAGGCTTGGGGATTGGAGCTTTGGCTCAAGAGGGAGGACCTTTTGCATACGGGTGCGCACAAGTTGAACAATGCGCTCGGTCAGGCTTTGCTGGCCAAGCACATGGGAAAAACGCGTATCCTTGCGGAAACGGGCGCGGGGCAACACGGTGTGGCTACGGCAACCGTTTGCGCTCTGCTTGATTTGGAATGCGTGGTGTACATGGGGTCGGTTGACGCCGTGCGGCAAAAAACCAATGTGCTGCGCATGGAGCTTTTGGGTGCGCGTGTGGAAGTTGTGGAACACGGTCAGAAAACTTTAAAGGATGCTGTCAATGAAGCCCTCCGTGCATGGACCGGAGACCCCGACGCGCATTATCTGTTAGGTTCCGCACTCGGGCCCCACCCATTTCCCGCGTTGGTGGCCGACTTTCAGCAAGTCATTGGCAAGGAAGCAGTGCAACAAATTGCAGACCAAGCCGATGCCTCACCCGACCTCGTGGTGGCCTGCGTGGGCGGCGGGTCTAACGCCATTGGCATTTTCAGAGCTTTTGAAGAAGATGCATCCATCCGTTTAGTTGGCGTCGAAGCTGGCGGAGATGGAGTAGAAACGGGGCGGCACGCCGCACGTTTTTCCGGAGGAACGCCGGGCGTTTTGCATGGGTGCCGTACTTGGCTTCTTCAAAATGAAGACGGCCAAATTTTGCCGACGCATAGCGTCAGTGCCGGCTTGGATTATCCGGCCGTCGGTCCCGAACACGCAGCGCTCCATGCGTTGGGTCGCGCGGAATATGCGTCGGCCACCGATGAAAACGCTTTAACCGCCCTTCAAGCCCTTTGTAAAAAAGAAGGAATTCTGCCGGCTTTAGAATCTAGTCATGCCTTGGGTTGGGTGCAGCAAAATCAAGACGACCTGCGCGGAAAGCGTGTACTCGTCAACCTAAGCGGGCGCGGCGACAAAGACCTGGCCACCATTTTCGAAACACTGGGGCTTGGCACATGAATCACTTCAACCGACTTGAGCACGCCACGCAAATACTTCGGGAAACTAACCAGCGGGGAGTTGCGCCCTATCTCACCGCCGGCGATGGTGGCCTCACCACAACTTTGGCTGTCCTCCATGCACTTGAAAAGGCAGGTGCCACCTGCGTCGAATTGGGTTTTCCGTTCTCCGACCCCATCGCCGACGGCCCGGTTCTGCAAGCCGCTGCACAACGATCCTTGGAAGCGGGGACTACCTTTGCCAATACTTTGGAGATGGTGGCGACATACCGCAAGGAAGGCGGAGAACTTCCTCTGGCGTTCATGTCTTACGTCAACCCTCTTCTTCAACATGGTGGCCTCAGTTCCACCTGTCAACGGATTGCTTATGCCGGCGCCGACGCCCTTGTGGTTCCTGACTTGCCCCTCGAGGAATCAGAAGAACTTGAAAAAGCTTGCCAGGAAAATCGTCTTGCACCCATCTTGTTCGCCGCCCCTACTTCGGGAGACGCGCGCATTCAAAAAGCCGGAAGCCGAAGCCATGGATTTCTTTACGTCGTTGGCCGCGTAGGAATCACTGGAGGGAGCACGGCTTTTGATAACACCACGCAAGAGTTCCTTCAGACTGCCCGTCGGCTTTCCAATGCCCCCATTGCCGTTGGCTTCGGAATCCGAACCGCCGACGACATTCGCTCAGCAACAAAATACGCGGACCTTGCCATTGTGGGCACAGCACTCGTAGAAAAATTACACTACTCCAAAGATCCGGCAAAAACCGCCTTTGACTTTCTCAAAGAACTTCAATCAGGACTCAACGCATGACCACTGCCGCGCGCAATCAACTTGCTAGAATCGACCTAGCTCTTGTTCAACTTCTTCAAGAGCGTGCTCGCATCCTTGAAGAAACTCCTGAGGCCACCGAAGAGGTAGGGCCTCGGGTCGACGACCTCTTGAGGCGGACAGAAGGCCCCTTTTGCGGAGTAACGCTCGCCGAAATCTTGCGACTTGCCCTCAAGGGGTCCGGAGGTGAAAAGTGATTTTTCGACTTGCTCCGGGAACCCCCGCTGATGTTGTCCAAGAACTCCGTGACCGCCTCGAAAAGGTCGGCGTGCGTACACGGTTGTCGCCAGAAACAGCGCAACCCATCTTCGCTGCGGTAGACAAAGTCCCCACAAAACTTAGCGAAGAAATTGCTGCGCATGAGCGTGTTTTGGAAACAGTGACTCCTCGTGGCGCGTGGCGATTGGCGGACCGAGCCTTTCGAAACACACCCACCGTTGCCGATGTCGGTGGGGTTCGCGTTGGCGGCCGACAAGTTGTAGTCATTGCTGGCCCTTGTTCTGTAGACTCTTTCATGGATGAGGCTGCGGATCAAGTCAAACGCGCGGGCGGACATATTTTGCGTGGAGGCGCATACAAACCACGTACCTCGCCTTGGTCTTTTCAAGGCTTCGGTGAAGAAGGCTTGCGCCTCTTGAAGTCTTCTGGGGATCGAATCGGCTTACCCGTGATTTCTGAAATCATGGATGCGTCCCATCTCCCTGCATTCATTGAACATGGCATCGATTGCCTACAGGTCGGCGCGCGAAATATGCAGAACTTTACCTTACTTAAGGCCATTTCCAGTTGCGGAATTCCTGTACTTTTGAAGCGTGGTCTTGCCGCCACGGTCGAGGAATGGCTTTACAGTGCGGAATATGTACTTGCCGGTGGATGCCAAAATGTCATTTTGTGTGAGCGCGGTATTCGAACTTTTGAGAAAGCGACGAGAAACACTCTAGACCTCACCATTCTACCCCTACTCAGAGAATGGACGCATCTTCCGGTTGTGGTGGATCCTTCGCATGCTGCGGGAATTGCGAGCTTAATCCCCACACTTTCCCGCGCTTCTGTTGCCGCAGGCGCCGACGGTCTTGCCATTGAAATCCATCCGGACCCATCGCAAGCACGCTCCGACGCAGACCAAGCATTACTGGAAGGAGAACTTGCTCAGATTACCGCCGACGCCCGCACCTTAGGCGCCGTCATTGGCCGACGCGAATAAGACGACATAATTTCTGCCGTACTCCTTCGCATATTTTCAGAAAGTGGCGTAGTAAGCAGTAATTCTTTCCGACGGATTTTCTTTTTCTTCGCAACCATTTCGAATTCCTGCATACCATTTTCCAGAATCTTTATGAGAATCTTCAAAATCCTTACTGCAAAAAGTTTCGGAAATACAGTGGCTTAGTAAACCAGAAACCTCTCTGGTGACCTCCAAGTAAACCTCCGAACGCCATGCAGAGGTTTCATCCGCCAACACAAGGGAATCCGGTTCTGGCTTTGCATGGGCGGCCTTCATGGACTCCGCTGCCTTCTTCATCATTCCACCAAAACCAGGGAAATATGAAATAAGCACCGCAAGCACTGATACACGAACAACTTGTTTTCCCAAACATGCTCCGCGTCTTTCCTAGGTACGTCGGCAGTTACGTTATGTGAAAACGACGGTGCGGTTGTCGTGAACGATGACTTGGCGGTTGAGATGCAAGAAAATCGCCCTGGAGAGCACCACTTTTTCCAAATCCTTGCCACGGCGAATCATATCCTGCACGGTGTCTCGATGGCTCACCCGGGCAATATCCTGCTCCACAATAGGGCCTTCGTCCAAATCTGGCGTGACGTAATGCGCCGTGGCACCAATCAACTTCACACCCCGGTCATAGGCTTTCCGATACGGTCGGGCCCCCGCAAAAGCAGGCAAGAAGGAATGGTGAATATTAAGAATAGGTTTTGCAAATGCCGCAATGAACGAATCACTCAACACCTGCATGTACCGAGCCAGAACAACTAAGTCCACTTCGTATTGCTCAAGTAACGCAAGTTCCTTGGCCTCCTGCTCGCCCTTTGTTTCTTTGGTGATCGGCAAACAATGGAAAGGAATTGAAAATTTCTCTGCAACCTTTTCGAACTCAGGATGGTTCCCGATGATGCATGAAATATCCACATCCCACTCTCCAGATGTCCATCGGGACAGGATATCCCATAAACAGTGACTCTCCTTAGAAACAAAAAGTGCAATGCGCGGCGTTTCTTTAGTAAACCCAACAGAAAAATCAAGGCCGACTTCTTCCGCAATCTCAGCAGAAAACCGATCGGCAATCTTTTCATCTTCGATTCCAAAACCAGACAAGTCCCATTCCACACGAATGAAAAACCGCCCCGCCTCTTCTTCCACGTGTTGATCCAGATGCACAATGTTCCCGCGATAGCGAGAAACCCAAAGAGTCATTTTTGCAACCAGACCCTCGCGGTCGGCGCAATGCCCAGTGAGTATGGCGTGATTCATCTGAACAAGGTCTATCGTTCCAACAGTAAGGCAATCCCTTGCCCCCCACCAATGCAGGCGGAAGCCATGCCGTATTTTGCGTTAGCCCGCTCCAATTGGTGAAACATGGTCAAGACCAAACGCGTTCCAGTTGCAGCAAGTGGATGGCCGATGGCAACAGCACCGCCATTGACATTGCACTTGTCACGGTCTAGCTCCAACACTTTTTCACAAGCAAGAAACTGCGCGGCGAAGGCCTCATTGATTTCAATGAAATCCATGTCATGCACTGTCATCCCTACTTTTTCTGCGGCCAACTTCATGGAGGGAACTGGGCCAATACCCATGATTTCCGGCTCAACACCAGAAATTCCCCAAGACCGGATATGCGCCCGCACCGTCCAGCCTTCTGCCGCCGCGCGTTCCGCCGTCGTCACAATCACTGCGGCACCGCCGTCCACAATGCCCGACGCATTGCCGGCGGTCACCGTGCCTTCCTTGCCAAAGGCCGGACGCAATCTTGACAACTGCTCAATAGAAGTTTCCGGCTTAATGTGGTCATCGGTGTCCACTACAAATTCTTTCCGCCCTTTCTTTACCGTCACAGGAACAATCTCATCAGCGAACAAGCCGTTCTTCACTGCAGCCGCACCCAACTGATGGGAACGCATCGCAAATTCATCCTGAGACTCTCTGGTAATTCCATACTTCGTCGCCAAATTCTCCGCCGTTTGCGCCATGAAAAAGCCACAGTATGGATCCATCAAAGACTCAAAGAGATAATCCTCAACCTTGGGTGAGCCTCCTAAACGAAAGCCCTCACGTGCGCCCCGAATGATATGCGGTGCCTGACTCATGTTTTCCATGCCACCCGCAACCACGACATCGGCATCGCCACACAAAATCATCTGCGCCGCCGACACAATCGACTGAATTCCCGAACCGCAAATTCGATTCACCGTCAAAGCGGGTACTTCATTGGCCAAGCCCGCTTTCAAACTAGCGTGCCGCGCGCCGTAAATGGCGTCGGGACCAGTTTGCAACGCATTGCCCATCACCACATGGTCCACCTGTTCCGGCTTCACGCCAGAACGATCTAGCGCACCCGTAATGGCATGTGCACCCAAATCATTCGTGCCCACCGTGTTAAAAAGGCCGAAGCCAGGAGTGCCGACGTATTCGGCCATTGCGGTGCGCGCACCGCCTACAAGAACGATATCTTTTTTCATGATGGCTTAGAGACCTTGAAAGTCTGCTTTACGTTTATCGAGGAAAGCCTTCGTGCCCTCCCTCATGTCTTCTGTGGCGAAAATAAGTCCAAAGGCATCCGCTTCCATGGACTCACCGGCGGACTGCCCCACCTCAAGCCCCATGCGGATCACTTCAAGAGCAGAGCGCACCGCGACAGGCCCGCGCGATGCAATAGTTTTGGCAAGCGCAACTGCCGACGGAAGTAACTCTTCCGCACTTACCACACGATTCACCACGCCCACTCGATGGGCTTCAGCAGCATCAAACAAGTCACCCGTCAAAATCCACTCGCGGGCAACACCCGGCCCTGCAATGCGAGACAAACGCTGTGTCCCTCCAAAGCCAGGAATCAAACCCAGCGTGACTTCTGGAAGGCCCATTTTGGAGCCTTCAGCAGCCACCCGAAGATGACAAGCCAAAGCCAGCTCTAAGCCACCCCCCAATGCAAAACCTTGGATGGCAGCAATCACGGGTTTGGGACAAGCTTCCATCACGCCGAAGCAATCTTGCCCGTCGTGACTCATTTCCCGGGCTTCACTGGGCGTCATATTCGACAACGCCGCAATGTCTGCACCAGCAATAAAAGCCTTATCACCCGCCCCGGCAATCACCAAGGCCCGCACATCCTCCTCCAACGCCAATTCAATCACCGCCTCTCGCAACTCGGCAAGAACATCGGCGTTCAAAGCATTTAAAGCCTTGGGACGATTCACCGTGACCACGGCAATCCCGTCGTCATCCACGTCCACGAGAATCAATTCAGAATTAGACACGACTGCGTACCTTCATGCTTTTGATGACGCACTTTTCCGCAGGCGAAGACCCTTCGCCACCCCCACCCGTGGCGACGGAAGCCACGGCATCTAATGCGGCGTCTCCTTCCACAAGTTTGCCGAAGGCAGCGTACTGGCCATTCAAGAAATCGGCCGCGCCGTGGCAGATGAAGAACTGACAAGAAGCGGAATTCGGGTCTGCGGAACGCGCCATGGAAATCACGCCCCGCTCATGAGCATAGGCTGAGTCCTCGGAAAACTCGCCGGGGATCATTCCGTGAGGTCCAGAACCTGTTCCGGTTCCTTGAGGGCATCCACCCTGAATCATAAAGCCAGGAATCACGCGGTGAAAACCTTTGCCGTCATAAAAACCTTCGGCGGCATAGCGCACAAAGTTTTTTACCGTTGCAGGAGCTGCGTCGGGCCAAAGTTCCAAAGTAATGGTGCCGACGTCATTGCCGCCAACTTCCACTTCAAGGTCAATCAAAGCGTTTTTCAAATCCTCATCGCCGAGGTTGTCAATCTGTGTGTAGTCTGTCATGTTTTTATCCTAAGTTAATGCGTTAGTTCAAGCGTTAGTTCAAGCGTTTGATGATGTGCCAGCCAAAGGGCGATGACGTTTCTTGATGAGGTGCCAAGCCGACCTCCCCGACTTGAAGGGAAAAACCGACGTCTCCGAAGGCTGGGACCAAACGGTCTCGCTGGGTGGCCATGGTTTCCGGAATCTTCCCAGCCAGCTCATCTCTTTTCACGGAGAATGCCGCACGGGCGGCTTCCATCGTCATCTTCTGCGCCTGCATTTCTGCCTGCAATTCTTTCTGGTAATCTTGTATTTGCTTATTCAAGTCAAACATCAAGCGGTCGGAAGCAATGTCGCGTCGGCCGTGGTTCAAGATGAGATAAGTTCCCGGACGCGTGTCTCCAGGGCGCACGTTGTCATCCGTGTATTCACGCAACAATGCGTCAAAGTCCTCGCCCGCTTGCACGCGCGCAAACACGGTGTCGGCCAATTGCTTTGCCTCTTCCTTGCTTCGGGTTGGCCCGGGAATCGCGTCCTTAAAGGAAATCAAAATATGCTGCACGGTCACCTGCTCCACTTCACCTGCAGGGAGTTCAGGCATCACACGCGCCATGGTTTCTCCCTTTTGAGGAGCGACCCCTTCCTTGACAACTACCGAAGTCATCGTGACCTTCTTCAACGGATCTGCCTTTTCACGACCATTGGAACGGGTTGGCGTATTGGCCAAGATTTCCAGAATGGCCGCTCCCGACGTCATCCGCCCAAAAGAAGCGTATTGATTGTCTAAATTCCAAACGGAGGGCTGATCATCACAAATCAAAAAGAATTGACTGGATGCTGAATTTGGGCTCTGGCCTCTTGCCATGGACAACACGCCGTACTGATGAGCACGCTCTGGGGCGTCGGAAAACTCAGCCTGAATTTGCCCATGCGGTCCATCCCCTTGCCCTGTGCCCTTTGGGTCACCTCCCTGCAACATGAAGTCCCGCAAAATCCGATGGAATGTTAAGCCGTCGTAAAAGCCTTCATCACAGTAGCGCAAGAAATTCCGCGCCGTTCCCGGCGCATCATCGCCCCAAAGTTCGAAACTCATCGCGCCGACCTCTTTTCCATCGATAGCACAAGTCATCTCCACAAAGTAGTTTTTCAAGTTAGCATCTGAAACCGGTCCACCCGCCTCAAAATGAAACTGCGAGGCACGACTTGGTGCGTAAGGCTTGGGTGCCGTAGTGGGAGATGGCGTTAAAGGCACATCTTGCTGCGCTTGCGCCCCCACCTCTAAAGCCGGTGGTGTCGCCACAGCGGTTTGTGTCATGGAAGAATCATCCTCACCACATGCGGAAAGGATCAAAAGAAGAGGGAAAAAGTATTTCATTTGTTTATCTCAATCAGTCAGCAAGCTCCCAGGCGGAAGTCATGCCAAGCCCACCACTCACACAGAGGGTGGCCAAACCGCGCTTTACACCGCGGCGTTTCATTTCATGGAGAAGGGTGACGACGATGCGCGCACCCGTGCATCCGATGGGATGTCCCAACGCAATGGACCCACCATTCACGTTGACTAACTCTTCGGGGAATGGCATTTGCAACTGACAAGCCAAAACCTGTGCGGCAAAAGCTTCATTGACTTCAAAAAGTCCGAAGTCCTCTATGCTCCAGTCATTCCGCGCAAAGAGTTGTTGCGTGGCAGGAACCGGCCCGAGCCCCATGCGTTTTGGATCTGTGCCGGAGACTTGGGAATCCAAAAAGTAAGCTAAGGGTTGTAATCCACGGCGCTCTACTTCCGTCTCCGTCATCAACAACAAAGCGGCAGCTCCGTCAGTAATCCCCGATGCATTTCCTGGGGTCACCGTGCCATTTTCTTTGGCAAAGACCGCGGGCAATTTTGCAAGCTTTTCTAAAGTGGTGTCGGGCCGAAGGTGTTCGTCTTTTTCAATCACGATATCCCCTTTTCTAGATGAAACCGTCACCGGAACCAATTCGTCGGCAAACCGGCCGGCCTCCCAAGCGTCGGCCGCCTTTTGTTGCGACCGCAAAGCAAATCCATCTTGCTCCTCTCGGCTGATGCCCATCTCCTGTGCCAGCAATTCCGCTGTTTCTCCCATGATCATGCCGGAAAGTGGGCACTGAAATCCGTCGTGGTACATCCCGTCAATGACCTTGGCATGACCCAAGCGATACCCCTCTCTCATGCGGTCCAGCATAAAAGGCACGCGCGTCATGGACTCCATTCCGCCGGCTATCGCCACCGAAGCCCGCCCCAAACGGAGGTCATCGGCTGCCATCTGTAGAGATTTCATCCCCGAAGCGCAGGCAATGTTCACCGTGGTCGCCGTGCACTCCTGCGAAAGCCCTGCCCCCCAAGTCACCTGCCGTGCTGGGTTTGGCTTTGACCCGGCTTGGCGACCTTGGCCAAAATAAGCCACGCCGATGTCGGCCGGATCCACATGCGCCGCTTTCAAAGCACCCTTCGCTGCCCAAACACCTAATTCCGGGGCCGCCAAGGTAGAAAATCCCCCCATATAACGGCCAATAGGCGTGCGAACTGCGGAAACTACGGCAATGCGTTCAGCGGTCATGAGCCACACATTCTAAGGGTGCGGCGAAGTCCTGGGCTTAGATACAATTCCGATATGAAGCGTCTCCTTGAATGTGTTCCAAATTTCTCTGAAGGCCGTGATTTGGCAGTCATTGAGAAAATCACTGCGGTGATTGAAGCCGTGGATGGCGTGGAATTGCTCGATGTAGACCCTGGCGCTGCCACGAATCGGACCGTGGTGACCTTTGTCGGAGAGCCCGACGCCGTGCTGGATGCCGCCGTCGCTGCCGGGAAGAAGTCGGCTGAACTTATTGATATGTCTAAGCACTCCGGGGAGCACCCACGTTTTGGTGCCATGGATGTTTGCCCGCTCGTTCCCATTGCTGGCTTGAGCATGGAAGAAACTGCGGAATATGCGCGGGAATTGGGCCAACGTCTCGGCGAAGAAGCGGGGCTGACGATTTACCTCTATGAAAACGCGGCCCGTCGGCCTGAGCGGCAAAACTTAGCCAACGTACGGCGCGGAGAATATGAAGGCCTCAAAGAGCGTCTGAAAGATGCAGAATGGGCGCCCGACTTTGGGCCAGCTGACTTCCAGACCAAGACGGGGGCAACCGCAGTCAGTGCGCGGAATTTCCTTGTGGCCTACAACATCAACCTCAACACAACTTCGGCACGACGCGCCAATGCCGTTGCTTTTGATGTCCGCGAAAAAGGTAGGATTAAAAAAGCGCCTTGCCCACTTACGGGAGAAGTCGTGAAGGATGCCGACGGGAATACGGTTTGGGAGCCGGGGCAGTTGAAAGCCGTTAAAGGGATTGGTTGGTTTATTGAAGAGTTCGGCATTGCCCAAGTCTCGATGAACCTCACCGACATCACCGTGACGTCCGTTCATGAGGCCTTTGATGCGGTATGCGCCTCGGCTGATCGTCGTGGCATGCGCGTGTCGGGGTCGGAGTTGGTGGGTTTGATTCCGCTCGAAGCGATGTTGGACGCCGGCCGGTATTATTTGCGAAAGCAATCTCGTTCCACGGGCGTCAGTAACGCCGAACTTGTGAAAATTGCCGCAAAAACATTAGGGTTGGATGACTTGAAAAAGTTTGAGCCACAAAAAAGCATCATCGAATATGTTTTGGCCGCAAAACAAGGTGGCGGTCGGTTGGCGGCAATGAGCGTCCAAGGTTTTGTAGAAGAAACGGCCAGTGAATCCCCTGCTCCGGGAGGCGGGTCCATTGCCGCCAATTTAGGTGCGCTAGGCGCGGCACTCGGCACCATGGTTGCCAACCTTTCCAGCCATAAACGCGGTTGGGATGAACGATGGGAGGAATTCAGTGATTGGGCGGAACGGGGCAAGGCGTGCCATCAAGAACTCGTTCAACTCATTGACAAAGACACTGAAGCCTTTGAACGCATCATGCTTTCGTGGCGACTGCCGACGGGAACCGATGCCGAAAAGTCGGCACAAAAGGAAGCGGTGCAAGCGGCGACGTTGTTTGCCATTAAAGCCCCATTCCGCGTGATGGAAGTTTCCCTGGAGTCAATGAAAGTCGCCAAAGCCATGGCCGACATCGGCATGGATGCCTCTGCTTCGGATGCCGGTGTTGCGGCTCTATGCGCTCGGTCGGCAGTGATGGGCGCGTTTTTGAACGTACGGATTAACGCGGGAGACTTAGAAGACAAGGCCGTCGTTGCGGATTTTGAAAAAAGAGGGACAGAAATCGTTGCTCAAGCACAGTCCATGGAAACAGAAATTCTTCGGCTTGTGGAAAAGAAGCTCTAAATTACGGAGAAGCGTTTTCTTGTCCGTTGAAACAGGAGGTGTACCACTCCATTTCGTAAAAATCGAGTGCACCTTCCTGCATGATTTTGGGGTGTCCCAGTTTTTCGAAAAGAAAGCTCATGGACCGATGGTCCCGTTGACTCCTGACACGAAAATAATTTTTCGCCAAGAGTACGGCGCCGTTTCCCCTATAGATGTCGGAACATTCCCGCAGGGTTCCGATGACTTTATCTTCGGGGGAAAAAGAAAAGATTGGACATTGGGGAGTACCAATAATCCCTGAACGCTGGCTTGCGCATACCC
>Ga0302119_10000627_pt1 | contig 15994 bp, 6 predicted proteins | sample AG5_Tmax_MG_FD_203114 | JGI IMG/M metagenome (GOLD analysis project Ga0302119, IMG submission 203114) | Marine microbial communities from Western Arctic Ocean, Canada - AG5_Tmax | ecosystem: Environmental > Aquatic > Marine > Oceanic | place: Canada: Western Arctic Ocean | collected 2017-10-01 | reverse complement strand
AAGGTATATTCAGTGTCTCTAAAGCTGTAAAACCCCCGATACCAGTTAGATCACTAATATAATCTTCTTCATTCTGAAAATTGTTGATGGACAGATTGGTAACGCCACTGATACTGTCTGTCACAACATAATCATCTATAACATCATCATAACCCAGGTCAATTAAGGCCTGCTCAAAATTGTCATCGGGGACATAGGTGACAGGCACATAATTGCTACAGTCAATGCTAAAACCCATCCAGTAAGAAATATTATCTGCCCAGTCCTGTTGTGCCTGATCTACATCAGCTACCTGTATGCAGTACAGCTCAGGGTTATCAGAACACGTTAAGTCTGTCAAAGCAGTATTAGCGCTAACATCCAGAGCCGTCAATTGATTAATATTGCATGCCAGGGTGGTTAGGGCTGTATTAGCGCTCACATCCAGAGAGGTTAATGAATTACTACTGCAACGCAGTTCCGTTAGGGCTGTATTAGTGCTTACATCCAGGCTAGTTAATTGATTATTCCAGCATTTCAGAGTCGTTAAGGCTGTATTGGCGCTAACATCCAGGCTGGTTAAGGAATTATTATAGCACCATAAAAGAGTTAAGGCTGTATTATTGCTCAGGTCCAAAGACGTCAATTGATTTTCAAAACAGCGCAGTTCCGTTAAGGCTGTATTATTGCTCAGATCCAAAGACGTCAATGAGTCAGAACGACTACAAAATAATTTGTTAAGTACTGTGTTGCTGCTCAAATCCAGACTGGAAAACATATTACCACCGGCATGAACTTCATCCAAAACTGTATTATTACTTAGATCCAAAGCTGTCAATTGATTATCATAGCATTTTAGATCTGTTAAGGCTGGATTAGTGCTTAGATCCAGAGCCGTTAATTGATTATCCTGACACCTTAAAAGAGTTAAAGATGTATTCGCGCTAACATCCAAGGATGTCAAAGCATTTTCCCCGCAGCGCAGTTCCATTAGTGCTGTATTAGCGCTCACATCCAGCGCCGTTAATTGATTACCAAAACAATGAAGCCATGTGAGAGCCGTATTATTGCTTATATCCAAACTGGTCAAAAGGTTATCTTCACAATCCAGAGCCGTTAAGGCTGTAAAATCCTCAATGCCTGTTAGGTCGCTGATCTCTTTACTTGAGACATCTAGATCAGTAATTATACTGATGTTTACCGTATTCACAGAATCATCCAAGACATCATCATAACCTAGATCAATCAGTGCCTGCTCAAAATTGTCATCCGGGACATAGGTTAGAGATGCAGTATTGGAACAAATTGTTGAAAATGTAACTCCTGCATCAATGTTTGTCCAGTTCGCTGTAGCATAAACGGGATCTAATGTTTCAATACAGGTAAGATCTGGATTATTTGTTGCATTAAAATAGGTTAACTGCTCCGTGACCCCATTCCTCATGTTCAAATAGGTTAATTGATTCTCTCTGCAGTTTAAGGAGGTTAATGCTGTATTATTACTTACATCTAAAGCGCTCAATAGATTAACGCGACAATCCAGGATGTCTAATAAAGTATTATTGCTTACATCCAAACTTGTCAATTGATTATACTGGAGCCACAGAAAATTCAATTCTGTATTGTTGCTAACGTCAAGATTTGTCAATTGATTATTACGGCAGTTCAAATTAGCTAACGATGTAATATTACCTAGATCCAAACTGGTTAGTTGATTATTAAAACATTGAATTTGGTACATCACTGTATTATTACTCACATCCAAACTTGTTAATTGATTATCATGGATGATCAGGTATTTTAAAACTGTATTACTACTAATATCTATTGTGGTCAATAAATTATTGCGACAATATATATCATACAGAGCTGTACAACTGCTGACATCTAATGTTGTCAGTGAATTATTATCACAATTGAGACGATATAGAGCTGGATTGCTGCTGACATCTAATGTTGTCAATGAATTATTATCACAATAGAGATAATATAGAGATGTATTATTACTCACATCCAGAGCAGTCAATTCATTTTGATCGCATCTCAGAGTGGTTAAGGCTGTGAAAGCTTCAATCCCCGTGAGATCGCTAATTTCTTTTTCGCCAACATCTAGAGATGTAATAGCGCTGATGTTTGTTGTCAGCACATAATCATCTAAGACATCATCATAACCCAGATCGATTAAGGCTTGCTCAAAATTGTCATCGGGGACGTAGGTGTTTTGTACAACATCACAAAGCCCAGACCAATCATACGGCCAGTATTCATTAGATGAAAAAGAAGTATGGATCGCACATTGATTTTCATCTGATAGTCCAGCAGTTCCTGAAAACATATTGTTCATATTTGTGATATTAGAAACGTCCCAGTCTGAAATATCCTGATTAAAACTGGTAGCATTAGAAAACATATTATTTGCATGTACAACATTAGATACATCCCAGCTTGAAATATCCTGATTGAAACTGGTAGCATTAGAAAACATTAAACCCATAGATGTTACGGTGGACACATCCCAACCAGAGATATCATAATTAAAATTAGAAACGTTCATAAACAACCCGCTCATATCAGTCACATTAGATACATCCCAATTGGATAGATCTTGATTAAAACTTCCAGCATCACGGAACATCAGCCACATACTCGTTACACTGGATACATCCCAGCTTGAGATATCACCATTAAAACTAGAGGCACTTCTAAACATACCGCTCATACTATGCACTCCAGATACATCCCAGCTTGAGATATCCTGATTAAAACTAGATGCCCCATCAAACATACTACCCATATTATTTACATTAGAGACATCCCAGCTTGAGATATTTTGATTAAAATTAGTACTCCGCAACATCGCAATCATATTTGTTACACTAGATACATTCCAGATTGAGATATCACCATTAAAACTAGACGCATTATCAAACATATAACTCATATTTGTTACACTAGATACATTCCAGCTTGAGATATCATCATTGAATGAAGTTTTATTCAAAAATAATTGACTCATATTTGTGATAAGAGACACATCCCAGGAATTGATCGCTCCATAGGTGGCTAATGCTGTAGCGTTATCAGAAACCCACAAATCCACCGCTGTCTGTAGCTCTGCTGTAGTTTGGGGATGGAATGCTACATCAGTACAAAACTCAGACCAATCATAGGGCCAGTTTCCATTTGAAGAAAATGATGTATGGATCGCACATTTATTTTCATCTGATAAGGCATTTGCACCATCAAACATAGAGTTCATAATGGTAACATTTGAAACGTTCCAAAGAGAAAGATCTTGATCAAATGCAATAGTACCACCAAACATACCCTCCATATTCGTTGCACTGGACACATCCCAATCTGAAATATCTGAATTGAAAACTGCAGTATTGTTAAACACATGCTTCATGTTTATTACATTGGAAACATCCCAATTGCTAATATCGCCATTAAAACTTGACGAATATTCAAACATATGTGACATATTTTGAACATTAGATACGTCCCAAGAAGATAAATCTTGATTGATAGCATAATTTTTCCAAAACATCTCAGACATATTTTGAACATTAGATACGTCCCAAGAAGATAAATCTTCATTATAATTTATCCATGAAAACATACCTCTCATATTTGTAACATTAGATACATCCCAAGATGATAGATCGCTATTAAAAGTTGAATTGCAACCGTAGCAAGCAAACAGTCCTTGCATATTTGTTACGTTAGATACGTTCCAGGATGATAAATCTGCGGAAAAACTTGCAGCACCATCAAATGCAAGAAACATAGTAGTGACATTGGAAACATTCCAATTGCTAATATCGCCATTAAATGAAGATGCTTGATTAAACATATAACTCATATTCGTAAGATTAGAAACGTCCCAATTACTGATATCATCATTAAATGTACTTTTGTTTGAAAATAAATGATTCATATCCGTAATCAGAGAAACATCCCAAGTATTGATCTCACCATAAGTTGTTAGAGCTGTCGCGTTATCAGAAACCCACAAATCCACCGCTGTTTGGAGCTCTGCTTTGGTTTGAGGTTGGAAAGCATTGTTTGGGCTCCCATCCTGCTCGTACCAGGCGATGGTGTCATCATTGTCAGATGCTGAGAGCACATCCATGTCCCCATCACCATCTACATCCGCTGCATAAACAGACCAGGCACCATCCGCTGATGTGGAAATCACATTCTCTGTAAAGGTCTCGCTGCCGTCATTCTCATACCAGGCGATCTTGTCATCATCTCTAGATGCTGAGAGCACATCCATATCACCATCACCATCTACGTCCACTGCATGAACAGACCAGGGACCATTCGCTGATGTGGAAATCACATTCTCTGTAAAGGTCTCGCTACCGTCATTTTCATACCATGCGATCTTATAATCCTCAACAGATGCAGAGAGCACATCCATGTCACCGTCCTCGTCCACATCTGCTGAATAAACAGACACGGCATAATCAGCTGATGTGGAGATGACATTTTCTGTAAAGACCTGACTGCCGTCATTCTCGTACCAGGCGATCTTGTTATCATCTCTAGATGCTGAGAGCACATCCATATCACCATCACCATCTACGTCCGCTGCATAAACACCAGTGGCACCATTCGCTGATGTGGAAATAGCATGCTCTGTAAAGCTCTCGCTACCGTCATTCTCATACCATGCGATCTTATCATCAAACTGTGATGCAGAGAGAACATCCATGTCGCCGTCCCCATCCACATCCTCTACATAAACAGAATAGGCAGCATCCGCTGATGTGGAAATAGCATGCTCTGTAAAGCTCTCGCTACCGTCATTCTCATACCATGCGATCTTATCATCAAACTGTGATGCAGAGAGAACATCCATGTCGCCGTCCCCATCTATATCCGCTGCATAAACAGAAAAAGCACCATCCGCTGATGTGGATATGACATTTTCTGTAAAGACCTGACTGCCGTCATTCTCGTACCAGGCGATCTTGTCATCATTTCTAGATGCTGAGAGCACATCCATGTTCCCGTCACCATCCACATCCGCTGCATAAACAGAAAAGGCACCATCCGCTGATGTGGAAATGGCACTTTCCGTAAATGTGGGCTGTCCAACCAATACAGAGATGAATAAAAAGATTGATAATAATGAAAAAGTCTGTTTCATAATATATCCCTTTGTTATAAGGCTTAAGAGGATGGCGAGTGGCATGCCACAAGAGATCCTAAACGACAATATTTTTTTCTATTATTTCATCAACTTTAGACAAAATAAATACTTGGGTGTTTCAAAGTAACATACGTACTGCTATAAATACTTTGCTAAGTGTTTAATTTTACTATCATCCAATATAAAAGGTACATAATTATATAACAACAAGTAATTCTGGTTTAGTGATAGCAATCACATTACTAATAAATTATAACTGAGCGATAATCTCTTTTTGGAAAATATAATCTAAGTATATTGCTTTTTGATCTTGATCCATATTTTCTACAAATTTCATAAGCTTGATTGCAATAGCGTGAAATTTTCCCCCAATTTGTCCTATCACTACTATTTGCCAATGAAATAACATTCTGTAATTTCAGTTTGCTCATTAAGAGTAACAGTTACATTTGCCGGTGTGGCGGAATTGGTAGACGCGACGGATTCAAAATCCGTTTCTCGCAAGGGAGTGGGGGTTCGAGCCCCTTCACCGCTACTATTTTAAAATAAAGCTTTTATCTATCGATAAATACTCTAGTTAATTATATATTTTTATGTAGAGCAATCATCCTTATTCCCAAAGTAAGGATGCAGCACCCAAAATACCCGCTTGGCCAGTTGGTAATCTCGATTGCAGAACCTTGATCTTCCCTTTCAAATTATCCATCAAATAAGTTTCTAAAGCAATGCGGGTTGGGCCCAGCAATCTATCCCCTGCCTGACTGTAACCCCCATAAATAATAAATGCTTCAGGGCTTAAAATTGTCGCCGCCTGTGCCAATCCATAGGCAAGTTTATCGGCTGTGAATTCGTAAAGTGAGATTGCGGATTCTATACCATCATCAATGGCGCAGTCAATCATTTTTCCATCAATAAAATCTGGCTCGAGCGATGATAAAAAGTCATCATCAGGGTTATCCTTTTGAAATTCAATCACAGTTTCTTTTATCCCTTTTGCGGAGACATACATTTCCAGGCAACCTTTCAATCCACAGGAGCAGGCTCGCCCATTTTTTGCTATGGATAGATGGCCCATTTCACCCGCCAAACTATTAGTACCATAAAGTAAAAGCCCGCCGGTGAAAATTCCACTTCCCAATCCTGTACCAAGTGTAATGACAACAAAATCATTCATGTCAGAGGCAATACCATAATTCCTTTCCCCCAAAGCAGCAGCATTAGCATCATTGGTCAAGGAAACGTCACAATTAAACTTTTCTTTTAATAGAGTCACAATGTCAACCTGTCCCCAACTCAAGTTTGGCGGATCTTGAATGATCCCTGTAAAATGGTTACCATTGGGTGCCCCTACGCCTATGCCACATAATTTAAAATCAGAGTGATCTGTTAAAAAAGAATCTAATTTTTCCCCTAATCTGGTTATGAAATTATCTACAGGCTTATTTCCAAGGGTTGGGATCTGCTCACTATGAACTATATTCCCATTTTGACCTACGAAACCATATACCGTATTTGTGCCGCCAATATCTATCCCTAAAACAACTTTTTTCATAACTATCCTTTATCCGGTAGTATTGCGGTTATAGCGAAAATCGTTTTTTTCATTATTACTTCAACTCAGATCCTTGTCTTACCTTCATTTGAATTACAGGGGGCATGTTCGGCTCCGGTTCAATCACTACCGTTTTAATAACGGTATTTTTAGCGCCATAATTATCCGATACGGTGAGCTCAAATACATATTCCCCTGCCACGCCTTCAAAACTAACCTTACCAGAAAATGGGTTCGGCTTGAGCTCCACTTTTGTCCCTGATTTTTGTTTCCATTTAAATTGGATTTCATCTCCATAATCAGGATCGAATGATTCAGTAGCATCCATTATCATGGGGTATGTATCAGTAAGTGGTGAGTTATCATGCTCAACCATAACCTTTACCTTGGATCGCTCCGCCAAGGCCATTTGTTCTAGTTGAGATTTTCTATTAAATGTGACAGGTGACGGTTCATTAGGAACATTTAATGAAACTGCTCTTTTATTTTTCTCAGCTTCAATTACATGGGATTCATATTTTTTCCATCCAAAAAGCATTGCTGCCACAAGGATGAAAGGTAAAAATTTGAGAAATCTATCCATAGTATCTTATTAAAATCAATTATCCAATAAAATTATCTTAAATCAAGAATAATTCTTTTAAGATCTGTACCGTTAAAAGAAGGATTCTGCTGGGATGAATTGGATACTGTCCTGGCGTATTCTGGTACAGCTTTATAGATATATTCTGTGAGTTCACCTAATTCTAACAAATTATCACCATCATCTGCGCCACCAGCTAACCCCTTTAAGAGAGAATAAGTAAATATACTATGTTTTTTCTCTTTATAGACTTGAGATGATTCTCCATTGGACGCGGCACTCAAAATACAGATCTTGTTAGACATATTTGGGAAATCCCATATGGAACCAACTGATTTTTTTGGATTGATATAGGTAATATCCAAAAACAGAGTGATAGATCGAATATTGCCTAATACCGATAGTAAGGACAAATTACTCACTAATTGTTCCAGAGGATATTTGGTAATATGACGGGTGACTTTTGCATCTTTGGGAATCAGGAGCGGTTTCCCATTTACCCATTCTCCATAACCACGGTAATACAGGAAAATATCCATTTCATCCACATCGGAATATTTCTCCGCAGTTATAATTCTTTTTCGTAGGCTGCCCTGATGGGGATCAAATATATTCCGGAAGTCGTTCTCGGTTGGCCCCCCTTCCATCTGCCACGTTTTCGAAGGTAACAATTGGAAATCAGATAACCCGAATGCATGATTAAAATACTTTCGGACTACATCACCATCCCGAGTCGCATAATCTAATTGGGGATAGTTCCCATCTTCATAGTGCTCAGTGGCTAAAATAATAGCCATGGCATTAGGGTTTTTCCGTCCCAAAGGAATCCGCCGATCCACATCGATTTCCCCCAGTTCATCAGGATAATGCTCAACGTCTTCTGTGCCAATGGATTGTGTTATCAATTCCATGGAAGACCGATAGTGCTTCATTGCTTCAAGATTAAGTCTCTGGAGAACAGTTCGGTTCAAATAATCTGTTAATTCGATATCCACCGAGAAATTATCCTGGAAACTCATAATCGGTACTTCAATATCCATATAATCTCCGGGATTAAATGCAGGTAGGCTTACATTTCCTGTGAAATCCGGTGTAGTGAAAGATCTATTTTCCGTAATCTTTACATGGACAGATTCAGATTCCCCTTCTCCAACATTCTGGATTCTAATTATTAAATTCACAATCTCATTTATCGGTATATAATGGGTACCAAAATCATTTGAAATCGCAAAATCAGCCACAATCAGTTTTGGTGGAATCACTGATTTTGTTTCTACCTTGAACAGATATGGGTCATCTAGTATTATTCCATTAATAGATGAAACTTGTAATTCAAATTCATGCTCTCCCGTTTCTACTTGTAATAACCCTTCCATACTAATTTTACCAAACTCAATTCTGCCTGCTTGAAGTGTGTCAATAACAGCAGGTTTCCCCACTAATATATTTTGATTTGAATCATGAGAAATAATTGACATTTTAACTTGGTGAGCTGGACTTTGTCCATCATTAAAAAGGGCAAATTGTAATATACCTGTTTCCCTGGAATCTATTACACTATTCCCGGAAGGTTCGATGAGAGTCATTTTCTGTATAGTAAAATGGGGTGGATCCAATACAACATTACATGCAGAAGAAGAAAGTTCAGTCTCTTCTCCTTCCGAATCTAATGCTGAGATCTGATAGCATTTATCAACGCCATAATCCAAATTTTGAACAGTGAATTGGGTAGATTTTACCTGATTAATAAATAATAGAGAATCCTGGTCAACTTTTTCATAGACCTTGTAATTAGCCGCCCCAGAGACTTCATCCCAATTCAGATGCATGGAAGTCACATCCCCATTTGCTATGACGCCTGTTGGCGATTGAATAGAAACTTTTGCACAATGGGAGTTTGATCGGCTACTTTCAACACCAAATTGATCAATGGAGGTAATCTCATAACAATATTTTTTACCAGAAGGCACGTCATCTGAAAAGGAGTTGGATTGTGCAGAGGATAATAGCTCACCTTCCCGATAAATATTATAAGATTCGGCAATCTTGACCTCATTCCAAATCAATATAATGCGACTAGCATTCTTCATAGAGGATAAAATCGGAGGTTCCACAAAATCCCTTGTAGTACCTTTCACTTCAATCGAAGGATGACTTTCCAGGTCTAGTGCATCCAGTGCAGTTATTTTATAAAAATATTCCGTACCGTAATCAAGGTCAGAATCCATAAAATTAGTTTTATCTGTATTTATGATTTTTTCATCATTTCTGTAAATGGCATAGGATAATGCACCATTTACGGATGCCCAATTCAAAGATAAAGTATTCTTTGAAACATCAATTTGCATATCCCCGGGGATGGTAATTTTAACGCTGGCGCAATATATGTCTGACCTTTCACCAATCAGACCAAATGCACCCAATGCCTGGATGGAGTAACAAAATTCCTTTCCCGGAAATTCATTTTTTTCAAATCTTGTTTCTTCACCTCGATATATCTCAATATCATTTTCAAAAAGTATAAAAGACTGTGCCTGTTTAGTGTCTCTCCAAGTGATTATAATCTGTTCGGTCGATGATTGGACGTTTAAATCCTTAACATTTAAAATAGGATCAAAATTTGTGGGATTATCATTTGAGAATAAATAACACATTGTCGGTTCATTTTCACTCGTTAATTCCAAACTTAATTCGAGGTCTGTATTCCGTGTTTTTCTGGGATTAATTTTTATTCGTTTTGAACCATCACCTTCATGCTCTATGACAAGATAATAAAAATTTGGTTCCACCTCTTTAAAAATGAATTTTCCTTTTCGGCTGGTTTTTTCTTCCATGAGAACATCATCTTTCATATTTCTCAAGGTGACGATTGCCTTTTTAACCGAGTTCCCGGCTGGATTATTAACGGTACCGGAAATAGTGACAGGATCGGCAAAAGCAGACGCAGTCAGCGATAAGAATAGAGCTAGTTTAAGAATCATGTATGTAGAATATGGGATTGGGGATCTCAAACCGAAAAGTGTTGTTAAGGTAATCTGAACAGAACTCTATCCGGATTTGATGAGAAAAGCTGCGGGACTTGTGGTAAATCCTTGTACAATTTCTTAGTAGTGTCTTGGACATTTTTACTTATATAATCATGAAGTTCCGCAACAGTGATATTTTTATCGCCATTATCTGCCTCACCTCTTAACCCACGAAGGAGATAATAAGTAAAAATTCCATTATTCATGTCAGGATGATCGTAGGTAATCTGAGTTATATTGGATGCATAGAATGCTGTAATTGATTCCGGTGGCATGATCTCTTTAGGCAATTGAACAATTGGCGTTTCAAGTTCACCTTTTTTCTTTTTCTTTTTCTTTTTCTTCTTCTTCTTTTTTGCTTTTGGATCTTCTACTAAATCACCAGGTTTTACAATATATTGCTGGAAAGCAGAATTATTAAAATCGACATCCATAAAAAGTGTTATTTCCCCAACTTCTTCCATTTTTTGAATTTCAATCAAATTACTATATAATTTTTTTAGAGAGAAAAATGAAAATTCATTTTTAAGATCTGCATCATAGGGAATCAAAACCTTTTCACCTCTAAACGTAGTCCCTTCACCACTGTAATAGAATATTAAATCCAACGAATCTTTACCGGAATAATCTAAATATGATTCTATTTTTTTCCTTAGATATCCAAGATCTGGATCAAAGATACCTTGCAAGTCACGACTAGAGATTTTTTCACTAAATTGCCAATATTGGCTTGGCATAATGGCGTAGTCTTGCATGCCAAAAAGATCATAATAATACTCTCGTACCATTTTTACGTTATCAGCGGTAGATGATTTCCCAGGAATTTTGGGATTCCAAAAATCCAGATTCCCTAATACAATTCCAATTATACCGTGCTCTGTGGAACCTTCTGAAATACCTGTCATCAACTCAGGTATAATAGGAGCTTCACCTACCCTTATATCTACGGGGTAGGGTGTTTCTACTATGATCAAATCATCAGCCCCTTTATACTTTTTCATTGTTTCCAAATGAATAGGGATTGTTTTCCGCGTTTCAAAATAATCGTAAAGTTCCAGGTAAATTGTGAATTCATCTTCCCGGCTCATTAATTCAAATTTGAAATCAAGGTATTCACCTGCATTAACAAAACCAAATTCATGAAGTTCATCTGCATCTTTCGAGACAAAAGAACTATCCCTGCGAAATAGAACGCTTACTGTATCTGATTTACCTTCTGAAAGGTTTTGAACACGGATTGATAAAGTTACAATTTCATTTTTTGGGATGTAATGTTGTCCCCACTCATTATCGATGGAAAAATCAGTCACAACCAAATTGGGTGGAATAATTTTCAAGGTGGTAAAGGAAATGGGCTCTGGTTCCAGATCTAATCCAGTAAATTCATTAACACGAATATTAAATTTCCGCTCTCCAGACTCAATCTTAAGTTTTCCATAGATGTCAAAACGGATTGTGAGTGTATCCCCTATATCCAATTTTGGTGTCATCGCGACAGAATCTATTTTCAATGAAGGTGTTATAGCATCAGCTATGGGTTCGAGCCAAGGTTTTAACTCTCGCGCAGGACTTCGGCCATCATTCACAATTTTAGCAATGATCCATCCGTGTTCTCTACCATCTAAAATTCCATTTCCTGAGCTTTCTACAAACCGTTTCTCTATAAGCGTTATATGGGGCGGAGGCAAGACCCAACCACATTGAATTGGTGACAATGGACCTTCATCTCCATCCTGATCAACACAGGAGACTTGATAACAGTATTCGCTATCAAATTCAAGTCCCTTATGCTCGTAATATTTACCTTTTGTTTTTGTTAATAAGCTCAAAGAGTCTGTCTCTTTTTCAGCTATGTAAATATTGTATCCAACAGCTCCAATCATATACTTATAGCTAAACAAAACACGTCTGACATCACCCGTTACTGTGAGCTTGCTGGGATAATTCACCAGCACTTTCTTACATTCAGAATTGGATTGAAGGCTCTCAGTATCATACTTATCTACAACCGTAATCTTATAACAGAAAAATTGCCCTGGTGGGACAATATCTTTATAGGTTGTATCGGTAATCACAGTCAACAACTCATCATCACGATAGATTCTATAACTATGATCCACTCTCAGGTTGGACTTTTCCCAGTTTAAAGTAATTTTTTCTAGGTCCGCTTCAGCATTCATAGAAGTTGCCAGCACTTCTTCATGAGAAATTAGAGGATAGGCGATTCTTGTCCCTTCGAGAGAATCCTGGTCATAACTGCATATCTCAAAGGTATATTCTTTATCAAATTCTAAATTTTCATCTATATATTCAGTGAGATCCGGAGTATCAAGAATCAACTCATTATCTCTATAAAGTCTGTACCCCGATGCTGCCAGTACGGGTTCCCAATTAAAGGAAATATTATTCCTTAATACTCTTCCCGTAAAATTCCCTGGAGGTGCAAAATAACCTTTCCCACACTTTATTTCTGCTTCAGGTCCAACGGTCTTAAAGATATCTTCTGCGGCAACCGTATAACAATATTCAATGCCTGGGGTCACAGGATCAATAAATTCAAGAACACCAAGATCTGCAATATTTGCACCATTCCTAATAATCTTATATTTACCATCCATCCCTGGTATGGGATCCCAGGAAAGAGAAATGGAGTTAATTTTTTCTTCCAGTTTGAAAACGGGTGCAGTCACTTCAGGGTGTGTTGTAATAGAGTCTACATAATCCACACCTTCAAGATCATCTGAATCGATTGAATTTATTTTATACACATAAGTTGTGTTCCATTCAAGATCTTTCTCTTCATATAATGGTTCTGATTGTTTTGCCAGGAGTTCACCATCCCTGTACAAAGCATACTTTCCCACTCCTGGAATCGGCTGCCAGCTTAGATTGACCATTCGTCCGCTGGCCTCAACAGCATAACCGCCTGCAATGACAGCCAGGGTCAAGTCAGGTGGTGCATAAGATGCTTTTTCTGTTACATGATTAGACTCTGGTCCTTCGAGATCATAAATATCAATAGTCCTAACCATGTACTTGGTTGGAACTCCCGGTGCTACTTCTTTATCCACATAGGATGTATCTCCCACAAGATTCTGTATCAGACGGTCGTTTTTATAAACATTGTAGGATTTACCTTGGGGAAGATCCGACCAATGTACTGTCAATTGTTCAACTCCTCGTTCAACCCAAACTTTTGGTCTCAGACCTTCTGTAGATAGATTTATTGTTAAGCTAGTAATATCTTTATTAATTACCTGAACCCGATCACCGCCATTCCCACTGCCGTTCCCATACGCCCTTACTATGTAATAATCAGCAATGATTTCTTTTTCTAAACGAAATTTCCCATTCCTTGCTACAACAAACTCTTCCAATAAAGTCGTACCTATAGAATCATATAGAAATACCTTGGCCTGATCTACATTTTTTTCATTCCCTGTTTCATCAAGCAATAATCCTTCAATAATATATATTTTTGGTGTCCTTACAGTATAATCTGATGATTTAGGCCCTTCATTTCCATCATCCGTTAAGGAAGTCAGGTAATAGGAATAATTAGTATCCCATTTCAGGCTTTTTAGACTTATTTGTAATTTTGCGGTGTTGGTTTGTAGTTTACCATTCGTATAAAGATTATAAGAACTTGCACCTTCAACCTCGGACCATTTAATTAAATGATTATTCCGTTTATCAAATGAGACGACTATAGAGTCTGGTGCTGAGAATACACTTTTATCACAGGCTGCATCCGATTTAGGACCTATTGAACCATATTGATCTACACCTGCCACAGAAAAACAATTTTCAGTTCCAGCTTCCGTTTTCACGGTAGCACTAAGACCCGTTGCGGAATCAATCAGAGCGCTATTTTGGTAAATGTAATATTTTACACTATTCTTAGCAACTTTCCAGTTTAGCATAACCTGATTCTCACCGCTCTCGGCTTTTAGCCCTTTGGGTTTTGCTATTTCTGGGTGTGTCGTAACAAATACATTTGGAGATTTACTGCCTGGGTCTGATTGATGGTCCAGAGTCGCAATAGTATAAGCAAACTTAGTCTCGTATTTTAATTTAAAATCTGCAAAAGAATTTTCTGATGTAGAATTAACCAATTCACCATCTCGATATACATTGTAAGCAGATGCATCCTTTACCACATCCCAGGTAAGTTTAACAATATTTTTTTTCGCTTCTGCCGTCACATTATCAGGTATGGGCATTAAAGTTTTTCCATATTCAGTAATGGATCGTGTACCCAGTGATTCATCACTATTAACCGCAGTCACATTATAAGCAAAGGTCTGGCCTGGATCAACAGCATCTAAATAAAATGTTTCACTTGTCCTTCCCACTTCATTATTATCTCGATAAATAATGAATTCAACAGCACCTGGAGTTTTCTTCCAGTTAGACTTTGCTCCATCCTCCATATTTTTTACACTAACTTGGACTTGATCCAAGTTTGGATTCAATGCTGGATTAACATCAGAAATATTAGAACCACTTACAGCAAAATTCTTAGTAGCCCCATAGCCACCATCACCATAAACATTCATGGTATAATTTCCGTCAGGAATATTTTTTAATTTAAATTTTCCATTACCAGGCGTTTCCAGTTCAATGACCTTTCTCTTATCCAGATCATATAAAACAATCCGAACAGGCCCAATTTTCTTACCAGCTTCGTTGAAAGCTCTCCCCGAAACGGAATAAGCCTGACCGTAGACGCACGCCCCCCATAGGACTGCTACTGTGATTGGAAACCGTCCCCAGAAGGACAGCTTAAGAATGGATTTCATTCCTTTCATATTACCTCAGTTATTTTTTGAGCCGATATAATGATGCACTAGATAATCGACTTCCGCGTCTAAACTTAAATATTTAGTGAATAATTGTAAACATCTTTATTAAATATCATTTTCCGGTTCTAAACCTGCAACTTCCTGCCAAAATCGGACAGACTCAGCCCACTCATCTGATGAATAATGTGCTTTTGTTCCGCCAGGAAGTTCTAGCTGATTCCGCATCATTGTTATCGGCCCCATGGGCATTTTTTTCAAACCTGACGGGATTGCATTGATGCTGATTAATTCCCACTCCGCATCGGTTGACTGCTCATCATTCTCGGATAATACATCATTGCGGTACAAGATTAAATCAACAGCTTCTGCTTTTAAAGGTGTTCCTTTGATCGCCCTGGTTTGAATGTAAAGATCTTCTTCTGGTCTTCGCCTAACTAATTTTGAAACCAATTCTGAATTTTCGTTCAATTTTATAATTGGACAAAAAAATTCACCGATTATAGAAATATTACAATGGACAATTCGGACACCATCTCGGTATCCATTTGCAAAATGCCCATTTCCCATTTGGATTTGGGCGTGTTCGGCGATTGCTTCAAAAGACATTGTCTTAGAATAGGTTTTTCCAGAACCCTTCACCTGACGGCGGACAAACTGACTTACTGCGACCTTCATTTTTATTCCTGTTGTTAAAGTTAGTTACCTAAAAATTAATTCTTTTCTTATGCTCAATCATTGCCATTTAATCTCTTACGCAATAATTTAATTCATGACATTTCCGTATTGGATTCCATTTGAGAATGAATGGTGGACGTTTGCATCTTTTCTTTTCCTGATTCTAGGGATAGTTGGGATAAGTGATTTTACACAAAAGCAACATTGGAT
>Ga0302119_10000622_pt1 | contig 16019 bp, 9 predicted proteins | sample AG5_Tmax_MG_FD_203114 | JGI IMG/M metagenome (GOLD analysis project Ga0302119, IMG submission 203114) | Marine microbial communities from Western Arctic Ocean, Canada - AG5_Tmax | ecosystem: Environmental > Aquatic > Marine > Oceanic | place: Canada: Western Arctic Ocean | collected 2017-10-01 | reverse complement strand
CTCCTGTTCGCGCTCTGGTAATGGGGTCCCCTCCTTTAGAGTGCTCGCCGCGGCGCTGCGCTCCCACCTGCTGCTCAACCTCAGAGCGAGGGGAACGGTGATTCCGAGCAGCACAAGGATCACAATCGGGATCACGTATTTCAGCGAGAAGCGGCGGCCCGGCGGGTCCTCCTCGGTCAAGCCCCAGTCCTGCGTCTTGTGGTCTTCCGGGAGCGCGAATTCCTGTTCCAGAATGAACTCCGCTTTCCCCGACTTCTTCAACTTCCCTCGTTTTTCCGTTTCCTTTTCCATTGCGCGTGCCCGTTTGCTGGAAGACAACGCCCAGCGTCACGAGAAGGCCGCACAAGGTCAAGTAAATGGCGTTCCTGACGACCTGATCAGTCCCTACGGGAAAAACTTGTCCACCGTCTCCTTGCTGGGTGGCTTGGTGGCCAGGGAAACGGCCACCATGGCGACCACCCCGGTGAGCCAGCAGACCGCCACGGGCATGACGCCCCCGAGGATGACGTACTCGCCCCCAAAGCCGGATTTCGCGAAGAAGTAGAACCAGACCACGGTGGTGGCAACGATGCTCGCAATGGCACCCTCCTTGGTCGATCGGCGCCAATACAAAGCCGCGATGACAAGCGGGGTAAGGGCCGCAAACCCCGAGAAGCACCAGATCGCAAGATCGAAGACATTCTGATTGATGAGCACCATCGCCAAGACGTAGGTGATCACCACAATGGCCAGCACAAAGCCCCGTGCCATGAGCAGAATCTGCTTGTCGGTGTACTTTTTCTTCGTGTTGTGAAGGACAATGTCGTTCGTGAAAATGGTTCCGAGGCAGAGGAACTGCGAATCGAGGGAAGACATGATCGCGGCCAGAATGCCCGCGGTGACCAGTCCTACGATCACCGGATCCTTGACCAGGATGCCCACCATCTTGGCCAAGACCGCAGCGGGAGCCGCACCTTCCAGCGGTTTCAGACCCGTCGCCCACAAGCCAATCAACACGCAAGGCACCCAGACGATCATGATACAGATCGGATGCGCGATCACGGTGAGCTTGAAGGCCTTCGCGCTCTTGGCCGTGAGCCAGTGTTGAAAGAGATGAGGGAACATTCCGACGCTGAGGGGAATGAACATGTAGGTGGCAAACATGATGGGCGGAACGCCGACCTTTCCTTCGCTGGAAACGGTTCGCACCAGGTGACCCTCCTTGGCTTGCTCGATCGCTGCCCCCAGCCCGCCAAGCTTGTTGGAGATCAAAATGAAGGCGAGGACTCCCATCGTCATGAAGACGAGGGTCTGGAAGGTGTTGGCCCAGGCCGCCGCCCGCGAGCCGCCCGCAAAGATGTAGCAAAGCACCACGATGCAGATGACCGCACCGGTGAGCCACGGGGGAATCGCCCCTCCGGTCGATTCGAAAAGATCCGGAAAGGTGCCCTCGATCATTCCCCTCGGGGTCTTCTTCGGTCCCGTCACCCCACCAATCGTTTTCGCTGCCCCGATCACTCCAATCAGAAGATAGGGAATGACCAGGAGAACGAGGATGGGAAAGAGGAGATATCCCAGGCCGTTCGAATCGAACCGCGCACGGAAAAACTGAATCTGGGTCACGTAGCCATGGCGTTTGCCGATGGCCCAGAGTTTGAGCCCGATGAGCAGGAAGCAAGCCGCGTGAATGAGCCCCGAGGAGGAAGCCATCAGACCGTAGGTCCCGATCCCGCGCTCAAAGGATTTGCCGGTGGAACCGACCAGCGCAAAGGCAGTCATGGTGGTCCCAAAGACCGACATCAGGAGCATGAAGGGACCAATTGAGCGGCTCGCCACAAAGTAGTCCGTGCTCGTTCCACGAAAGAAAATCTTGGACCCCATCGCGAAGGCAAGCAGCGCGCCGAGGTAGATGACGATGATCCAAATCGTTGCCATTGGTTCAGTATACAGAGTTCAGGAATCAGGAATCAGACCTGCGGAGAGGAGCGGTTTAAACACAACAAGGAAGGCGGTCAGAAGGTTCAGAGTCTCGATGCGGGTTGGTGCTCACTCTTCCCCGCCCTCGGCCCATTCTTCCAGTTTGGTCGGCCACGCCACCTTGATCACAACCGCCCAGAAGGCGGTCGCCACCAGCGTGTAGAGCGCATGGTAGGCCAATCCCATGGGCATGAAGCCAAAGACCAAGGAGGCATTGTCCCAGTTCCAGAAATCCTGGTGCAGGATCGCGAGAAGCACAAAGACGGTGAGGAAGACGAGAGAGGTTCTTTTCATGCGGAGAATTTTGGCCAGCCTCCAGCTCTACTTGGTCTTGCCGATGGCGTAAAGGTGCGTCTGGGTCCCGACGTAAATCGTGTTGTTAGCGACGATGGCTGAGCTGTAGATCGGGGCGTGCAAGGCGATGGTCCCGAGGAGCTTCTTCTCCTTGGTAGCTGCCAGGATGACCACTTCCCCATCTTCGGTCCCGAGGTAGACCTTGCCGTCAGCCACCAGGGTAGAGGCCCAGATGCGGCTCCCGGTTTCGTGAACCCAGTAGGCCTTGCCGGTCTTGGCATCCACACAGTGGACGTCGCCGTCGTACTCCGCTGCGATAACGAGCCCGTCGTCCGTGATGCTGGGGGTGGAAATCGAGCGGCCAATCTTGTCGTAGGTCCAAACCGCTTTGCCGCTGATGTTGCCCTTCTTGGACGGATCGATGCAGCTCAACATCCCGACCCCATCCCCGTGCTCGGGATCCTGCCCCGAGAGGGCATAGACATAGCCTTTGTTGATCACGGTTGTTCCGATGATCTCGTTGGGTCCCTTGTAGGTCGCGTACTTGATGGGATCGCCATTGGGCTTGTGACGGTAATGCGGTGGATTGGCGTCGTAGCGCCAGAGTTCCTTGAGGATCGGGATGCCCTCGTCCTCGTCCATCACGGGCTTAGGTTCAAAGCCATAGGCAAATCCGTCGCCTCCGCCCCAAACCAACATGTCCTTTCCGTTGACCTTGCCAATCGCAGGTGAGCTCCAACTCGCGTGCAAAACGCGCTCGGACACGCCGGAGATTTCCTCTCCGATGAGCTTGCCGGTGTTCTTGTCGAGGGCGATCAATCCGGGAATGAACTCACCGGGAATATTGGTGTGCGACCAATCCACTCCGTTGGAGGTGGCGGTGTAGAGAATGTCCCCGTGCACCAGCGGCGAGCAACTCGAGACGTTGTGCGGAAAGACCCCAACTCCGTCGTCGGCATCACGCATGTCAAAGACCCAGAGAATGTCGGCGTAGAACATGTCGGTTTTCGGAGCGCTCTCTCTCCAGATCCCCTTTCGGCGGCCGATGGAGGCTTTCAAGAGAGCTCCCTTCTCTCCCTTTTCCTCCTCATTGGCAGCGGCCTTGATCTGCGCGGGCAAGGCCTCGATGGTCTTGGTCAATCCTTCAAAGATGGTGGCCGCCGGACCGGCGAGCATTCTCGTTTCGCCCTCATGGGTCAGGGTGCGGGCCTCTGCAATCCCCGCGTAGCCTGCCCCGGCATACTTCCACTCATCCTGAAAGCCATCATTGCCGTTCGCCATTCCGTTGATATCGAGACATACAACTTCGCCCCGATTGGTGATCACCCACAGGCGATCCTCCTCGATCGCGGGTGATGAACACATCCCGACATACTCCCAATCGCTCACCTTGCGGGCGCCGAGCTTGGGGGCAATGAGTTGCCAGATCAGCTTACCGGTCTTCTCGTCGATGCAGAAAAGGTTTCCACGATCCGCCACGTTTCGCTTGTCGCGTGGAGATTCGTTGTTGGTCCCGGCAAAGACCTTGCCGTTACCCACCGAGACGTTGCCGTAAGACTGGGACCCGAGCTTGATGACCCAGCGGATGTTCTTGGCGGTGCTGAGATCGATCTCCTCGGTTTCGTCATTCATCTCGCCGGGATTGACCTCAACCGGGAGGTTGCTGGCATTGCCCACCATGTTGCGAGTGGAATCCCGACCCCAGGTCGGCCAGTCTTCCCCTTGGGGAGCCGCTTCTTTCTTGCCGTCGGCCGAAGCCGCCTTTTGCTCGCAGGAGGCCACAATCTGGCACAGGCCGGCGCAAAGGGCCGCGGGGAGTAATATTGAGTTGCGCTTCATTTCTGATCTTGGTTGGAGGGGGTTACTTGGCGGCAGAGAGCTTGATATTGTCGATATAGACCCGCTTCTGGACCTGGGGAGAGAAGGCGAAGATTCCGGGGGCTCCCTTCTCGTGGACATCCTTGAGCTTCACTTCGATCGTCCACTCTGCGGGCTCGGGCTGATCGCGCAACCATGCCTTGGCGCGCACTGCCCCAGAGCCGTCCGCCCCGCGATGCACGTGGGTCTTGAGGTGGTACCACTTGTTCGGAATGATCACGAATTTCACGGACTCCTTGACCCGCTCGTGGTTGGAGCTCACTTCGAGGATACGGCGGTTTCCGTCGAGGGTGATGAGATAGCGTTGGTTCACGAGACCGATGGTCGACTTCACCCGGCGGTTGCCATCGGTGGCGACATCCGCTTCGAGGATGTAGTCGCTCAATTCAGGGTCCCCGAAAAAGTTCATCGTCCGTTGGAAGAGGACATTGTCGAGCCGGTTGGCGATCACCTTGCTCCCGTCGTGTTCCAGCACGTGCCACTTGATGCGCGCGCCGAGCCACGGGAGGGGCGGGAAGTTCACGGCCTCGCCAGCGGCGTTCTTCATGGGTAATTTCGTGGCCTCAAAGTCGGCGCTGTAGCCAAGGGTGGCGATGACCCGCCCGCGGGTGGTCGCCGACATGCCATCAATGGTGGCCTTGAAGGCCCCGGCCGATAGTTTGGCCTCCGGGCCGGCCATGAGGGTGTCGTCCTCGAAGGTGGCGTCCACCTGGGCCTTCACCTTGGCGGTGGAGGGAATGAAGGCTTCCCACGTCGCTCCGCTGAGTTTTTTCACGCGGCGACCTTTCTCGTCCAGGCCCCAGATCGTGAATTTCTGCTCGCTGTTTTTGGTGAGGGCAAACTCAGCGGGGACGATCTGAATCTGGGCGACCTTCCCCACGGGAGCCCCTGCGATGACCCCACCAATTTCGGCGCCGACGGCGGCCCCTTTCGTTCCGAAACAATGGAGACCATTCTTGGTCATGAGATAGCACTTTTGATTCCACAAGGCCGGCGTGCCGAGGCAAGGGGTGTGGAGTTCCACCTCTGCGAGAATTTCAGCATCCTTCTCTCCGGGTTTCAGGATGAAGAATTTCCCGTCCGCGAGCGCAATGTAGAGTTTGCCCTCAGCGTAGACGGGAGAAGCGTGGAGCTGGTCCGGACCCAGCTTCTTCTTCCAGATCGTCTTACCGGTCTTGGCATCGACGCAGATCAGGTTGCCGGTTGCGATCGTGGTGTAAACGCGATCCCCGACCAGGATCGGGGAGCTCGTGAACGCCACATGCTCGGTGTTGCGCCAGACTTCGACCGCGGGACTGAGCACTCTGGGCGCTTTGTAAGTGGTGGGGACCTTGAGGCAGACTAAGCGTCCCTTGGCCGCAACATCGACGTTTTCCTTGCCATGAATCGCGATGATCTTGTCGTCGCCGTACTTCAGGATCTGCGAGTTGATTCCACCCTTCGCAAACTGGAAGCGCCAGAGCGGCTTGCCCGTCCGCATGTCCACCGAAGTGATGTTGCCACATCCGTGACCGGTGTAGCCAACGCGGTGGCCTTCGATGTCGGCGTAAACCGGCATCCCGAACGAGCTGTCGTCCGGGGTCATTCCGGGCGTGGAGTACCACACCAGCTCACCCGTGATCTTGTCAAAGGCATAGAGTCGATCGCGGGCGGGGCCCGTGGTCCCCCAGTTTGCGGTGACGCAGTGCACGATCACGACCGGACCATCCAGCCCGAGCGATCCGGTGCGCCCATTCGGGAAGGTGAGTCGCGCCAGCTTCTCAACCAGCGAGTGCTCCCAAAGCGGCTTCAAGTCGGCGGTGAAGGCCATCAAGCGTCCGTTGCTGGACTGCAGGTAGACGTTGCCGGTTTCCGCATCGATGATGGGAGAACCCACCGCATAGCGATTGTAAACGACGTCGCTGATGAAGTCGCGGAAGCGGTGTTCCTTCACCAGCTTGCCAGTCTCGGCATCGAGGCAAATCAAGGCCTCCTGGACATCGCTGAGATCGCTCGGATCGTCATAGTAGCCGAACGCGTAGAGCTTGCCATTGGCGATCACGGGGGTCCCGCCCCCCTTGACCTGATGGGTCCAAAGGTGATTTTCACCATCAGGGGTCCAGGCCTCCGGGTAGCCTTTTCCCGGCATGACCCCGTTTTGAGTGGGGCCCCGCCAGTTCAGCAGACCCGCAGCCTTGGGGGGAGCGGCGGTGACCCCCGAGATGAGGGAAACCAACAGGATTGCGGGGGCAATGGATCTCAATGCGATCATGGGACAAGTTATACGAAGGATTGAGCGCAGTCCTTTACTCGAATTTTTGGCACCGCTCGGAATTCGAGGTCTGCAGCGAACAATTTTGGGCGGAATGCCTTACCAGAGATCGAGATTGACTCGAACTCCGAAGAGTTGGGGATCCCCAGGTGAGCCGGCTGCGATTTGCGGGTTGATGAAAGAATAGTATTCTTCGTCGAGGATGTTGCGGCCGTAGACCGTTACGCTCCAGTTTTCCGCTTCGTAACCGGCCTGGGCGTCCCAAATCCAGTAGCCGTCCTGGAGGAAGGCACCCGTGTTGGCGGCATCATAATAGGTGTCCTCAGTGGCCCGGACCGACGATCCAAAGAAGAAGCCGCCCGGAAGGTCGTAGCGGAAACCGGCGCTCGCGGTGAGCTCCGGAATGAAGGGCACATTGCTGCCATCGTGATTCATCCCCGTGAAGGGATCGGTGTAGGACTCGAACTCGACGTCGGTCCAACCGGCATTTCCGTGAATGAGCAGAGGATCGATTGGCCGCCACTGGAGTTCGGCTTCCAAGCCCCGCGAACGCACTTCGTCGGCATTCACGATCACAAAATCCGTCGAAAATGGATTCTGGGCATTGAGTTGGTAGTCATCAATCACGTTCCAGAATGCACGCACCACCACGTTGAGGTTGGAGTCGGGGTCATTGTAGTGCACGCCGGCCTCATTCGACCAGTTGCGCTCTTCACCGAAGGAGGCGGTGGCAGGATCGTCACTGAAGGCGGAGTAGCCGTGAGGCTTGATGCCCATGCCGGTGCGCAGGAAGGAGCTCACATTGTCGTTGTGGGCGTATACGATGCCCGTGGTTGGCGAAAAGTAGATTCCCTCCGAGTTTGGCGACTGCGCGGGGACCGGCCCGAATGGCGCAAGGGTCTTGACCCGGCTCATGGAAGCATCCGTGTAGTCGAGGCGTCCCCCGGCTTCCACGCTGAAACCATTTCCAAGGTCGTAGGCCGCCTTGCCGTAAGCTGCGTAGTTTTTTTCCTCGATCGTGAAGCGGTTCCCTTCGGTCACAATCCCGGCGAGGCCCGCGGGGAACATGCGCCTGGTCGATCCATTGTTCTCCTTGTTCATGTAAAACAGGCCACCGCGCCAGCTCAAGGGTCCCGCATCTTCGGAACTTTGAAAACGGAATTCCTGGGTCCAGAGATCCTGGTCCTGGTTGATCAAGGAAGTCGCGAACGAGCCTGGGGATAGATCAAGATCCACGGTTTGGGGGCCGAGATCCCAGGATTGATACGAGGTGATCGACTTCATCGTTCCCCAGTCGAAGTCCTTCCGGCCATGCAGGGAGAGCTGGTAGCGCTCGGTTTCGTTCCGACCTCGCAGGTCCGAATTCACCCTGAAGAGGTCACCGGCGAAGGCCGGATTGAAGGAAAGCGGCGTGAGGCGCTGGCTCCCGTCGTCCACCCGCTCGGCCATGACCCGAAATTTGATTTCGGTATCGGGGGCCGGGGTCCAGATGATGCTGGCCAGGCCACCGAGCACCGAACGGTCATCGGCGTGGCCGCCAAGAAAGTTGTTTTCCACAAAGCCGTCCCGCTCTTTCCAGTAAAACTGGAAGGTATGGCTGAGCCCATCGGCGAGCGGTCCGCTCGAGTAGCCGGTCACCGCCCGGGAGTTGTAGGAGCCATATTCGACGCTGCCCCCCAGCTTCCACGTGTCAGTGGTTTGCATGGTGGACAGCTCCATCAAGCCAGCTGAGGCGTTGCGGCCGAAGCTTGCACCCTGAGGGCCGTGGTGCACGCGGGCAGATTCGAGACGCAAGAGGTTTGACGAGTAGTTGAAGGCATCCCCAAAGGGCACATCGTCGACATAGAGCCCAACCGCAGCGGGTCCAAAGAAAAGGGTGTTGCTGAGCCCGCGCATCGAGATGATGTTTCCGTAGCCGCGCGTGTCGCTATCCACGAAGTGGAGGTTGGGAGCGAGCATGCTGAGGTCTTCCAAGGTCTCGACTCCAAAGCGCTCGAGATCTTCGGGTGAGAGGGTGGTTTCATCAAGGTCCCCTTCGCCCGCTCCACCGCTTTGAGAAGCAGTGACTCTGGTCTCGGGGAGACTACGCACAATCTGGGCGTTCAGAGCACCGTTAAGGGTCAGGCATCCAGCTCCTACAAGGAGGCCCGTGAGGTTTACAGGGTGTTTTGACATGGCGCGGAAGTTTGGAGGCTCAAGTGTGTGGGTCAAGTGTGTGGACACACCTTTTCAGCCTAGTGCGCTGAGGACGCCAAAACTCCGCACCAGTTTCGCTTTTCCGGGGTTTATCCTCATTCATTGAGCGATATTCACTCCCTCTGACGAGAAAGCCCCTGCATGAGAGCCGCCGCCCTCACCACCCTCACGATCCTGCTGATCGCCCTCCTTTGCCCCGCCGATGTCCTTTCGTGGCGAAATGGCGGGCTGGGCCTCTATCCGAAATCGACCGCTCCGCTCGCCTGGAATGACCCCGCCGCGATCTGGTGGAAAGTGCCGACCCCGATCAAAGCCAATGCCTGCCCGATCCTGGTCGGGGACCGTTTGATCTACACCACCGAGCCCGCCGGCCTGGTTTGTGCCAGCGCCCAGACCGGCCAGACGCTCTGGACCGCCTCCAATGCTTACGAGGACATTATCGAGCTCTCTCCCGCCGAGGAACAGGAACTCGCTCGCGCAAAATCCGCCATGGAGGGCATGGCCGACAAGCTCAAGCCTCTCGAGCGCAGCCACTACAAATTGCAGCGGCGACTCCGAAACGACAAAAAGAATGCGGTTCTCAAGACGCAACTCCGCAAACTGCGCAAGGAGATTGTGACCCTCAAGGCCACTGCGGGTGATATCCTTGAGCGCTTCGAGAAACCGAAGACTCACGACGTGAATGGCTACGCCTCCTACACTCCCTGCTCTGATGGCAAGTCCATCTACGTCTGCAACGGTCTCGGCGTGGTCGCAAAATTCACCCTCGACGGCCAACGCCTTTGGGTCAGGAAAATGGAGCAGCCCGATCACGGGTGGGGCGGGGCGGTTTCCCCAACCCTGGTGGGCGGCAAGCTGATCGTACGCTTTTCCGACTACACCGCGCTCGACCCGGAAACCGGCAAGGAACTCTGGCGTGTGCCCAATCCCAAGATGTTCGGAGTGCCGGCCTCCTTCGAACTCGAGGGTCAGTGGTTTCTCTACACCTGCCGCGGGGAACTGATTCGGGTGGCGGACGGGAAGAAACTCCCCTCCCAGGACTGGACTATCGCCACCATGAGCTTCGCGTTTTTCAACACCCCCTATCTTGAGGGTAATCGACTCTATGTGGTGCACGGTGCGCAGGGGATTCAGGGCGACGCCTACTGCATGGAAATTCCCGGGACGGTGAAGGAGCTGGAAGCAAAGGGTCTCACCCAGGTTTGGTACCGGGAACTCTTTCACGATCGCTACTACGCCAACCCACTTGTCGTCGACGGCTTGATGTACACCTTCTCGATGCAACACCACGTGCAAGTCCTCGAGGCCACGAACGGGGAGCTCGTCTACGACCACCTCATCAAGAGCCTCAACGGCCGCACCTTTCCCGGTCTCCTCTACGTGCAGGGCAAGATCTTTGCTGGAGAGGAGGAGGGCACCATCCTCTTTCTCGAACCGGGCCGCAAATTCAAGGAATATGCCCGCTATCAGCTGGAAGAGTGCCGCAGCACCCCGATCTTCGCGGGCAAGGTGGCCTACCTACGCACCCTCCATCACCTCTGGGCCTTCAAGTAGCATGGGGCGATGCTTTGCAAGAGCCCAACCCAGTGCTTTAGTGCAGGCATGGCGCTTGGAATCGCCGATCCGGTTATGAAAACTCCCGTTCTTCTCCTCCTCGCAATCCTTCTCCTCCCCACCGCGCACGCCGCTGACTGGCCGCAGTATCTCGGTCAAAAAGGTGATGGCATTTCCTCGGAAACGATCAACGGAGACTGGAAGGGCAAGCCTCCCAAGACCCTCTGGACCGCCGAGGTCGGAAAAGGCTGCGGGAGCTGGGCCATCGTCAAGGGCAAGGCCTTCGTCGCAGGCAACGACGGCAAGCAGGATACCATTTGGTGCCTCAACGCCAACACCGGCAAGGCGATTTGGCGCCATCAGTATCCGGAAAAGCTCAGCGCGAATCTCTACGAAGGGGGCCCCAACACCACCCCCACCATCGATGGCAGCAGGGTCTACACCCTGAGCAAGAGCGGGGTGCTCTATTGCCTCAACCTCGCCGACGGTCGGCCGATCTGGCGCAAGCACCTCAAGAACGACTTTGGTGGCAAGGCCGGCAGTTGGGGATACTCCGCCTCCCCGGTGGTGGATGACGCTCTGCTCTACGTCCTTCCCGGCTCCAAGAACGGCGGCTTCTATGCGCTCAACAAGAAAGACGGCTCTGTCGCCTGGCACACCAGGGACCTACGTCGCTCGGGATACTCTGCGCCCATCCTCACTACCATCCGGGGCAAGAACGCCGCCCTCGTCTTTTACGGTCGCTCGGTGGTGGCCCACGACCTCGCCGCCAAGGGGAAGGTGATCTTCGAGTTTCCCTGGAAGACGAGCTACGACGTGAACGCCAGCAATCCGCAGTACCACGATGGCAAGCTCTTCATCGCCTCCGGCTATGGCATGGGCTACAGCGTGCTCGAGGTCAGCGGCGCAAAGCCCAAAATCATCCACCGGGATCATGACCTCCGCATGATTTTTCAGAACAGCGTGCGCACCGGGGACACCATCACGGGAGTTTTCGGCGACAAGCGCATCGAGGCCGAATTGATCCGCATGGACATGGCCAGCGGCAAGATCCACTGGCGCCGTAAAATGCCCGGCACCCGCGGGTCCTCTGCTCTCATCGGCAACACCTTTGTCCTACTCTCCGAAACCGGCGACCTCATCGCTGGCAGGGTGAGCAACGAGGGCTTCACCGAAACGGGGCGGCAGAAGATTCTCAGCCGCAAATGCTGGTCTCCCTTCGCCGTCGCCGAGGGCAAGCTCTTCGCAAGAAACAACAAGGGCTCCGCGATTTGCCTCGATGTGAGCAGGTAAGGATTCGCGCCTCTCTCCCCTCCCTCCATGCGCAACTTGCTTCTCGTCCTCACCCTCCTCTTTCCTCTCCGAGCCGCCGACCTCGAGACCGAGATCGCAACCCAGGTCCAGGCCGCGCGCAGCATCCTCGATCCCTGGCACGCCGACAACCCTGCTCGGGAATCCCGCATCCTCCACCTCGTCTATTGGACTCCTTCGGATCGAGCGCCCGCGGCCGACTACCACGCCCGCCTCACCCGCATGATGGAACACATCCGGAACTTCTACGGCCGCGAGATGAAGCGCCTCGGCTTCGGCCCGCGCACCTTCAATCTCGCCTACGACGAGGAGAAAAAACTCATCATCCATCTCGTGACGGGCAACGGAGCCTACGCCGACTACAACATGCAAAGTGGCAAAAAGATCCGAGGGGAGTGTCTGCCCGTCCTGCGCAAAGCGGGAATCATCGCGGATCGCGAAACCATAGTCATCTTCTGCAACATGGCGGAGTGGGATGCCCAAAAGCTCGTCTTCAACCACCGCTCACCCTACTACGCCGGCGGATCACACCAGCAGGGCACCGCATGGCAGCTCGACTCGCCCGAACTCGATCCGCTCCACCTGAGCAGAAAGAAGCCCCTCATCCGCGACGGACAGTACGGGCGCATCTCTCTTGGAAAGCACAATTCCATCTTCATCGGGGGCGTGGCGCACGAGCTTGGCCACGCTCTCAGCCTGCCCCACAACAAAGAGCGTCCCGACGAGCGGGCGGCCCAAGGAACCGCCCTCATGGGATCGGGAAACCGTTCCTATGGCGACGAACTGCGCGCCGAAGGGAAGGGATCCTTCCTCACCCTCGCCCATGGCCTCCGGCTTGCATCCCATCCCCAATTTTCGGGATCGGTGAAGGGGATGAATCAGCGCCGTGATCTCGAAATGACCGCCTTCAAGGCCGTCGCCGAGGGCGACGAATTCATCTTCTCCGGCCGCCTCAAAGCGACTCCTCCAGTCTACACCGTGATCGCCTACGCCGACCCCGAGGGAGGCAGCGACTACGATGCCACCACCGCCACTGCGGTCCCCGACAAGGACGGAAGGTTCACCCTCCGGTGTCGTGGCCTTGCGAAGGGCAAAGCTGCCGCCTTCCGGCTCGTGGCCTGCCATGTCAATGGCGCAAGCAGTCCGAGCACTCGCTACAGCTTTTCCTATTCCGTCGGGAAGGACGGCAAGGTCGATCTCGCCGCCATGCAGGAGCGCTTTGCTCTCGCACCACTCCTTAGCGCTCTCAAGTCCCGCGATGAAAAGGCGGCCACCGCTGCGTTCAAAGTGCTCCAGAAAGAAGCTTCCGACGGGAGCCCGGGCCGGACCGAACGCATCGGGCGCAATCTCCTCTCCACGATGGTTGGGCCCCGGCGTCCTGAGCTCCACCCGCCTGCCAGGATCGAGGCGGGGGTTCGCCGCACCGCCCTCGCGAACACCAAACCAATGTCCGCGAAAGTGGGCTGGCAACGGCCCGCATACAACCACCTTCCCGGTCCGACGCTCCTCTTGGAGTCCGGCAGCCGCCTCTGGGAACACGGCATCTATGCCCACGCTCCGGCTCGCCATCTCTATCAGCTGAGCGGAAAGTGGCAGTCGCTCAGCGGAGCTGCCGGCGTGGCGGACGGCTATTCCGGCTCAGTGGTGTTTGTCATCAAGGCGGACCGCAAGGCCCTCTGGCGCAGCAAAACCATCAAGGCCGGAACAATCGCCCACTACGACCTCACCCTCGCAGGGGTCAAGGAGCTCGAACTCCACGTCGAGGACGCAGGAGACGGGACGGCCTCAGACTGGGGCCTCTGGCTCGAGCCCCTCCTGAGCCGCTAGCCAGCCCGGAACCACCCCAGTCTCAGGCCCTGAATTCTCCGCCTCCCTGCGCAATACCGGGGCCCTCCATTCCTGACACCAAATTGCCAACCCGGTGAGGGTCTCCTCGCCATCCCGGGCTTGCAGGCCGATTCTATCGGGCCGTGTCGATGGCCCAGCAGAACCCCTTCAACAGATCTGACTTCGAGCAACTGCTCGACGGGATCCAGAGTGCCCTGCATGCCTACATCATTTCCCTCCTCGGTCCCGAGGCCGACTCAGACGATGCCCTGCAGGAAACAAACCGTTTTCTCTGTGAACGCTGGCGCGACTTCGACCCTGGAACCAGCTTCCGCACCTGGACCGTCGAACATGGCGTGCTCACGCTCTCCATTTGCCACCCGGATACCGACGACCTGGAGTGCATCGAACGCCATCTCCTCCGCGAAGACGGCACCCTCCTCTTTCTCGATCGTCCCTACCGCAACGCGCGGCGACTCATCCCCGGCCTCTCTTCAGTGGCTCACCAGATGCGGCGTCACAAAAAAGTAGAGATCGCTCATCATCTTCTGCTTACGCTTGCTCTTGAAGAGATTCCCCAACAGGGGAGCGTCGCCGATGATGGGAATCTTCTCTTCCCGCCCAATCTGCCGCGCCATGCGGAGACCGCCGAAGGCCAAGGTGCTGCCGTGTTTCACTTCCACCCGCGTTTCGGCTTGGCGTGAATCGAGAATCGGATTCATGAGCCGGGTATTCAGCGTCCCGTCCTTCATATCCGGCAGGGGCGCGAATCCTGAAATCGCGGACACCACGGTGAGAATGTGCAGCTTCACCGAATTCTCTCCGACCGAAAGTGGCGTGATGTGCAATTGCACTCCCACCGGCTTGTAGGAAATCTTCTCGGTGACGAACTTGTCGTTGGTAAGACGACCTTCGCGGATGGGCAACTCCTGACCAGCCATCATGTAGGCAGGTTGGCCCGCTTCCACCGTCATGCGCGGTTGCGAAACCACTTTTACCATACCCTCCTTCTCCAGGGCTTCGAGAGTCGCATCCATCCCGATTCCAGCTTTCTGGAGCATCCCAACCAGGTTCAACACTCCTCCCGGGTCAGGTCCCACTCCGTTCAGGGGATCGACAACTTGTCCGACAAAGGAGGCCGGACTGAAGTTTCCAAGTAAAGCCTGCGAATTGTTGCTGCCAAGGTGCTTGAGAAGAGTGTTCATGCCCACCTGCATGTCGAAGTCGGAGGACACTTCGAAAATACGCACCGAAATTTCCACCTGCTTGCGCCCCGAGTCCACGTGCTCCATCAGCAACATCACGCTGTCCTGCGCTTCTCGCGCACAAGTGATCACGATCACGTTCTCTGAAGGCAGGGCTTCCACCGTGCCTTGATCACCGAGGTGCGACTGCACCACCTTCACCAGCGGCTCCAATTGATTCGGCGTGATCGTCACAACCGAGTTGTCATTGAAGCTCTTGCGGGTATTGGTCACTCCCACTCCACCAAAGTGCTCCAGACGATAGTAGATCTGGACCTTGCCGTCCGGACGGCTGATTGTCGGGATATTACGGGTTTGACGCTTCGGAGGAGCCGACTGAGTTGCATGTCCCTTTCCTCCATAGACCTGGGGCTTCCCAAAAATCTTCGCCCAGTTTTGGGCCGAACTCATCTTTCCCCAGTCCGCCAGTTTGATGAGTTGATCTGAGCCCCCGAGCGCCTTGGAATCGCGTCCCGGATTTCCAGAGAACGAAATGGGGGCCCCCAGAGCGACCGCCACGTCATCACCACCACTCCCAACCACGGTCTTGCATTGCACCAAGAGGAGGAGGGGGAGGCTCAGGGTAAGGCACCTGAAAAGACGGGCCGGCCATCCGACTTCTACTGAAGTGGTGACGGGGACGTCCGTTCGGGTGTTCCCAATGTCGTGTGACGATCCCATAGGGGTGAACAGTGGTAGCTCGTCGAAACTGTGCAGACCTTACTATAAGATTTCGTGATTCATTACATAAAACTAAATATTTTCGCTATCTTTAGCTTTCCCCACTCCGATCCAGTAAATAGTTCAGGATTCTGAGTCCAATTCGGTCATTTTGAAGCTCCGAGGCCTCTCAGAAACTCCGTAAGGAGTTATCATTTCAGATGTTGATCACCCGAGATCTCAGGAGCCGTGCCGCGATTGTGGGCAAGGGCTTCCTCATTATTTTTCTGGGACTCCTCTCCTCTACCGTGCTTCTCCTGGCATCATCTTGCCCTGCTCGCAATCGCCATCTGGTCCTTCAGTCGGGCCTACTACTTCGCATTCTACGTCATCGAAAAGGACCTCGATCACGAGTTTCGGTAGCCCGGCCTCTTCGACTTCGCAAGGTATCTCGCAGGACGCACCCGCTCGTGAGTCCCCAGTCTCTCAACTCCCCGCGCGGCTTTCCGTATTCTTCCATCCTCGCGGTTAGACAATGCCTTTCTCCGCGGGAGCTCCGGCAACTTATCGTCCGACCTCCGTCAGCAGGTAGACCGCGAAGGACCCCAACCAGTGCTCTCCTTCGTAGCTGCCGCTGAACACCTGCTTCAGCCCGGTCTCCTGATGGCGGCGCGCGGCGGCGAGGAGAACCTTGCGACGGGAGTCGTCCTTCGGCAGCGCACTCGCAATCCCCCGCATGGCCCACGCTCGATTCAAGTTCAACCCGACCAGGTGAACAAGATGGCCGTCTCTCAGATCCTTGGGAGAGACCGGCTCTAACAGATTTCCCAATCTTCCGCTCTCAAGAT